>Ga0316206_1001177_pt1 | contig 25373 bp, 18 predicted proteins | sample 6monthpyrite_MG_FD_204942 | JGI IMG/M metagenome (GOLD analysis project Ga0316206, IMG submission 204942) | Microbial mat bacterial communities from mineral coupon in-situ incubated in ocean water Damariscotta River, Maine, United States -... | ecosystem: Environmental > Aquatic > Marine >... | reverse complement strand
AAGATCGCGAGCCTTACGCCGTGGGCGTGGGGAGCGGCTCGGGAGAGCCGGCTCGGCGAGTAGGAGCTGGATCGACGGGAGTGGGTGAGTCAAGAGGCTTGAGGGATGGGCTCACCGGACGGCTACCTTCAAGTCGTCCCATGACGACTTGGACTTGCAGGGCTGGCTGGTCGTGCCCCCAGACTTCGAAGCCACCAAGACGTACCCGTTGATCCTCGAGATCCACGGCGGCCCGTTTGCGAATTACGGCCCGCGCTTTTCAGCCGAGTGCCAGCTTTACGCAGCCGCGGGTTACGTGGTTTTGTACATGAACCCGCGCGGCTCGACTAGCTACGGCGCCGACTTTGGCAACCAGATCCACCACGCCTACCCGGGGTTCGATTACGACGACTTGATGAGCGGCGTCGACACGGTTCTGGCCAAGGGCTTCGTCGATCCCGAGCGCTTGTTTGTGACCGGCGGCAGCGGCGGCGGCGTTCTGACTGCCTGGATCGTGGGCAAGACCGAGCGCTTCCGCGCGGCCGTCGTGGCCAAGCCCGTGATCAACTGGACTTCGTTTGCGCTGACCTCGGACGCTTACAACTTCTTCTACAAGTACTGGTTCCCGGGCCTGCCGTGGGATCACCAAGAGACCTATTGGGCGCGCTCACCGCTATCGCTCGTGGGCAACGTCACGACGCCGACCATGCTGCTGTCGGGCGAGGCCGACTTCCGCACGCCGATCAGCGAGGCCGAGCAGTACTACCAAGCCTTGAAGTTGCAGCGCGTCGACACCGCGCTCGTGCGCATCCCCGAGGCGTCCCATGGCATCACTCGCCGCCCGAGTAACTTGATCGCGAAGGTGGCGTACATCCTCGGTTGGTTCGAGAAGCACGATGAAGGCGGCGACGAAGAGTGAAGCGCTGATCAAGCAAGGCAAGAGCGCCGGCCTCGGACCGCACTGCGTGTCCGAGGCCGGCGCTCTTTCGTTGGCGACAGCCGCCCGGTCTTTGCTAACCGGCAGTCCTAGAACAGGACCGTGCCCGACTGCACGTTCGAGCCATACAGCATCGGCGCGTAACCCGACGAGGCTTTGACAAGCATCGTCTGGGCGTGGACCTGGAAGCCACTCGGCGCATCCTTCATCGGGATGTTCAGGCTGGTGTAGCCCTCAGGGCCGATGACCGGCATGCCAAGCAGGAAGAGCGTGCGGTTGTCGTTGCCGATCGCCAAGTCCATGTCCGCCCACGGCATCAGCTTTGTCGGGATGAGCTGGGGCGAGCCGAAGACGATGACCAGGTCGCCGGGGTCACCACTGACGGTGAGGCCAAGCCCGAGCGGCTGGAAGATGTAGTTGGGGTCCGAGCCGATCATGTTGATCGTCGGCGCCGCATTCAACGTCGCGCTGGTCGTCGTGGAGGCCGAGCCGGCGGCATCGAACAGCTCGATTGGGACCGGTCCGACGCCGGACGCGAGCGGCATCTTGAAGGTGAGCTCGGTGTCGTTCACAATCTTGAACTGCGAGGGGAAAGTCAGCAGGTCGACGCCGTCGACCCGCACTCCCGTGACGCCTAAAATTCCGGTGCCGAAGACGTGCACTGTGGAGCCGCCATCGACGGCGACGATCTCGAGACTAGCGGGGCTCACCGACGTGATCGTGACGGCTGCGGTGGCGGCCGTCGTGCCGCCGGTGGTGCCGGTGACCGAGGTGACTTGGGGGGCCTGGAACGAGGTGAGGACAAGGCCAGCGAGGCTGATCAGGGGGAGCGATTTCTTCATGTCTGTGGCACCTCTTGCGAGGCCTTTTGGAGGATGGGGTGGAGCAAGGGTTCCGCAGGTCCGAGTGGCGGACGGGCGCGAGCCTCCCTTTCGATTCCTCCATCCTCAGCAGGTCCTCAGGTTGCGTCAAGCCCTCCTGCGCAATATATGAAGGGGGACCCGAGTAGAACGGCCGCGGGAGGGATGCAAGACAGACGCCCCTACCCGGGGTTCCGGGTCGGGGCGTCTGTCGCAGCGATCCTAGGCGTTAGAACAGCACGGTTCCGCTCTGTACGTTCGAAGCCTTGGCGGGCAATGCGTACAGAGTCGAGAGCAAGAGATGCGCGCTCTGTGTGTGAATCTGGAATCCGGAGGGGAGTCCAGCAACCGGCACGTTGACCTCGGTGTATCCCGCCGCACCGATCAGGGGCGAGGCCAGGATGAAGAGGCTCGTGTAGTTGTTGCCAATCGCAAGGTCCACGTCGACGATCCCGGGAAGAGGCGTGGGAAGCAGGTCGGGCGACGCCGTGATGAACGCGATGTCGCCGGGGTTTCCGCCAACGACGAACTGAAGACCGAGACTCTGAATCAAGAACCCTGGATTCGAGTTCTTCAGCTCGAGCGTCGGGGTCGCATTCGCGATGACATCAATCGTCGAAGTGGCACTGCCCGTCTGGCCACTTAGTTCGATCGAGACCGGCCCCAATTTCGAAGCCTTGGGCATGCTGAAGGTCAGCGTGGCGTCATCGATGATGGCGAACATGGGCGGGAACGTCGAGAGAGCTGCGCCGTCCACTTTGACGCTTGTCACACCAAGGAAACCGCTGCCGCTCAAGATGACCGACGTCCCCCCGTCGACGATGACCGCCTCGGTTTGTGCAGGCGTGACCGCAGTGATCGCGAGGTTCCCGCCACCACCTCCGGTCGTCTCGACGCGCAGCTCGTACGACCCGGTTTTGCGGTAGAGATGCGTCGTGAACACACGCGCGGTCCACGTGCCCGTGGCATCCGCGACGAGCCCAGACAGCAGCGCGTTGCGGCCCGCACCTGAATTGCTGTCCGACGCATACAGAGCCCCATTCGGACGCCGCACTTCGATACGGACGTCGGCGTAGGTCTCGGCGTCGCCCTTCCCGCCGGGGTAGCGCGTCTCGACGTCGAACGCTCCGCCCGCAGACAGGTTAAAGCTGTAGTAGTCGCTGTCACCTGTCCCGGGTGCGCCGGCCGGAGCCGTTGTGTAGTACAGCGTGCGCGTGCTGCCGAAGGCACTCGACGTGCTGATCGGGGTCGCCGTCGCGGGCGTCTGGTTGGGCTCGTCCGCGTCCTCGAAGAAGCGCATCTTCCAGCCGTCAAACACGGCCTCGAGTTGCGCTTGCCCGGTGTGATCGGTCGGCGAAAACCAGCCGGCCCACAGGTCCCGAACCGTCAGGTTCGGAGCGCTCTTGACGGGTCCAGTGAAGACCTGCCACTGCGTCGTGTCGGCATCCTGGCCGCCGAACGTGAGCGTTCCGTCGATGGCGTCATCATCGACACCCGGGCTCTTGTCGTTGGTGTTTGCGTGGTCGACGATGTCCCAAAGCGCGCAGTGCACCGCGCCTTCATCGGCCTCGCCGCCGGTTGTGCCCGCGTACGGCGAGCCGTTCTCGAAGCGCATGCGCAGCTGGATCGTTCCGCTGCCCGTGCCACCCTTCCCGTCGGCATCCATGTAGAAGCCCGGGTCGAACACGCCGCCGTATTGGCGCACCGCGCCGGCGAAGAACGAGGCCCAGCCTTCCCCGAAGGACAGGCGCGGGTCTTGATCGCTTTGGCCGAACGTGTGCGAGCCGCCGGGGTTGTCGCTGTCGGAGTACACGTTGTGGACCACGTGACCGAACTCGTGCAGTTGCACGATGTCATCGTAGCCGTCATCGTCGGCCATCGTGGCGTTTGTGCCCGAGGCAAACGAGCCCGAGCCGCCGGGCCACTTCATGCGCACCGACTGCCCGGGGTTCGTGCCCCCGGAGGCCTTGATGTACTGGATGCCCCAGACCATCTGGTCGAGCATGTTGAACGCGTTGCCCTTGTACGGGCCGCTTGTGATCTTCAACGCCTTGACCGTGCCGACGTCGAGGTCAACGCTTTGGCTGTGGTTCGAAAACGTACTCGAGCTGACCGAGTACGTCGTGTTGCCGTTGTTCGTCACGCGCAGACTATTCGCGCCGAACGCGTTGCTCTGGGAGAAGCAGCGCACGAGGACGTTCTTCGTGCCGGAGCCCACAACGAAGATCGAGACCGCGCCGGTCGCATCCGTTGCGCCCGTCGCAAGAACCGTACTCGTCGCCGCGTCGATCACCTGCACCTTGGCAAGCCGGATTGGCAGGTCGGGCTCGTTCGTTGTGAAGCCGCCCGTGTACGTCATCTCGCGATCCTGATAGAGGAACGTGCCGGTGACGGTGAAGTCCGCAAGTGCGCTCGAGCTGAACGCAAAGAGGGCAGCCGCGCTTGCCAGGAAGGTCTTTGTAAGCTGCATGATTAGCGCGCCTCCGTGCGGGCGGCGGGCATGTCGAGGCTGGCTTCACCGCCGCTTGTGACGGCCGTGACGCCTTCGGCTTCGGAGGCGGCTCCGAAGTGGATCAGGCGCACGAGGCTTTGGGTCTCGACGCTGGTCGAGCCATCGTCGCCTGCGCCGTCGAACTTCATCGTGGCGACCAGCTCGACCGTGACGCCGCGCTCGGCGAAGTCGGCGGGAAGCTGGACGCGCGCGGACCCGGTGCGGGCCTCGCCCTTTGTGATGCCGAACGTGTCGGCGGGATCGTGCCGCAGAAGCTCGGCACCCGCGTTCGTTTCGACGTGCACCAAGAGCGCGGTGGTGTTGATCGTGGGGCGCACCACGTAGTCGAACTCGGCGATGCCGTTGACAACGGCACTGCGAAGCAACTCGAGCTCGATGGGGGCGGTCGGTTTGCAGCCGGCGTTGAATTCGATCGTGGCGGACTCGTGACCGACAGGTGTGTTGATGGCGGCTCGGCTCGAGGCGAGCGAGGCGGCCGTGAGGCAGGCGGCGAGGGCAAGGAGGCGCATGGCTTCTTGGCGTAGGAGTTGGTTGACGAGGCTTTTGGAAAAGAGGCCGGCCGCCGCCCCATGTTGAGGCGGCGGCCGGCGCTGATGTCAGAACTAGGCGAGGCCTAGAACAGGATCGTTCCGCTCTGCACGTTCCCCGCGGTCGCCGGGAGGGCGTACAGCGTTGACAGGAACAGGTGGGCACTCTGCACGTGCAGCGTGAGCCCGGACGGAAGTCCGCTCATCGGAACGTTGATCTTCGTGTAACCGGCGGGGCCGATGACCGGCGCGCCGAGGATGAAGATGCTCAGGTAGTTGTTACCGATGGCAAGCGGGACGTCGACAAGACCCGGCAGGGGCGTCGGCAGGAGATCCGGCGAGCCGGCGATGAAGGCGATGTCGCCCGGGGCGCCGCCCACGGTGATGTCGAGACCCAGCGCTTGGAACAGGAAACCCGGAGCCGAGTTCGCCAGTTCGACCGTCGGCGTGGCGTTGGCCACGACGTTGATCGTCGTGTTGCCGGTGCCCGACGGGTTGGTGACGTCGATCGCGACCGCGCCAAGCTTCGAGGCCACGGGCATGTCAAAGACAAGCGTCGAGTCGTTGATCACCGCGAAGGCCGCGGGGAACGTCGACAGCGAGATGCCATCCACAGTCACGGCGTTGGTGCCGGTGAAGCCGGTGCCGCTCAGCGTGACCGAAGCGGGGCCGTCGATGACGACTGCATCGATCGATGCCGGGCTGACACTCGAGATTGTCGGAGCGCCGCCACCGGGAGGGCCACCGCCCGCGAGGTCGGTCGGCCACGCGTTCGAGAGGCCCGAGTGCGCGGTGCTGTTGCGGCGGACTTGGACATCACCGGGGCCTGCGCCCGAGGGGACATTGGCCGTCAGCGTCGTGCCGTTCGAGGTCAGGTTGATGACCTTGACCGGCGTGCCGTTGCCACCCGGGTTCGCTTGCGTGAACCAGATCTGGTTGCCGGTCGCGTCGAAGTTCTGGCCCGTGATCGTGATCGTGCCGCTTGCTGCGGTGACCGCGGTGATCCGGGGTTTGTTCGAGGCCTTCGTACCGTAGACCGCCTTGACGCCGTTGGAGTCGTCGGTTGCGATCGAGCGCTGGCCCACACCGCTGCCCGAGATCGACGGGAACATCGTCGCGCCGCCGGTGCCAGTGTGCCCGAGGCCGAGCGCGTGCCCGTACTCGTGGCAAGCCACACCCTGCAGGTCGATGCCGCTGATCGAGGTGCCGGGGCCATCGTTCCACGTCCAGCCCGAGTAATAGCGAATGCGCCAGCCGTCCGAGATCGGCGTCTCGGTGAACGCCAGCACGCCGCCCGAGCTACCGGACAGCTCGGAGTGGATGTTGCCGTTCGTGTTGCCGACCTGGATGGCCTCACCTTGGAACGAAGCATCGAAGTTCGCGCCGCCGGAGCCGAGGCCGCCGTTCTGGTGCGGGTCGCCGTTGCCGTTGCCGTGCAGCTCTGAGCCCCACTCGACACTCGCCTTCCAGATCGCCATCACGGCGCCCTGGTGGCCCGGGAAGTTCACGTTCGGCGTCTGGTTGTTGTTCGCCGCGGAGTCGGTGAAGTTGTTGAAGGTCCGGAAGTCGCGCTGGCTCTGCGAAAGGCTACCGCCGATCAGAGAGTAGCCTTCGGTCGAGCCGGGAGTCAGGAGCGCTGCGCCAAGGCCAAGCGCCACGATGGGCGCGGCGCTGGTCAGGAGGAATTTCTTGAGGTTCATGGCTTACAGCTCCTCCTTTTGGACGAGCGACGTCACGGCTTTGCCGAGGTCCTCGAGACTGATGTTCTTGTCGATGGCATAGCCCTCGCCGCGGCCCATCACGACGGTCCCAGCGGGGCCGTCGACGGTGCGGAAGAGGCCGCCATGGGAGGCGTACAGGAAGTTGCACTCGAGGCCGCCACCGGCGTTGTCGAGGTGCTTGTAGAACGCAACGATGTGGTTGCCGATCTTGATGTCGTCGTCGCTCGGAGCTTCCGAGTTCCAGACGCCGTCCTCTTCGCTGACGAAGCCGCCGGGGAAGGTGACGATCACGTTCGCAAGCTCGCCCGTTTCGAGGGACTCGCCTTGAAGGGTGAGGTGCGTGTAGTACAGCTGGGGGCCGTCCTTCGCGTCGTCGATGCGGATGACCTCTTTGTTGATGATCTCAGCAAAAAGCGTGTCGTCGGTCTTCTGGACCATCGAGTCGAGGCTAAGGCGCTCGATCTGCGCTTGGCTCATCGCGCCGACGGCGACAATGGCAAGAGCGCCGAGCAGGGGCAGGGTCAATCGTTTCATGGGTTCGAAAGTACGTAGGGGGTCTGCCGGGACGGAAAGTCCGCGGGGACGGCCGAGAGAGCTGCGAAAAGGACGGGAGGGACTCTCGTTTTCGGGTCGCAGTGGCCAATAACTGGAGGGCCTATGGAAGGGAACTTGGGAACTTTCCCCTCCTAGAACCGGCCAGGCGGAGGGGGAGGCTCGGGGAACCGACCAAGGGCCATGGAACATGACGGAGCGGTCGGCAGGCTGAGTTCCCGTGGATTCGTCATTAATGTGACACCAGCGGGACACGTGGGCCCGTTTACGTGGCCCTTACGTTAGGCTGGAGTCTAGTGATCCGCCTCGAGGCCCCCCCAGAGGGGATTCGGGTCAAATCCACTTGGCGCGGGCGGCATCGGGCCCGGCTGCAAATAGGCAGCCAGTTCGGAGTCGTCGGGATCCTCGTCGACCAGCGCTCGGATGCGCTCGATCGAGCCCGGAAGCCCCGCCCGCGCGCTCGCCATCGCGGCCTGGCGCTCGATCGCATGCAAGCCAGGCAAGATCGTGAGCGCGCGCTCAAAGGCCGCGGAGGCGCCCGCCCAATCGCCCAGTTGGCCCAGGCAGTTGCCCAGCTCGACCAGCGGCAGCGGGCCTAGACGCTCCTCGTCGAACAGGCGCCGCAGCAGTTTGGCGGCGTCCTCGTTCAGCATCAGCTCGAGCTCGGCGCGCGCGAGCGCGTACTCGAGTTCGGCCCAGCGGCCTGTCGAATCCAAGAGCCCAGGCAGGACCGCAAGGCTCTCGGCAGGCATGCGTTTTGCCACCAGCACTTCGGCGAGGTGGTTCCAGACGAGCCGCTCGAAGTGCGAGGGCGACTTCGGCGTGGCACTGGCGAGCGCTTCGAGCTGGTCGCCGTCGAGCTCGAAGCGCTCGAGTGGCGCGGCCCACGGCGAGCTGCGCTGTTGCGCCTCGAGCAAGCTCGCGAGCGCGCTTAGAAACGGTGCGTCCGCGGCCTTGCTGAGCCGCGCGAAGAGCTCGGCGCGGTCGTGGATGCCGCGCATTTCGGGTTGCGAGCCGAGCCGCCCAAGCGCGCACGGGCCCGCGCTTGGGGCACCGGTCTGGAACAGGGCGCTATCGTTCCCTTGGGTGTCGAAGAGATGCACAAGCCCGACGCCCAGGTGGTCCAGGTCGCTGCCGGAGAGCAGCACGCGTTCGGAGAGCGCCGCGGCGGCCAGCGGGGCTTCGGCCGAGAGCCACACCACTGCGGGCTGGTCTTTCGCGGCACCGCGCCACGCAGGCAGGAACGCGGGCGCGGCTGCCCGTGGCGGATTGTCGGCGCTCATCGACGTGCGCTCGGGACCAAACGCCATTGGCACGACCACGAGGTCGAACTCGCCGCCACCCAACTTGGCGGTCGCCTCGGCGAACGGCAGGGGGGCGGGCAGCGGCCAGGTGTCTTCGAGGATCGCGCGGATTCTGCTCTGCGCGGCCTCCCACGGCGCCGACCAGTGCAGCGTCGCGTCGAGGCCCGAGGCCTCGCGCCAGGCATTGAACGCTTCGAGTCGGGGCAGGGTCAGTTGACCGGCGAGCAGCACATCTGGATTTGGGTCGTCGGGCAGCCGGTTGGCGGCCATCAGGTCCAGCGCGGTCACCAGGCGCGCGGCGTCGGCGGCCTCTTGGTGCGCGTCGGGGGTCAGCGCGATGCGGTTGATCGTGAGGACGGGCGTCTCGCTTTTGGTGGTCTCGACGGCCAGCCAGCCAAGCGGTGAGTCGGCCTCGAACAGCGCTTTGGCTTCGAACTTCAGCCACGGCGACAGAGGTTTCGCATCGTGGCGAGGAATCAGGAAAGTGCCGCCAAACAGCGCGAGCAAGCCAATGGCGGCCGGTAGGCGTCGCCAGCTCTCTTCGCGCCTGAGGCGTCGAAGCACCAGCGGCAGCGCGCCGGCCACAGCGATCCAGACGCCGAGCTCGACAAGCCGCGGCATGCCCGCAGCGAACACGTTCGCTGGCAGATACGGCCAAGCGAGCCGCGCGACAGCCGCGCCGAGGGCGAAGCTCGCAAGGCTACGGCGCGTGCGTAGCCCGACAACAAGCGCGCCCAAAGCAAAGCCCGAGACCACTAGCGCACGCCCGGCAATCAGCGCGCCGCCCTCGAGCTGCCCCAGCTGCGACAGGTCCAAGGTGAAGCCGCGCAGCAGCTTGTCCAGCCCGACGTTTGTGGTCAGCGGCGCCAGCTCGCTCAGGCCAATCCAGCATCCCGCAGCCGCCACGACCGCGGCCAGCGCCGCCAACGTGCGCCCGCCTTTCGCCAGCGGCAAGCCAATCGCCAGTGCGCCAACCGTCGCCGTCGTCAATAGCACAAGTGCGACGAGATGCACCTCGGCCGCCTCGCCGTAGCCAAACAGCGCAAGCCGCGACTGCAGCGCAAACAGCGCCAACGTCAGTCCCGCACCACTCAGCAAAGTCCCGACGTCGAGCGCGACCGGCTCGGCATCTTCACCCGCGATCTCCCCGCGACGAAAGAAGAGAAGTGGCACCACGAGCAGCAGCGCAAACGCCACGCGCCCCACGTTCGAAAGCGGCAAGAAGTCGCCCACCAACACCGGCCCAAGCGCCACCAGCATGATGCCGATCAGCGGCAGCAACAGCGCTCGCCCGAGCCCACTGCGCGGCCCGCCAAGCCAGAAGGCGGCCGCCAACAAGACCGGCGCAAACGCCCCGATCCGCGCCGCCTGCGCGGGCGAGGCCAGCGCTCCAAACAGAAGCTCACCGTCAGGCCGCCCGCCCGCCAAAGCCGGCAGCCAGCCAAAGGCAATCAGCAGGAAAGCAGCGTAACCCGCCAAGTACAGCGGCCGAATCCATTTGCGCGCAGCGTTCATTCTTCAGAGTCTAACCCGAGCCCGGGTTAGACTCCCGCGGTGACTCCCGCCCCTCTTCAACAAGCGCTGCTCGACTGGTACCGCGCCCACCGCCGCGATCTCCCGTGGCGGCGCACGACGGATCCGTACGCGATTTGGCTGAGCGAGGTCATGCTGCAGCAGACCCGCGCAGAAGTCGTGGCGGACTACTGGACGCGTTTTCTTCGGCGCTTCCCCACGGTCTCAGCCCTCGCCGCCGCGGACGAAGACGACGTGCTCGCGCTCTGGAGCGGCCTCGGCTACTACCGCCGCGCGCGTGCGCTTTTGGCCGCCGCGCGGACGATCGCGACCGAGCACGGCGGCAAGCTCCCCGCCGACCCAGCAGCCCTCGCCGCCCTGCCCGGCTTCGGCCCGTACACCACCGGCGCCGTCGCCTCAATCGCGTTCGGCCTCGCGGTCCCGCTCGTCGACGGCAACGTCGCGCGCGTCCTCACGCGCCTGCGCTGCATCGAGGGTGTACCGGCCGCCGGCCCGGCGAAGCGCGCGGTGTGGAGCCTTGCCGCCGAGCTCCTCTTCGAGCCCGATCCCGGCACCTGGAACCAAGCCTTGATGGAGCTCGGCGCGCGTCTCTGCAGCCCCACAAACCCCACGTGCGAGGCCTGCCCGATCGCGACCCACTGCCAAGCGCACGCAGAGAACCGCACCACGGAGCTCCCCACGCGGCCGCCCAAGAAGACCTCGATCGAGGTCTCGACCGAGGCCCTCATCCTCGGCACCCCCGGTGGCTGGCTACTCACCCGCCGCCCCGGCACCGGCCGCAACCCGGGCCTCTTCGAGCTGCCCACGCGCGAAGCCTCGCGCCCCGCGCAAGACCTATGGCCAGCCGACTGGGCGCTGCCCGATTTCGCCGCTCTGTACGCAGAAGCTCACGCACACGGAACCTTCCGCCACGCGATCACCCATCACCGCATCACCGTCCACGCGCGCCGCATCGACGGCAATCCCGCGCTTCTCGCGCGGCTTGCCTCTCAGAGCGCCTATGATCTTGTGCCACGCGCCCGCGCAAACGACCTAGCCCTTAGCGGCCTGACCAAGAAGCTACTCAAGGCGACCTGACCCCTCCATGTCCACGATCAACGCAAAAGCCGGCCTCGAACCCGTCGGTCCCAAGTCCGCAAGCGGCGTCACCATCGTCATCCCCGTTTATAACGAGGAGGACGCCGTCTCCGGCGTGATGGAGCGCTTGGCCGCGCTCGACATCGGCGCGCCCAAGGAGATCCTGGCAGTCAACGACGGCTCGACGGACGCCACCGCCGCCAAGCTGGCCGAGGCCGCCGCCAAGTTCCCCGAGCTGCACGTCGTCACGCACGAGCGCAACAAGGGCTACGGCGCCGCGCTGAAGACGGGCTTCGCGGCCGCGAAGAACGAGATCGTGGTCATCACCGACGCCGACGGCACCTACCCCGAGGATCGCATCCGCGATCTCTTGGATTGCATCGACGACGGCGCCGAGATGGTCGTCGGCGCGCGCGTCGGCGAGGACGTGCACATCCCGCTGATTCGCCGCCCCGCGAAAGCCGCCCTGCGCCACCTCGCGTCGTTTCTCGCGGGCACGCGCATCCCCGACCTGAACTCGGGCCTGCGCGCATTCCGCCGCGAGCTTGTCATGACCTACAAGGCGATCCTGCCCCAAGGCTTCAGCTTCACAACAACGATCACGCTCGCGTCGCTGACCAACGGCCACCGCGTTGACTACGTCGACATCAACTACGCGCACCGCGCGGGCAACTCGAAGATCCGGCCGATCCGCGACACGCTGGGTTTCACCGCGCTGATCATCCGCACGGTCCTGTACTTCAACCCGCTGAAGGTCTTCTACCCGATCACGGGCATCGTTGGCCTTGGCCTGTGCGCTGCCTTGTTCAACGACTTCTTCATCGAATCGCCGCCCAACCTCAGCGACAAATCCGTGCTGCTGTTCGTGGCCTTCATCCAGATCTTCAGCGTGGGCCTCTTGGCCGACTTGATCGAGAAAAAGAGCCGCCTGTAGCGCGCAGCAATGAACGCACCGAGGGCCAGCCGAGCAACATGCTCGGCTGGCCCTCGGTTCTTTACGCGGAGGCTCGGTCTTAGCAGGCCGGCAGACAGGCCAGGGTCAGGTCGCGCAGGAAGGCCTCGACCTCTTCGGCATTGGTCGTGGCCGGGTCGAGGTTGGCGTCGATTTGGGGCGCGCTGACGCGGCCGTCTTCGTCTTCGACTAGGTTGAGCCAGCGCGTGCGCTCGGCGTCTTCGTCTTCAGCGCGGCCAAGCGCGAGGCACAGGCGGCCGCGCTCAAGCGTGATCGAGAACAGCCGTTCCTCTTCGCCGTCGAGGGTCAGGCGGTAGTAGACCTGGTCCGAGATCGGGGCGGTGGCGTCGAGGCAGCCGCGGAAGTCCACGCGACGGCCATCGGCCAGAAGAATGCGCTCGGCAGACAGGTTCAGATCGCGCAGCTTGTAAAGAATGCGACGGGACGCCTCGGCTGAGAGGTGACTAGGGCCGTCGATTTGGTTAGTCCTATGGATCATGGTGGCCTCCTATTGGGGGAGGCTTCTTATCGGGCGATGCTGCGAAAAGGTTGAAGTGGCCGTCTGCCCGGTGCTCTGTCTATGTCTCTATAAACGATGATGTCGCTTCCCGGCGGCCTGGATTCATGTTGGTTTCGTCCCTACGTACCTTGTTGACCGCAGTTTGCTGCTTCCTTCTGCTTTCCGGCTTTCCGGCGAGCGCAATGGGGGCTCGGCCGGACCTCAGCGCCGACCTCGAGGCCCTGGCGGCCGCTCCGAACGAGGCGGAGATCGACCTGATCACACGGATTGCGGACACGCGCGAGAAGCGTGCCTTGAAGGGGCTCTTGTCGGCCTACAACGGGGGCGCGACGCCGTTTGTGCAGCGCGCGATTCTGCGCGTGTTGCCGCGCTTCGATGACGTGGCCGGGGCCTCGGGAGACGCGCTGACGTTGTTGGTCGACGTGGCGGTGGGCGAGTCGATGCGCGAGCTGCGCGAGGCGGCTCTGGATGGGCTGGCAACTTGCACGCAGAACGGCGCGGGGTACCTGCGGTTGATCGTGGATTCGCCGGCCGAGGACGAGCTGCGGGTGAAAGCGTTGAAGGCGCACATCGCACTGGGCCCGCGCGATCTGAAGGACTGGTACACGCGCTTGTACACGACGGGGCTTGGAACCGAGGTAGCCGCAGGCGCCGAGACCAAGGCGAAGAAGCCGAAGAAGGCTGCGCCGCCCGAGCCGCTGACCGCGCAGCCGCTTCAGTCGCTGCGACCGCTTGCGTTTGACGTGCTTGCTGGCGATCTAGACATCGAAGAGGTGCGCGCTGCGACCGAGGATTCGAGCTCGACGATTCGCGTGCGCGCGCTGGAAGAGCTGTATCTGCGCGGCGAGAAGAAGATCGACAAGCTGTGCAAGGAGGTCTTCGAGAACCGCATGGAGTCGACCGCGAACCGGCTGCTTGGGGGGAAGCTCGCGCTCGAGCTGATCGGTACCAAGTACGCGAAGTCGATCGCGAAGGAGGCGGTGCGTGGCATCACGCCCGGCGATCTGCGCGACGGGCTGGCGGCGCTGTTTGCGGCTAGCGATGAGGATGCGATTCGCAAATTGGTGACGAAGGGTTTTGGCAAGGGCAAGGCGCCGGCGAAGCTGTTCTACCTGGCGGCGGCGGCGGGGCACTGGTCGCCGAAGTTCGAGAAGTCGCTGCTCTCGATGCTGGGCGACAAGGACAAAGAGGTGGCGCGGGCGGCCGCGGACTATGCCGTCGAAGAGGGCATCGAGAGCGCGGGCCCGGCGATCGAAGAGCTGTACGCCGAGACCGAGGACCCGATCCGCAAGGCCGAAATCTTGCCCGGATTGGCCCGCTTTCAGGCAGATAAGGAGGTTTGGCGTGATCGACTCGTGACGCTGGCTGAGTCCAGCGACGATGCGCTGCGGAATGCGGCTCTGGCGCTTCTGGGCGACCTTGGGGAAGAGAACGAGGACATCCTCGTGGCGGCTTTGGATCACGGGTTGTGGTCGACGCGGCTTGTGGCGCTGCACGCGCTTGAGAAGCTGGCTGTGCCCGCAAGCGTGGGCGAGATCATCGCGCGCTTCCCCGATCAGACCGGTCGCATGCGCATCGAGTTTGCCGAGACCCTGTTCCGCATGACCGGCCAGAGCTTCGGACCACGCCATCAGCCGTGGCTGGCCTGGTGGGACAAAGAGGGCAAGAACGGATTCCAGATCCCGTCGGCTTCCGAGCTGAAGCAGGCGAAGGAAGAGCTTGAGATCGCGCGTCTCAAAGAGACCACCGGCGCGCGCTTCTTTGGCATCCGCATCATCTCCGAGCACGTGGTGTTCATCATCGACGTCTCGGGCTCGATGGACGAGCTGACCCGCAGCCGCTACGTCAACATCAAGGGTGCTCCGCGCATCACCAAAGCCAAGGAAGAGCTGCTCGCCAGCCTCGATGGCTTGAACCCGAAGAGCTTCTTCAACATCGTGCCCTTCTCGGGCAGCGCCTATTCGTGGAAGCCGCGCATGGTGCAGTGGTCGCCCGAGATCCTGGCGGAGGCGAAGGAGTACGTGTCGAAGCTCGGCGCGGGTGGCGGCACCAACTTGATCGACTCCTTGTACAAGGCCTTCGAGGACCCGGAGGTCGACACGATCTTCGTCCTGTCGGATGGCGAGCCCACGGCGGGCCCGATCACCGATCCCAAGTCGATTCGCCGCGCCGTGCAGATGCTGAACCGCAACCGCGACGTCACGATTCACTCGATCGCGGTCGGCACCAGTCTGAAGATCCTCGAGTGGCTCGCCGAAGACACCGGCGGCCTCTACCGCTCGTTCCCGTAGGGGCTGGCAGGGGCGTGGCGGAAATGGGGATCACCGCTGCGCTCCGATCGTGTGCAAGTGCCTTCCAACCGACATGAGCGTGTCGCGTACAAGCTCATCGCTTCTTAGGACCTCGGACGACTTGGCCGAATTTCAAACATGTCCACCGCGGGACATCCGGCACATCTTGTTTTTCGTTCGATGCTCGGCAAATCGCAAACGCACCTGCACTCGGGTGCTCTCCTGGAGATCGTTATGCAGAAATGGATCGCGCTGGCTATCACTTCATGTTGTCTCGCCTTGACGTGCTGCTGTGATACGGAGTCTGTTGATGCGCCCAAGGCTCACACTGCTTCCGGTGACGCCGTCGGCTCGACGACGCCGTGGCTCCGAGGGCAATACGGGGAACTCTGCGAGATTCGGGCGACGCTGCTTCCGATCGATTCCCGCAGCAAAAGGCCTTCGAAGGACCTGCTTCAGATCCTCGAAATCGAAGGTGTGGATTACACAGGGGACGCGCTCATTCACCTCTCGTTCTGGGATGCCGACGCTCGCGATCAGGTTGATGCCTTGGAGCCCGGTGAGGCCTTTCGGGCTACCGGTTATGAGTCGGTCGCCACGGTTGGCATTCCCGACGGCCTGGTGACCTACGACAACGGTCGATATCGAGATCGGATTTACCAGGGCTCTAGCTTTTCGGCGCAACATACGTTCGTGGTTCTCAGCATCCCCTGAGTGACGTCCGGCGTGGCGAGCCCTCATTGACCGACTGCTCACCCGATCAACTCAGGCTGACTGCCCTCGTCGACCCCTCATTCCAGTGAGGCAGAATCGGCCCTCACCGGCTTATCGCGCCGCCTCCGACTCGACTCCAACCCAGGGAAGCGCAGAGCGGGGCGATCTGAAAGCACAGGCCGAAGTGCGGCCGAGAGGATCTGCCGTGGTCTTGCGATCATGCCCGGCGTTTTTGAGGGTGTGGCAGGCTCGCGGCTGGAGGGCTGTGACTCGACAGCGGAGGAAGGTCCCGAGGCGGGGCATCGCCGGTGCTTCCGGCGGGGTATTCTGTGCGCGTGAAGAAGAACGCCCTGCGCCTCGTGCTGTCGGTGGCCATGTCGCTCGCCGTGCTCGCGGCTCTGATGTGGTTCACGGATACCAACCCCAAGGTCCTATTTGCGACCTTGCGGGGGCTGTCGCCGTGGGCGTTCCTTCTGGCGTTCAGCTTGCACATGGGCACGTATTGCCTGCGCGCGCTGCGCTTCTGGCTGTTGATTCCGCCCGGGATCCGGCCGCGGTATCGGCGTATCTGGGTGCTTTCTGGCGCGCACAACTTGGCTTCGTACTTGCTCCCCGCGAAGACGGGGGAGGCCAGCTGGGTCGTCTACCTGCGCACGTTCACGGGCGTGCCGAGCGCGCCGGGGATTGCTTCGTTGGTGGTCTCGCGGCTGCTCGACGCGGCGGTCTTGGCCTCGGCCTTGTCCGTCGCTTGCATGTACTTGGCCTCGGCGGGCGGGCACGGGCACTTGCAAGAGATCGCGAAGTACGGGGCGCCGCTGGCGCTAACCGGCGTGCTGCTGGCGGCGATTGCGATTCGTGGGGATCTGCTCGTGCACCTTCTGTCGAAGGCGCTGCGATTGGCGAAGCTGAACCACTGGGCCCGCGGCGAGCAGCTTGTGCAGAAGATCACCGAGATCGCCAACGCGATGCGGCTAGCGAGCAAGGGCAAGTCGCTCGGGCTGGCCGCGCTGGTGACGATTCCAGTGTGGCTTTGCATCTTTGGCTTCTACGCCGTTTTGGCGCGCGGGATGGGGATCACCGAGGGCTCGGGCTTTGATCTGAGCTTTCCCGAGGCCGTGTTTGGCTCGAGCCTGGCGGTCCTGGCGAACTTGCTTCCCGTCAATGGCGCGGCCGGCGTCGGCACGCAGGAGGCGGGCTGGGTGTTCGGCTTCGTGCTTCTGGGTGTCGAGCAATCGCGCGCCCTGGTGGTCGGTCTTGCCGTACACTTCGTGCAGCTCTTCAACGTGGTGACGGTGGGTCTGTTCTGCCACTCGGCGATGAAGAACATGGCGCGCGCCGAGCGCCTCGACTTCGAAGGCTTCATGAGCGGCCTCAAGGACGACGAAGAAGAAACGGCGCCGCCCCAAGAATCCACCTCTGACGACGAGATCGTCCCCCCCTCCTTATGACCGACGGTGACCAGAACGCGCTCGCGCAGATCGAGCTGCACAAGGCTCTCGCGCCGCGCTACGCGTACCGCTACAGCTTCGAGTTCTCGCGGCTGTTCCAGCAGGACTGGCACGCCGAGATGATCTCGCACGTTCCAGCTGGAGCCGAGCACATCTTGGACCTAGGCTGCGGTACCGGCTTCTTCTTGGCCGAGCTTGAGGCACAGCATCCGGGCTCGGTCGGCCTCGACATCAGCCACGCGATGTTGAAGGTGTCGGACGAGTACGTGCCCGGCGCGCGGCTTGTCACCGCCGACGCCGAGAAGCTGCCGTTCAAGCCGCGCTCGTTTGACGTCGTGTTCTGCAAGGGCAGCCTGCACCACACGCGCGATCACGTCGCCTTCCTGACCAACTGCCGCGAGGCGCTGGGGTCCGACGGCGTGTTGATCATGAGCGAGCCCTGCAACGACAACCCGATCATTCGCTTTGCGCGCGCGCTCCTGTACAAGAAGTCCGAGCACTTCGACGTTGGCGACCAAGGCTTCACGAAGAAGGGCATCATCTCGCTGTGCGAGCAGGCGGGCTTCGAGGTCACGCTCGCTAAGAAGTACGGCCTCCTGGCCTACACGTTCGCGGGCTTCCCCGACCACCTGGGCTTCCTGCGCTTCATCCCGGGCAACGCGCTGATCACGAAGATGTTCATTGGCATCGACCGCTTGATCTGCGCGACGCCGGGCCTGTCGATCTTTGGCTTCCACATCGTGATCGTCGGCAAGCCGAAGGGCTAACGTGCGGGCGGCGAGAGGCCTATGAACGCGAAGTCGCCGTCCATGCGCGCGCAGGTCGCGAAGTCGCGTTTCGAGCTAGCCTGCGAGCTGGCGTTGACGCCGCTGGGTCGGGACGCACGTGATGATGGTTCCGAGCCCGGTGAGCTGCCAAGCGTGCTGGATGTGGGCTGCGTCGACGCGCGTCCGGACAAGCGGAACTCAGCCGCGCGCATCGATGCGGGCGGCTCGCTCGGCACGCACATCTTCAGCCACCTCGCCCAGCACAACCCCAAGGTCTTGGGCATCGACCGCGATGCGGACGGCATCCGTCACCTCGTCGAGTCGGGCTTCCACGCCGAGGTGCAAGACGCGATGCAGCTGGACCTCGGCGAGCGGCGCTTCGACGTGATCTTGGCGACGGAAACCATCGAGCACGTCGAGGATCCCGGGCGCTTGCTGCGCTCGCTTGCGAAGCACCTTGCGCCCGGCGGGAGGCTCTTGGTCACGACACCGAACCCGCATCACTCGGCGCAACTGTCGAAGATCTGGCGCAAGGGCGAGCCCGACGTGCACGAGGAGCACGTGATGTGGTTCTGCCCCACGACGCTCGCGCGCCTGTTCGAGCGCGTCGGCCTCGAGTGGGAGACGGGCGTGTGGATCGCACCGCGCCGAGCGCGCCTGCGCAACTGGCGCCGGCTTGTTCGCCCGCGCTTCAACCCGGCGTTCGGCGCGATCGCGCGGCTGGGCTAGGGCGCAAGTGACGCGCAGAGGACGCTCGCGGCGAGGCGCGTAGCGCCGACGGAACGCGGTAGTGGGCGTGTTGCTGGCCGTGGGCTCTGGTAGACCTTGCGGCACAGCGCTTGCAAAGGGCGTGTATGCAATCTCTTTCACGCGTTCGGTGTCGGCATTGGTTTTCCGTAGTCACAGTTCTCGTTGTCGGCCTTGTGGTGACGTGGGGACGTGGGGCAAGTCCAAGCGCGACCGCGCGACCGGCGCTCGCGATTCAGATCACTGGTTCGCAACCGGCTGAAGTCGAGCGAGGTCTTGCGATGCCGCTGGAGGCTGGAGGTGCCTTGGCAGACGAAATGTCTGTGCGGGAAGTGGCCGAGTCCGACGCCGTTGAGAGCGCACGAGCGGCGGCCTTTGTGGCACCGGATGTGCCGGTGCTTCTGGGGGTCGCCTTTGCCGATGAGGACGGGCCCATGGCCGGCGCTCGCGTGCGCTCCACCCTGGTTGTGGGCACCACGCGCACGGCTCTGCCGGACTCCATTTGCGATGGCCTTGGGCGCTTTCGCGTGGACGTCAGCTTGGCCGATGGGCTCGAGGGTGGGCGGCTCGAAAGTGCAGAGGTCGAGTGCCTGGTGACTTGCGATGGGTGGGTGTTTGACGTGGACAGTGTCTGGTTGGAGAGCATTCTCGACTTCGTCGCTGGCGACGAGATACCTGAGCGCGCGCAGTGGAAGCGTATGGCGGGGCGACAGTTTTCCGTGGGTGAGGACTTCGTGGACGACATGGATTTCGTCGAGATCGGTACACGGGGCAGTTGGCTCGAGGGGCGTGTTGTCGATGGCGCGGGCCTTCCCGCCTTGGGGGCGATGGTCTGGATCGGTGTGCGCGATCAAACGGACGCAGACGGCACCGGCGAGCTCTACGACTATGTCGAAGTCGACGCGGAGGGGTGCTTTCTTCTGGCGATCCAGTCAGACGACGTGTCCGAAGGGCTCGAGCTGACGCTTCACGCGGCGCATGCCGGGCTCGGTAAGAGCGAGCTTGCCCTTCAGCCCGCGGTGCTGGCGAAGCCCGGGCTGATCGAAATGCGGCTGGAGCAGCTTGGGACAGTCTCGGGGCGCGTCGTCTCGACGGCGGGCAAGAGTGTCGCCGGTGCGCGCGTGTGGATCGGCAGTAGCGAGGCGGACTGGCTGCGACCCGATGAGGTGACTTCGGTCGAAGTGGGGGCGCACGGCGATTTCACGTTTCGCGGGTTGCCCGCGGGGAGCTGGGAGCTGGGGACGATGGATGAAGCCTTCGGTCCGTTCGAGACGGGGGCGGCGGGCATTGTGCTGGAGGTGAGGGACTCGATGGTGCGCGTTGAGGCCCTGGCTCCGGCGCATGTTGCCTTGGGCGGCGCGATCCTCGAGGTCTGGCCTGTTGGTGCGGGCGCGAACGGCTGGCGCGCGCTTGGGACCAGCTGGAGGTTTGAGGACCGGGTGCGTGAGCGCGCTCCCGGGGTCTGGGATGTCGAGGTGCAGGAGGGTGTGGACTTCGCCTTCGCTGTGACCATGGAGGAGAGCTCGGGCGGCGCCCCGGGCGAGCACTCGTGGTTCGGGAGCGCGGTCGTTGAGGGGAGCCGCGCGGACTCGCCGGCGAAGATCTTGGTCGGACTTGCGCTGCGTGGGGAGTCCGAGTTCGAGTTGGTGCTGTTGGATCCGGACGGAGCGCGCCTTGCCGGCTCGAGTGCCCGTGGCCGATTGCTCGACCCGGAGTCGTCTGCGCTTGTTGCGCGTGTCCGTGTCGGCAAGCCCGAGTCCGTGCCGTCGGGGATGTATCGACTCGAGCTAGAGGCCGACGACTGGCTGTTTGACGCGGAGGACATTGCCCTTGTGTGGATTCCACCGGCCGCGCCGAGCGCCTTCGAAGTGCGGGCGTCGGGACAAGGCGGACGACTCTGCCTTAACTTGACGGGCACGCAGCTTCAGGAGGGCTCCCGAGACAATGAGCGCTATGACGTGCGCATGACGCCCTCGGTTGGGGGCTCGATCGCACGAACGCTTTGGGGCTACTCTTCGGGATGCGTCGGAGGGCGGTGCTTCACGGTGGGTACGAATTGTGACTTCACCTCGAGCCGCGCTTTCGAACCGGGAGTGTGGCGCTGCGAGCTTGTGCCTTTTGGCCGTGGCAGCGGCGAGGGCTCTTCGATCGAGTTCGATGTGACTCTCGTTAGGGGGCAGACTGCGCGGGTCTCGGTCGAGCTGGCGGAGGACGGCGTTAGCAGCCGGGTCCAGCAGCGCTAGTGCCGTGACGCAGAAGCGTGAGGCAGGAGGAGCCGTTCCAGGTCAGGCCGGTGCGCTCGAGGAGCTCGAGGAGTTCGGCTAGGGCCGTGCGCTCGGGGTGGCCTTGGGGGAGGCCTTCGGTGAGCTCGTTCGCGGTGTTTGTGAACGCGGTGATCGAGCGGCGGCGCAGGCGCAGGCGGCGCTGGACTTCGACGTGGAAGTGCTCTTCGAAGCCGCTTGGCATGAACGAGAGCAGGGCGCCGACGTCGAGCACCTCGGCGTGGAACATGCCGCGCCGGCGGTGCTGGCGTTTCTCCCAGCGGTCGAGCGCGATCGCGCCGCGCTGGGACGGGACCGTGGCGTCGAAGCAGGGCTCGGCGATGAAGAATGCCGTCTTCGCGACGCGCAGCGCTTCAGCGAACGCGCGGTCCGGGTACTCGAGGTGGTGCGGCACGTGGCGCATCGAGACCCAATCGAAGCTCTGGTCTTCGAACGGCAGCTCGTAGGCGCTGCCCTCATGCACTTCGAAGCCGTTCGCGCGCAAGCCTTCGAGCCGCGGCCCCGCCTGGTCGAGCCCGCTGATCGGGATGCCGCGCTCCTTGCACTCGCGCATGAGCAGCCCCGATCCGCAGCCCACATCCAGCACCGAAGCGGGCGCACGCCGCGTAAGCAGGCTCGCAAACTCGTGCAGCAGCCACGCGTGATTCTCCTGGGCGTCCGTCTCGATCCAGCTAACAGTCATACCAGCAGTGTATGCCCCGTTACGTACCGAGCCAGGCTCAAAAGTGAACACTTTGCCGCCACCGATCGGCCGCACGCCGGGACTCCCATTACGTACGGAGCCAGGCACAATCGTGAACACTTTGGCACTGCCGGGCGGGTCGCGGTGACCGGCGGCAAAGTGTTCACTTTTGAGCCTGGCTCGGTAAGTAACGGGAGATTGTTGAGGTCATTTTGCTGCGGGCAAAGTTAGTTGGGGGCAGGGCCGCAAGGCCGCGATTGATGACTGAAGCGATGGATCACCCAAACCTCGACGACCTGATGAGCGCTTTCGAGCGCGCGCCGTTCTTAGCGAAGCTCTCGCGAGCGCTCGCCGGGTCTGGGGTGTTTGATGCCGACGATCTTGTGCAGGACGCGTGGGTCGCCGCGCTCGAGCGGCCGCCGAAGCATGGCGTTTCCCTGGGTGGCTGGTTTGCGCGCGTCATGCAGAATCGGGCGCACGATTTGCGCGCGGTCTCGCGTCGGCGCGTTGAGCGTGAGCGCGAGCGAGCGGCGGCGCGCCCCGAGGCTCAGGGTGACGGGCCCGTGCTCGACGAGCTGGAGCTGCAGCGGCAGATCTTGGACCACGTGCTTGCGCTCGACGAGCGCTACCGCGAGGCCATCCACTTGCGCTTCTATCGCGGGCTCGGGCCAACCGAGATCGCACGGCAGCTTGGGCTGCCGGTGAAGACCGTGAAGACGCGCCTCTCCCGTGCGCTGGAGGAGCTGCGCGAGCGGCTCGACCGCGACGCGGATGGTGACCGCTCTATCTGGCTCTCGGCCCTGCTTCCCCTTGTCGATCTGGGGCCGCGCCCCGTGTCCATGCTCCCCATCTTGGGGAAGGCGATTCCGATGAAGAAAGCAGTTGCGTCCCTGGTTGCCCTTGTCTTGCTCGGCATTGGGATCCAAGTCGTGTTCGATCCTTTGCGGCCCGCGGAGGCAGCGCCGGACAGGACGTCATCGGTAGCTCTGGTGGATGCCGAAGAAGGTCAGCAGAGCCTCGCTGGTGAGCCCGCCAACTTGAAGCCGGCGGGGTCCGCGCAGCGCGAAGCCATCGAGCCACCGCTGGTGGAGGCGGATGAGTTGGGGAGCTTGCTTGTCGAGTTCCGAGACGAGTTGGGCGAGCCGCTCGTGGACATCGGCGTTGGCGTACGCGCTCGGCCTGGGGGACTCGACCGCGATCAGATGCTCTTGGCGCGCACGGATGCCGCGGGTGCGGTTCGATTCGAGGGGCTCGCCCCACGCTTTGTCTATGTCTCGAACGACCGCGGTACAGCCAGCGATCGCGTGGAGATCGAAGCGGGAGCGGAGACCGTTCTGCGACTCGTCGCGGGCGCGGGCGCGACGCTCGAGGTGTTCGTTGTGAATGTGAATGGGCTCGCGGTTCCCGGAGCCGAAATCTGGTGTGAGCCCAGCAGCACGCGCTGGCCGACGTTTCGCTTTTTGGGGCGCGTCGATGCTGGGGGGCGCGCTGTCTTCGAGGGGCTCGACCAAAGGGCTCACCTCGGTGCGCATGCCCCGGGCCACCAGGCATCGCCCGTCGTCGCAGTGCGGGATACGAAGTCGACCGCATCGGGCCGGCGTACTGTGGAGCTCGTCATGGGCGACCCCGGCGGGGCCTTGGCCGGCCGCGTCGTGGATCCGGACGGGCGGCCGGTCGTGGGGGCGGCTGTGCTCGCGGGCTGGTCGGGCGGTGGCGTTCGGACTCTGCCTTCGGGAGTGTCGGCGGTTCAGGCCGACCCGATCCGAGTCCTGACCGATGCCAACGGGCGTTTCGAAATGCCGGGCGATCTTCCCGAAGGTCGTGTGCCGGTTTGGGTCGATGCCTCCGGTTGGCCCGCGTGGAGTGGCTCGGTGCAGAGCACGCTGGGTCAGCGCGCAGAGCTTCTGGTCGAGCTCGGTCCGGGGGCCACCGTCGAGGGGCGCGTTGTGGACTCAGGCGGCGAGCCAGTCGTGGGTGGCGGTGTGATTGTGGGCGAGGAGTACGACGGCGGGTGGTATTCCTCTATCGTCGCGATGCCAAGCGCACGGACGGACGAAGAGGGCCGGTTCCGCATCACCGGAGTTGCGGTGGGGCCTCAAGAGCTGAACGCTTCGGCGCCGCGGAAGGAACGAACGCGGGGCAAGGCGCAGCGGGGTTTCAACGCCAAGGCGGGGCAGACGGTTGAGCTCGAGCTCACCCTGAATCCAGGCCTCGTGATCACAGGACGGGTGGTTGACCTCGCCGGGCAGCCCGTGCCGGAATGGGGAGTCGACTCGCGGTTTCAGTTTCCAGCTCAACAGTCGTATCCGCGCCAGGCGAAGACGGATCGCGACGGCCTCTTCACGCTCGTGAACCTGGGAGAAGGGCGGCACACCTTGAGCTTCCGGCCGGCCGAGTTCTACGGCGAAGCGTGGGCCGTGGTGCGCGACGTTGAGGCGGGCACCGTTGACCTCGAGATCGTCGTGGATGCGGCTGCACCCGACGCGTTCATCACGGGAGTGATCGGCAATGGAGGGCAGCCGATTCCGAGTCGCGCGGCCCTGACTCTTTGGCGGGAGCACGGGAGGTCTGGGTACTTCGTCGACTTGGATCCGGCCACGGGGCGTTTCGAGCACGGGCCGATTGCTGCGGGCCGGTACGTCCTCAGTTTGACCGCAGGCGAGGCTAGCTTGATTCGCGAGAAGACCTTTGAGGTCAAGGCGGGAGAGCGCCTGGACCTGGGCGTTCTTCCCGTCGTGGGGAGCGGTGCGATCGAAGTTGTCCTTGCGGGCGAGCCGCTCGATGAGAAGTGGCCCCTGTTCCTAGGCCTCACTCCCGAAGTCGGGGTGTTCGGTGGGAAGGGGCTCGACCCCGAGCACTTGACCGTCGAAGGCCTCATGGAGGGGCGCTGGCTTTTGCGCAGCCAAAGCGAGCCGTACTTCATCGCTCCACAGTGGATCGACGTGCGCGCAGGAGAGACCACTCGCGTTGAGTGCAAGCTGGCGATTGCGCCCGAGCGCTCGGTCAACTGCCGATTCGAGTCGAAGGATTCAGAGTGGCAGAGCCTGAAGGTGGAGATTACGGATGAGGCAGGCGAGCTCGTTTTCTTGGAGCCAGCACTCCTAGCGAGTGAAGCGCTTGGGCGTCGCCTCAGCTTGCACAGGCTGTGCCTGCCGGATGGGAAGTACACCGTGACGGCGGAGACCGATAGCGGCCTGTTCGGCGAACTTGAGCTTGTCTTCGGCGCGGGTGGCAAGGCGCGCTACACGGTCGACGTACGGGACTAGGTACGTAAGGAACGGACGAGCTTCGCCATGCGCCTTGCCTTGGCCGCGTGGTTGGCGGGGAAGTGGCGGGCTTCGATCAGGGTGATGAGGCGCTTGGCCTCGCTGGGTTGGATCAGGACTTCGGCGGCGCGCTCGGCGTAGGTCGGGAACTGGTTGATGGCCGCGCTCTCGACCATCTGGAACAAGTGCGGCATGACCTCGTTGTGATGGCGGGGGAGCGCGGCAAGCGCCACGAGAATCTTGACCATGTGGTACTTCGCGATCACGCTCGAGCGCTCGGCGGCATCCATCAGCTGGTCGATGCCTTTCATGATGCGCGTGGGGTTTGCGGCGACAAGCGTGCTGAGCGCGATCATCGCTCCCCACAGCGTGCGGTTGTTGCTGCTGTCGAGCTCGTCGAACAGCAGCTCGATGTGCGGCGCAAGCATCGCTGGCTCGCGGTAGCCGATCTCGTACAGCACCTTCAGCGCCTCGTGGCGTTGCGATTTTGTGCCCGTCGCCAGGAGCTCTGCGAGCTCGCGGGTGGCCTCGCAGTCCTCGGCCTCGACGATATCGATCGCGAGCTCGATGTTGGGTGCTTGGTCCTTGCGCTTGAGAGCGCTCGCGAGGCGATGGGCGATGGGCATGCCCCGTAGCCTACGGCCCCCATTACGTACGGAGCCAGGCTCAAAAGTGAACACTTTGCCGCCGCCAACCGCCATG
>Ga0316206_1001176_pt1 | contig 25397 bp, 21 predicted proteins | sample 6monthpyrite_MG_FD_204942 | JGI IMG/M metagenome (GOLD analysis project Ga0316206, IMG submission 204942) | Microbial mat bacterial communities from mineral coupon in-situ incubated in ocean water Damariscotta River, Maine, United States -... | ecosystem: Environmental > Aquatic > Marine >... | reverse complement strand
TCTAGAAAATCTAATTTGTCATCCTGGATACTATACTCACTACCAATGTCCTCCATCACATTTAGAAAGATATTGTATGCGTACGGATTTTTAGATTTACTTGTGATATAAAATTCATCGTCAATTTTCAATATGCCAATAGTTTCGCCGTTTTTAAAAGATGGATGTTGAGATTTATGCAATATAGTCTCTGTTGCCTGATTTAAGTTCCATGCATCTATATTAAAATATTTTTTCATGTCTTTGGCTTTAACCTTGCTGATTTTCATTCGAGCAATATAGGAAGACATTTTTTTGTTCTCATAATTCGTTGCATTCTCAGAAAAAAGCATGCGACCGTAAGTTAAAAACCATGGTTCCATATCAACTCTAGTAGTAAGGGCATTTGCGTAGTATTTATCAATATATGGTTTTAGGGTGTTGTCACTTGAATGAGTTAGATAAGATGAAAAATTATTATTTTTATTCGGGTTATATATAAAACCTTCATCCCCAATTAAAAACCTCATGGCAAAAACCTTATCATAGAGAATACCAATTCTGCTCAAATCACCAGTTATATCAAAGCTGGCTCGGTAATCTCTGTCTGACATTTTTTGTTGAATAACTCCATCATAGAATGCCATAGCTAATATTTGGGCCTGTTTCATTTCAGATTGAATCTCTCGAATTATTTCAGCCTTATCAAAATGACTGAGCTCTGTGTTAAGTCTCATCTCATGATTTAAATGTGAGGTGGCAAAGTTAGATTGCCACATATTTAGAAACTTTTTTACGTCCCACATGGTTTCAAATATTCTATGAGGGTAAAAAGTCGTGTCCCAGTATTCTCTATCGTATCTGTAGTTTCTCATGGCATATAAACTATCGTATCTTGTGATGATGCTAGTCAATACCTCAGTGGGAGTTGACCCAGAATCATAAAAATTGCACATAGCATTGATTGTGCGGTGTTCATTACTGCAGTATAGATATTTTTTTCCTTTTTTCGGAGCTATTGCTCCGTCACTATAGGCATATAAGAGAGCAGCTTGGTCGTAGGGCTCCCAATCTCTATAAGTACTAGCTTCGTCCCTTAAAGTTAGGTAGTCCATAACCGAAGATGATAGAGATTTTATATTTCTTTTTTCTCCGGTTGCGGTCGTGATAATTCTCTCTGGACCAAAATTTCTTTTATCTACTGATCCGTACAGATTATGCTGTAAATTTAAATTGTGACCAAATTCATGAATAGCTATTGAATAGATGAGAGTATCCAATAGCTCTTGTGCATTTTCTCCATTGAGAATTCGGGCGGTGGCATCGGCGAGAGTTGGCGCTAAGGAAAAAACTGTAGAATTATTTTGTTGTTGTTTCGCATGAGAATGTTCCTTATGGAGGTTTTCCTTTATAATCCCAGACACTTTTTTATTTGTAGTAAGGATATCTTCTCTAATATTACTCCTACTACTATTTAATAATTTATCTAATCGCAAGTTACTGACAGTTGAAAAAAATTGTTTTTCATTTTTTCTTAAAGTATTTCTACTCCATTCTGGGTTAGCGTAAGTCGTTTTTTGAAGCTGATCAAAAAAGATATCACTAGACTTATTTTTATCAGAATTCATTGATTGGCCCCACTCAGAGAGATTTTTTCCAAGGGAATTTGTCATTTGTGTTATTAAAGATGAGTCAGATTGCTGGTTGTGACGATATAAATTATCGTCTTTTAACCATTTAAGATAAAATTGTAGATAGCCTGTCCACATTATTATATTACCACTAACTATTTCGCCTGTGAATGGGTTGGTATCTGATGGGCCATAACCAAAAGGCGCATTGGGGTCTTGCTCTTTTACGAAATTAATAAATGAATATCTAATATCTCCGATTTTTTTTTCTTTACCATCAAGATCATTATTATCATGAACGGTAAATTTAGTTTTAAGACCATTTTTTTTGAATAGTTCATTTGTCTTCGCAAAGATTCCATTTTTAGGGTGGTTAAAAATCCATTTCCACCGTTCTGGAAAATCCTTAGAGAAAAAATAATGGTGTTCTTTATTAGGGTCCCATCTATTCATATAGACAGTATTTTTGATAGAGCCATTGGGCCCACCTATTTTTTCTAAAAAAGTTTTAAAATAACCAAATGTTTGAGAGAGAGGATCTCTATCTCCATATTTGTAGACAAAAGGTTTATAACTATTTGGTTCGAGTTTCTTAAATGAATACTTATAATGAACTGTGTAAGTATAGTCATTTTGGCGTTCTCGCGATAAAGATTCATTGCATAGTGAGCTGACTTGATAATCCACAGAAACAACAAAAGTGATATAATCTTGGCTTATTAAATAGCTATCATCCACCAAACGAGAAGCCTTTTTATTCCAGCAATTATATTTTTTGGCAATATCTAATTGATAAGGAAACTCAGCTGCTTCAGAAACATCGGCTTTGGAAAAATCGATTTTAAAATACCTTTTTTGATACCATTTGCTTTGGTCATCTTCTTTTTCTTTGTTAGAGACTTTGCCATCTTTTTCAGAAAGCATGACATCGTAATGTTTAATGCTCCATTGATTGAGTAGAGAGGGATTAAGGTTTGAACTAGTATTATAAATATTGTCTGCACGGTAGAGCATAAGCTTGTCACGTGTGAATTTAAAATAGCCCGCTTTTGCTTGGCTTTGGTAGCCAATAAATGCGAATCCGCCTCTGGAGCTGGTTTTGACGACAGTTGCTTTGTAGAGCCATGTCGTTCCAGAACCAGATCCTGTATAATATGATTTATCTTTGTTTTCTTTCTCGGGATCTTTCACCTTATATATGGGCCGTTCTTTGGCACAAGAGCTTAGGAAAAAAACTATAACTAGAAAGCCAACATTAAATATTCTCATTGTCGCCTTCCTTTTCACTACTATAAATATTTATGCTTCGTAGCTCATTTTCATAAAAGCGAAGTGAGATATTATGTCTAGGGAAAAATATAAATTCTTCTTCTCCTCCATCTTCAAGATTGTTAATATAATTATAAGTCGGGCAGTCCTTTCTGTTTAGATCAGTTAAAATTTTTCTAAAGATTATTTTTTTTACAGATGATTTTTTGCTATTGATTGTTATGGGAGTTTGTGATCCACAAAGACCAGTAATTTTATGATTAAAATTAGAACTTTCAATACCTACTATAATATAATCTTTTTTTAATTTTTTAATTTTTAAGTTAATATCTAAAGTGCTAAGATTCACAGACTGTACTGTCTCGGCCAATATTTTCCCATCGTTGTCATAATTACTCAATAAAATGTCTTCTTCATTGTAAATTGATCTCGCCGATGCAATTATATGCTTATTATCATCAAGCCATTGTACTGTCGCTTCCATTCTTCCATAGTCAATATTCGTCAATCTAAGCAAACCACCGATCTTAAATCCATATAAACTTTTTAGCCTTTGGTCGTACTTTTTATTTTTTATTTCTTGAATTGGTATAGTAATATTTTCTTTGAAATATGGTAGTATATGCTTGTCTATTTCTTCAATTAGAATGTCTTTATAAAGGTTTTCAAAATATCCAGTATTTCTGGCCATTTGAAACTCTAATATTTCTCCTTTCCCATTTTCGGGATCAAAACTTAAAATTTTTGTATTAAATCTTTGCTCATATGAGAGGCCATACAAGCCTTGGGTTGAAATCATTACATTCGGGTATATTTCTGCAAATTGATTTTTTAACGTTTTTGATAAACCAATAAAAAAAATTTCTTTTTGATCTATTATTTTTGTCTTATGATTTAAGCCTATAATGTCTTTATCATTATCTGGGATCGAATCGCTTAGATTGAAGCTGTAGCCGTCTTCAACTTTGTTGGCTATGAGATATTGCCCGTTAATTTTGAATTGTTTTAAATAACCTGTGTAGTAAGAAATTCCTTGTATGGTTTCAGAATCATTGGGGTGAATATACAGTCTATTATATTGGGATTTAGAAGTTATTAGTTCTGATAATCCATAATCATGCTTAAAGAATGTCGAGTTTGGCTCTATTGGCGTCTGATTCAATTTCTCTGAGATCTCATTGAAATTATCCCCTAATGTTAATAATATTTCACCATTTTTTGAAATTGTGTTTTTGATAATATCAAATTCATTATCAAGAATACCTGCCGGAGGTAAATGCCAAAGCCTAATATCAGCTACTATTTTCCGATCCCGGCTTAAAAGCATGCCAAATTTTGGCCAATGGAATAATAGATAATCTGTAAAAGCTTTAATATTACATGTTGCTTCTAGTAAACAATCATAATCAGGATCTTTTTTTTCAAGTATTCTATAAAGGCTTTTTATAAAAGACTTTCCCGTTTGATCGTCATTAATAAAGTGCTTAGACATATCAAGGCCTACCGAGATAGCACCAATATTTCCACCTACCTTTAGTTTGCCTTTGTAATCACCTAATAGGGTTATACCTGTGGGGGTTCTAGGGGGTATCTCTCTCCAATAAATAACGGCCCCAGCTTTGTAGTAATGAGCATCATTTTTTATGGACATAATTTCGGATAATTTATTTATACTCTGTGAAAAACTTGTTTGAAAGTTAATGCCTGCGGCACCAACTCCGTAAATGATATCTTTTAAGCTAACTTTATTTGTCAGCTCGTCTCGTTTTTTTTGCTCGTCTTTACCTTTCTTTCCAATTGTTTGTTTTGCTGGGTCTTGATAAAGGTAAAAATTATTGATTCTTTTTTGTTCTGATACGCGCTTTGGGTCGTTATGTTTATATTGATCGGGTTTTTTAGAGCATGCAGACAGGATGGCCAGGCCAATATAAAAGGAAAATAAAAGCTTTTTCTGTAGTTTAATAACCAAGATCTTCTCCACACTTGATGCCTAGCGTTAATGTAGCATAGTTGGGCAGGGTCATCCCTAACTTTGTCTAATAGATGTACAATTTACATGGTTTAATTTATTGAAATTACGTAGGGAACAAAAAAAGCCCCATTAAGGGGCATTTTAAATAGAGCGAATATAGCAGTTTTTTAGAACTCTTCGGAGTCGTATTCTTCGATTGGAGCATGCTTGATCTTACCTGCAGCAATTTCTCTTAATGCAGTGACGATGTCTTTATTTTTGCTTCTAATAAAGCTTTCTTGGCCTTCTCTGAGTTGCTTAACACGCTTTGTGCAAAGATGGACTAATTCATATCTGTTTTCCACTCTTTCCAAGCAATCTTCAATGGTAATTCTTGCCATTATATTTCTCCGCTAAATTAATTTGAATTGGAAGTTTCATGTATATTAAGATTTCCGTGTAATGTCAAAATCTATTATTTTTTATACATAGCATTGATTTCTTTTTTCAGCATTTTTCTAATGAGCTTCTTTTTGAGCTTTAGTGAGGGAGTAAGCTCGCCAGATTCTATTGAAAATTCATTTTGAGCGATAATAAATTTTTTAATAGTTTCGAAACTGGCAAGTTGTTGATTGACTTCATCAACATTTTTTTGAATTAATTCTCTCGTTAATGGGTGACGAGCGATATCTTTAACTGTGCAATCCGAATTTAAACTCATTTTCTCTAAAAAACCTACAAACAGCTCTTTTTCAATAGACACAATTCCTGTGAGGTACTCTTGGTCATCTCCAGCCACCATAAACCTGGATATATAAGGTTGGATTTTCATAAGATTTTCAATCTTTTGAGGGGCAATGTTTTTTCCATTAGAAGTAATAATGATATCTTTTTTGCGATCCGTTATTTTAAGATACCCTTCTGCGGTTAGCTCTCCTAAATCTCCAGTTGCAAACCAGCCTTCCGCATCTATCACTTCATCACTTTGCTCCTTATCTTTAAAGTAACCAGAAAAAAGTGCTTCAGTTTTAATTAAAATTTCTCGATCTTTCGCAAATTTAATTTGTACATCTCCGAGTGGTACGCCAACAGTCCCAGGAATCGGCCTGGCCGGAGGATTTACAAAGCAAGGAGCGATTGTTTCTGTTAAGCCATAGCCTTCAAGAACAGTGAGGTTCGCATTTCTTAAAAAGGTAATTATTTTAGCAGAAAGAGAAGCTCCCCCTGAGACAAAGAATCTTATTTTTCCACCAAATCGATTATATATTTTTGAGAAGACTAATTTATATGCAAGATTTTTTTGTATTATTTCAAAGGTACTTGGAGCAATATCGTTAGAAATTTTTTCGTAATATTGATCGGTAATAGCGCTCGCCCACTTAAAGACTGATTTTGTTACGGCATCACTTTCTTCTAATTGAAAGTGAATTTTAGTATATATTTTTTCAAATATCCTAGGTACTGCAAGCATGATCGTAGGCTTGACTATCGATAGGTTGTCTATAATTTTATCCATGGATTCCGCATAAATGCATACTAAGCCAAAAACTAGGTTTAACATGGAGTCACATCTACCTAGTACATGTGAGAGAGGAAGGAAAGTTAAAGTCTTATCTTCATTAGTAACATTTCCAGCTAAGCCAGCCGCTAGGTTGTTGAGCATGGAAATGAAGGCTTGATGGGAGATTACGGCGCCTTTGGGTTCATTTGTTGTTCCCGAAGTATAAATGATTGTTGCGATATCTTCGGGCGCGATTTCATTAATCATATTATGATAATTTTGTAATTCTTCTCTACCGGCAAAGAGTGCTAAAAAATCAATGTAAGAGGTGTATTCGATTTCTTGATTTAGTCTTTTCAATGTTTTTTTAGAGATTGTTTCTATTGAAATTATATTTTTTAAGTTTGATAATTTATTTTGAACCTTGATAACTTTCTGTAGTTGAACTTCATCTTCTACAATTATAATAGAACTTTCAGAATGATTAAAAATGAATTCAATTTCGTTGGGGGGGTAGCTTGGGTATATTGGTACAACAATGCCTCCTGCCGATAGAATTCCTAGGTCCAGTAAATGCCATTCTTTTCTTGTCTGACTGAGTATTGAAACTTTGATAGATTTTAAAACACCGATAGAGCGAAATGAAGTGGATAATTTTTTTACAATGTCTAGTTTGTCTTGTGCTGTCATGGTGGTGACAAAGTTATTGTTGATCCAACCTAATGCTTTTGCTTTTGGATTTTTGTTGACTCTGTAATCAAGTAATTTAGGAATAGTTTTTGGTTTTGTCATAGATGCTCCACTTGTAAAATTGAGAGGTTAAACCATAGTTTTTCTCATTTAATTGAACATATCTTATCTAAGTGAGGAAAAATGGAAAATATTATTGCTCTGTGCCGTTGCATCAAGTCTTCCCCAAATAAAGATATAATCGAGTTTCACTTTAAAGGTGTTTTTGCAGGAAATAAAATAAAAAAGATTTTAGTCCGGTATAATGGCAAAGAAGCGATACTTCCAAACGATGATTATCTACTCTGCATAGGAAATGTCTCTGTGAAAAATGATGTCCTGATGGGTCAAATTTGGAGAATTAAAAAATTAGATGATATTTACTCTTATTGATAAATGAAGTTATGCTACAATTTGCAAAAAGGGGATGCGATGTCGATTACACCTGATGAATTAATAAATGGAGAAAGAAAATTTTTACATGATCTTAGCAATCATTTAGTCGTTGCTCAGGGAATGGGAAATTTTGTCCTTAGCAGTCTAAATAAAACTATGCCAGAGGATGCTAAGGAGCTGCAAAGAATGGGTAAAGCAATGAATGCTGTAGATAAGATCATTGACTTGTTAAGGGAGAGAAGAGATTTTATAAAGTCCTATCAAGATTAGAAATATTTGTTGTTATTTATCTATTTGGACTTCGACTTTGTCCCCTATCATAAAACTTTCGATTTCGAATAATGGCGAGCCAGGTTCGCCCACATTGAGATTTTTTAAACTGGCAATAGCAGAATTATCTTCAGAGTGGAGAACTTCTAAGCTTCCAATCTTGACCGAATAATTGTATCTTTTTTTACTTGTATAGGGGTCAATTCTTGAAATTGCCCGATACACCTCTAATGTATTTCCAGGGCCAACACCTTGTTTACTTCCAATATTGACATAAAAATTTTTTTGTTGGACTTCGTTTTCATAACCCATAGGAATATTTTTAACTATACTATAGATGATATAGTCCTTCGCGCAGGTCATACTTGCACTGATCATGAAAAAAATAAATGCTAATGTACTAAGTGATATTCGAGGTTTCATCCTTAAATTCCCTGTTTTTAGGTTGAATTTAAGGGACTATCCTCCATGATTATCCCTAACTTCTTCTCGTCAAAAGCTAGGATTAATAAAGATAGAGAGATTAAAGTTCAAGTATACGGAATATTATGCCGGAGTCATTGTTTCTCTAAACGTAGATACTTTAAGTTATTGTAAATAAGGTCGGAATGCCGGTAGTTTTTCAAATAATTATGAAATAAAATATAATTTCTTGTGTAGTATTGCATGATCCAAGGCATGTCATGATTTACTATATCTTCAAGCTTAGTCATTAAAGCAGTTTTGTCGCGCCCATCATTCATCAACTTTAATTTGTTAAATAATTTATCAAAATGGGGGTTTGAATAATAAGTACTGTTTGGCCCCGGAGAGTGATTTTTTGTGGTAAGAAGTTGCAACGAATTTTCTGCATCTGGGTAATCCATCGCCCAACCATCTTGCCAAAATTGTAGATTGCCGCTTCTCGCTTTTTGCAGAAAACTTGGAAAAGTGTTGGTTGATATTTCGACTTCTATACCAATTTTAGCAAGCTCACTTTTTATATAAGATGCTTGCTGCCTATTGGTGGTGCTGGTTCCTCGGACATCGTATTTTAAAGTTGGTAAATTTTTTCCTCCCGGGTATCCAGCCGCAGCTAAATAGGTTTTAGCTTTTTCCATGTCATAGTGGTAGGGAAGACGATTGGCGGGATTATACCCAGGCACACCTGGGGGATAAATACTATTAGCTTTTTGGCCAATATTATGAGTAAAAATTTCTAAAAATTTTTTGATATTGATGGCATGGGCAATTGCCAGACGTAAATTTTTATTTTTTTTGCCAACAAGATCATCTTTCATATTAAATGATAGCCACCAATAAGTTAAGGTGGGGGCAACTTGTAAGTTTATGTTCTCTTTTTTAAGTTCTTGGTTAAGGCCTCCACTGATATCTATGGCACTACTATAATTATCTTTTGGTATGACAAGGTAATCAATTTTATGATCTCTAAAGTTGAGCCAGCGAGTTTGATCTTCTTTGATGATATGATAATAAACCCCTTCTAGGAAAGGGAGTCGTTTCCCTGCATCTTTTAAAAGCTTTTTATCATTTGCGAGCCGGTCACCCTCCGAAGGGTAGTATGATTCGTGGTAATTTTCAAATTTAGAAAGTTTCAAGCCGGAAAGTGGGTTCCATTCCTTTAGTTTAAATGGTCCCGTTCCTATTATTCTGTTATTGAGATTATTATCGTATTTTAGAATTGCCTCTAAAGGCATGGGCGCTGTAAAGCTCATTGCTAAGGCAAACAGCATTTGTGGATAGGGTTCAGTTAACTCGATAACCAATGTATTATTATCTGGTGCTGTTAAGCCACTTACAGCTAGAGATTGAAACTTTTCAATACTGTTTCCAGCATTTTTTCTAAATATATTTAAACCTTTTATTTTACCATCAAAAAGCCACCATCCATTACTTTTTGATGGTAAAAAAGCCAGGCGCTTAATTTGTTGGATAAAATCTTGGGCTTTGACAAAACGAGGTTTTCCAGCAAAAGAAACATCATCGTGATAGCGTATATTTTTCTTAATTTTAATAGTATATTTCGTTCCATTGTTTTCTATCAACGGCAATTCGCTAGCGAGTAATGGTTTTAGTTGGTATGGCCTTTTTAAATAATGATATTCATAGAGAGTTTCATAGGTTTGGTATATAACTGCTGCCGATATAGTATCGTACGAATTGACTGGATCAAGGGTCGAAATTTCCGATGAGATAGAAACATTAAGTATCTTTAGATCCTCCTTCCTTTGATTTTTTCTGCAGCTTAATAAGGTCGTCACTAAACATAAAATTAAAATTTTCAAAAACTTCATAAATATTCCTATAGATTTTCTTCAATCTTAGCTCTTACTAAAACTAAAAATTCTGTTAAGTCGGATTTTTCTCCCGAACCTTGTGCCATATCGGGACGTCCTCCACCTCTCCCATTAATAAGAGGTAGAGCTTCTTTTAATATTTGACTGCAGTTGATGGGAGATTTCTTAGGCGATTTTAATAAGACAGATGTTTTATCTGCCGAAAAATTATAAAGTAAAATAATCCCATTGGGATTTTTGGCTAAATATAAGTCTGATAGCTTTTTTAGACTGGTCTCATTTGGTATTTTAATCGCTTTATACGGAATCTTACCTCTTAGCATTTCAGGATTCGAAAAAAGGTCTTGTCCTTGTGAAGAATTAATTTTGTCGCTCAATTCTCGGATCGATTTTTGTTTTTCTTTATTTTCTTTAATTAAATTTTCAACTTTTTTGATAACACCTGTATTCTTATCCTTGAGTAATAGCTCAAGCCGATTTAAAACTTTAGATCTTTCCTCTAAATAATGGAGGGCCGTAGATGATGTTATCGCTTCTATCCTTCTAATACCTGTACTTAGAGATTGCTCCGAAATTATTTTTAATAAACCTATATCACCGGTATTTAAAACATGCGTGCCACCACAGAGTTCTGTGGAAATGCTACCCATTTCTAAAACCCTCACTTTATCTCCATACTTTTCTCCAAAGAGAGCAAGAGCACCTTTTGCAATGGCCTGATCTTTAGTCATTTCGCTGGCCGAAACCTGTAACTTTTCATGGATAGCTTTATTAACCAATGCCTCTACCCGAGAAAGCTCACTTTGAGAGAGCCCTTGTACGTGGGTAAAGTCAAAGCGCAATTTATCATGATTAACCAGTGAACCAGCTTGTTTTACATGATCGCCAAGAACCTCTATCAAGGCAGACTGCAAGAGGTGCGTTGCAGAATGGTTTCTTTGGGTCAGGCTTCTTTGTGTTTTATGGACTACCAATTCATATTCTTGATCAGGTTCGAGTAAGTCGGCATCTGAAGAGATATGGATATGTAAATCTGCAATGGGTTTTTGGGTATCTTGTATGGTCGCCACAACGGACCCATTCTGCTTGATCACTCCTAAATCTCCGGCCTGCCCCCCAGATTCCCCATAAAATGGAGTTGCAGGAAAAAGTAAACCCTTTCGGTCTCCCATATCTATGACTTCCAATAGTTTAGATTTCATTTCCAGGCTGTCATGACCGTGGAACTTGGTTGCGCCAAATTTTTCTTTTAAGGCAAAAAAGATTTTATTGTCTGCACCTAAGCCACCTTTCCATGATTTTCTCGATTCTTCTTTGCGTTCATTCATTGTTTTGTGAAAACCATCAATATCTAATTTGAAACCTTTCTCGCCCAAAATTATTTCCGTTAAATCAATTGGAAAACCATAGGTATCGTAGAGTTTAAATGCGCTCTCACCTGGCAGGACACCATCCTTAAGATCCTTCTTTATAGAGTCTGCTAAATAAGAGAGACCAATATCCAAGGTTTCCAAAAATTTTCGCTCTTCTAATTGTAAGAGTTTTTGCGCCAAACTTTGATTCGCCATATTTTGCGCGTACTCTTCTCCGAGGATTTCGAATACAGCTGGAATTAATCGAGCGAATGAGCCAGGTGGACAATTTAGCTTTTTTAGATGTCTAACAGCCCTTCTAATAATTCTTCTGAGGACGTACCCTCGACCCTCGTTTGAGGGGATGACTCCATCTGTAATGAGCATAGTCGAGGACCTGATATGATCTGCTATAATACGCATGCTGGTCGCATCGCTTTCTTGGGAATAATCTTTGCCGGAAAGTAGCTCCAATTGTTGGATGATCGGGGAGAAACAATCAGTATCGTAATTCCAATACTTACCTTGCATTATTGCTACGATTCTTTCCAGGCCAGCTCCCGTGTCAATAGAAGGTTTTGGCAGCGAAACACGGCTGCCGTCTTGTAGTTTTTCAAATTGCATAAAAACTAAATTCCAAATTTCTACATACCTCATTTCATCATCTAAGAGGTCTTGATTTTTTCCGGGAACAAAGTTGGGTGTGCGATACTGTTCTCCATGATCATAAAATATTTCACTTGATGGGCCACAGGGACCAGTATCACCCATTTCCCAGAAGTTATCCTTGTCTCCCTTGCGAAATATTTTTTCTTTGGCGATGCCAATATGCTTTTGCCAAATGTCTGCGGCTTCATCATCTGTGTGATGGACCGTTATAAACAGCTTTTCAGCGGGAATTTTTAGCTCTTTTGTCAAAAATTCCCAGGCGAATTGAATGGCCTCTTTTTTAAAATAATCGCCAAAAGAAAAATTGCCGAGCATTTCAAAAAAAGTATGGTGTCTGGCGGTCAAACCAACATTTTCTAAGTCATTATGTTTGCCACCGGCACGCACACATTTTTGTATGCTTACAGCTCTAGGATTTTTTGCTTTATCTTTTCCTGTAAAAAAATCTTTAAATTGATTCATCCCAGCATTAGGAAAAAGTAGGCTTGGGTCATTTTCAGGTATGAGGGCAGAGGATGGATATTTTTGGTGGTCATTTTTAATAAAAAAATCGTAGAATTTTTTTCTTATTTCGTGGGCTTTCATTTGTTGTTCTCGCTGTATTGAAGACATCTTTAAGTTAAATTTAAAGCTAAAATAATAGCATATATCTCTATTAATAGTCTTCAGATTCTGTGGTATAAGTTGCAATGCATTCTTTGGCAAGGGCCAAAGAATGCCCTTTGGAAAGGGCCCGGTTTAGAGCGCGGTTTATGTCCTTTTGAGAGATGGAAGTAAGATTTCGCAATTTTTTTTCAAAAATTTTTTTTATTTGAATTTTGCTAGTGACTTTGTGATCCCAAAAGATTTTTTCTATTTGCTCTTTTGAGATATTGATTTTTTCCCTGCTAAGGGAAGCTAAAATATATTCTGGTGAGTAATTTCTTTGCATCATTCCCTTTATTTTTAACTCGCAATAATCATCCTCTCGTAATAAATTTTTAATTTTTAGTTGATCGATGGTCGCGTTTATATCCTCTGGGGAAAATCCACGGAGCAGTAATTTTTGTGAGAGCTTGTATTCAGAATAATCTTTTTTTGTCAGTAGTTTTATTGCGCAGAGATAGGACTTTTGCAAAGATGATACCCCCTTTTGAACGTTTCCTTCATTCGAAGCATTTTTTTCAAAAGGAGAATCAATCATATTTGCTCTGGTACTTTTAAGTGAAGCTATTGCAATGTTTTCTTGCTCTTTTTAATTTTTTTTGACCCATCATCCAAGATTTCACCTGTTGTCATATCGACAGCCGGCACAGCGGCAAGTGGATCTTCGAGTAAACCCTTTTTGATGAGAACTTTATTTTTAATCTCTGCCATAATAAGCTCATTTTCTTCTAAAAACCTTTTAGAGTTTTCTCTACCTTGACCAATTTTTGCATTGTCATAGGAAAACCATGCTCCTGCTTTCTCTACGATACCTTCAGCAACGGCCATATCTAGTAAGTCTCCCGATTTTGAAATACCACTGCCATACATAATATCAAATTCTACGACTTTGAAAGGAGGGGCCACTTTATTTTTAACGACTTTGACTTTAGTTCTGTTGCCCACGACATTCTCACCATCTTTAATAGCAGCGATTCTCCTGATGTCGAGCCTGACTGAAGCGTAAAATTTTAAGGCATTGCCGCCCGTCGTGGTTTCTGGGTTGCCAAACATAACACCAATTTTCATTCTTAACTGATTAATAAAGATAACTGTTGTGTTAGAGCGAGAAATTGATCCCGTTAGTTTTCTCAAGGCTTGAGACATAAGTCTTGCTTGTAGGCCCATATGCGAGTCACCCATATCTCCTTCGAGTTCAGCTCGTGGTGTGAGTGCAGCAACAGAATCAACGATGAGAAGGTTAACAGCTGCTGAACGAACAAGCATGTCAGCAATTTCTAACGCTTGTTCTCCATTATCGGGCTGGCTAATCAAAGTGCTGGGAATATCGACTCCTAATTTTCCAGCATAATTTGTATCGAGGGCATGTTCGGCATCGATAAAAGCCACCGTACCTCCAGTTTTTTGGCATTCCGCAGCGATATGCAGGGTGAGGGTTGTTTTCCCCGAAGACTCCGGTCCATAAACTTCAATAATTCTACCTTGAGGAATGCCCCCAATACCAAGCCCTATGTCGAGACTAAGACAGCCAGTTGAGATGGCCGGGATTTTTTCATTTTGTGTACCATCGAGCTTCATGATGGCACCTTTTCCAAATTGTTTCTCAATAGTTGCAAGTGCTAGATCTAATGCTTTTGCTTTTGCAGCAGAGTTGTCAGTCATTGCTTCAGCTCTTTGTTTGGCCATGGGAATCTCCTTTTTGCTGAATGACTTGCCGGTCACTTAGCGGTATTTCAAATTGATTTATATCCTTTTCTGCATTCATACAAAATTTAGCATTAACTTTGAACGAATGGCACGGTTACTTGTGCAAAAGCTTTCAGACAAGCAACCATATAAGCAATTGAAATTAAAAAGTTTTATTTATACGAGTTAAAAATAATTTCTCTTGTTGATAATCTATGCGTAAGTAAGACGTAAGTCAACGACAAATTTTTGTTGATTAATATTAAAGTAGGAATTTTTCAATGAGTAAATAGCTAAGGCCAGCGTAGAGCCCACTAACAATATCGTCAAGTATAGTTCCACTGCCATGTAAAACGTCTTTATCGAAATAACTTGCTGGCCAAATTTTAAAAATATCAAAAAATCTAAAAAGGACGATCATGATAAAAAAGGCGAGCAAACTTGTATGAGTGGAAAATAACCAGGTCACCGACATGCCAAGAACTTCGTCTATGACGATCCATTGTGGGTCATGTAGTTGCATTTTTTTTTGCACCGACTCGGCAACAAAGCAAGTGAAGCAGGTTGTTATTATAAGGAAAGGGATAAAAAATATTTTTGGAACACCTTCCTGACTCAAATAATAGAGTAAAGGAATAATCCCTAGAGTGCCTATTGTGCCCGGAGCTTTAGGGAAAAATCCTAGCCCAAAAAAAGAGAGATAGAGGATAGTAGGGTCTTTAAGACTTGGTGCGCTTTTAACTTTCATAACTTAACATCATAATAGATTATTCTTAATACAACCTAAAGAAATATGATGGAAAGAGTAGAATATTTAAAAAAATATATGTTTGATTGGGATATATTTGACGTCATTATTGGTGGCAAGTCTGCGCTCGATAGTAAGTTTTTTGTCGGTCCTGAACGCGATCGCTTTGAGGTCGATAATTTTTTAAGGGCGTACGGTTTTGAAACGAATGATCCAATAGTCGAAGCTGAGCTTTTTGGAAATTTTCAAGAGGCTCTACAATTTATCAAAAGGTATTTCTTAAAAGAAGGCAACCCCGAGGGGCTCGATTATAAAATACCAAATAGTTTTTATAGATTAACGCATATTTCAGAGTTATTTATCTTGGCCGCTACTCGTGAAAAAAACCACGATGAGGACCGTTTATGGGCAGAAGTAGTTTTAAAAGTGATGCATACAATACTGCATATTGATAAAGACTTACGGACTAAATATTTTTCGATTGTGCAAACTCAAATCTTTGATCGCTTTTATAAATATGTTCATAGAGACACTGAAAATAATTTAGCATTAGGGATTAAAGGCACGGATGAAATAATCTCGTTGATTGACTTTGAAACTAAGTCTAAAAAAAGCAGAGATTCGGTTATAATTAAACTATTACATAAAGCTGAAAACGTAGCTGAAGAGTTGTTCGATAGAATTGGTATTCGATTTGTTGTAGAAAATCGCTTAGATGCTTTACGATTGGTTAAGTTTTTAGTCGAAAGAAATATTGTTATTCCCCATAATATAAAACCAAGTAGATCTTTAAACTCTTTGGTGGATATACAAAAATTTAAAGAACGACATCAGGTCACATTAAAGACATGTCTACGCAACAATCTAACTGAAGAAAGGTTTAGCCAAGCCTTAGAGAGGGATATAGATGATTGCCATCCAGAGCTTTTAGATAAAGGGAATACTCACTCCGCCAGTGGTTATCGATCCATCCAATTCACTGGCAGACAATTAATTAAATACACCAACCCTTTTTTAACTGAATTTAATGAATTGCGAGCGTTAGCAAAAGAAAAAGAAGATAATGAGCTTGCAACAAAAATTCTGGGTATGGATACTTCCTTAGTATCAAGAGATATTCGCTTTTTTTATCCCTTCGAAGTGCAAATAATGGATAAAGCATCACATATTGAGAACACAGAAGGTGAAGCATCCCATGAAGGCTACAAAAAATCACAATTAAGATCAGCGATGATGAGGGTCTTTAAAAGCTTCATCGAGAGAAATAGGGACTAATCGAAGAAAAACCCCGCATAATCTAAATTACCGTGTAATTATTGCAAATGTTAGTTCTAAGTGTAGTTATTTCTCGTTTTGGTCTATAATTTTCTAATATGGGGACTTTTAAAACTAATTTCTAAATGAAATCAAGGAGATTGTAATGAAATTATTTATCGTTTTGCTCGCTATTTTCAGTTCAGCATTAGTACTTGGAAAAGGCAAAACAAATGAAGTTTTACCCAAATTAGGAAAAATGGTAGGTTATGAACGATACACAATCATCTACCCAAAAGTCTGGTATTACGAGTTGTTAGCAACAGGCGAGTGTAGGCATTTTCCAAGTGGTAAAATTTATGATGCTAGTTTTTGTTTGGGAAAAAAGGTCGCAAAAAAAATTAAAGAAAAATTGGGTAAATGTTCAAAAGCTCGCGTTTCAAAGGGTGTCACTTCTGATGTTCTGGAAACCTATAGCTTAAATGATAATTGTTATTGCCAGAAAAATCTGGAAAAAGAAGGCTTTACTGGTTGGTCAAAAAGCTATGATGGATATTCAGAAAAATGTTTACTGCTGTTTCCAAAAGAACAAAGAAAAATAGTAGAAAATATTTACGCTGAATATATGACCAAATAGATAAAAATTTAGTATTGTTAGATGATATATCGTTTAATCAATGTTATTTTAAATTCTCATAGGTGAATAGACAATTTATGGCACTTCTTTTTTTAAGAACTGTGATTTTTTGTGATAAATCTATGAATTCTAGCATTAATAAAGTCAGGAAAATCTACCTGAGGTACATGACTACCATCTTTGACAATGTAAAGTTCGGAGTTTGTTAAATATTTTTTTAAAATATTTTGTAAATAATTTGGAATAACCTTATCTTTGTCTCCTCCAATTATTAACGCTGGAGTTTTTATACTCTTAATGTGGTTGATGATGTCGTGATCGTGCATTTCTTTAAATAGTTGAAAAAATAATGCGGAATTTAGCTGACTAATTTTTTTCATATATAATTCTACAAATTCTTCGGGGACTTTTTTTGTGTTAAATCCTCCGTCGTGGATTATTTTCCTGACGGGGGGGAGCAAATAAGAGTTTTTCCAGATGGTGTTAAAAATATCGGGAAATTTTTCTGTAAATATTTTAATATAGGGCAGCGCTAAATCAACGATATTACTGTCAAACATAACATCTTGTGGGGGAATTACACTACCAGAAATTAAAATCATACTGGAGATATTGTCAGAATAGAGCTTGGCATATTCAAGTGTTATATTGACTCCCATACTATGTCCAAACATGATGGGCTTTTTTATGCCTAGAGAGGCCAATAATTGGTGCAGGTCATTGGTAAAATTTTTGAAGGTGCAGTTTTCAATATGATTTTGGCCCGAGCTATTAAAATGGCCTCGGTAATCGTGCAATAATATATTGAATCCCTTATTTTCAAAGAAGGGGATTTGCTCCCGCCAATGGGCAAAGTTGCAAATCAATCCATAATTAAAAACTAGTACGGGCAGGTCATTGAGGCCATTCTTATGTGGAAAATTTGTATTGTAAAAAATTCTTGTGCCATCTTTTGTAAAAAAGTATCCAGGATGACTATTTTGAAACATTGAGATTGCCCACAATCCTGATTAATTCCATTTCAAGCTCAGTTAATACTTGTTGGATTTCAGGGTTCATTATATCTATTTCTTCATAACATTTTCTTAATTTATTCTTAAAATTATTGTCTGTCTTTGCAAAATTAATAATTTTTATTTTTGTTTTTCCAATGGTGATCTGATCACCCGGGTAGTGTATCTTGCCACCAGAGATTTTTTTCCCATTGGAAATATAGAATTTTCCTTCTTGAACATTTTTACAAAATAATCCAGTATCTTTGGCTTCTAGTAAAAGATGTTCGCGATCTAGGTCGGGATCAGATATCACTAGATTAGAAGTGCTTGCGGAACCTAATATGATGCTATTTTGATAATAGGTAAAATCATCTATGATATCTTTGTCGGGTGATAAAATTATATTTATGTTAATCATATTATTATTTTACTCTTGTATCTGAATTATTGGCATTGGGAAAATTTTGTTAAATAGTTGTGAAAATCTGTGGGTTTTTGGATAGCTTTTTTAAGAGATGGTTAATTTCAGGCTGGTTAAAAGCAATTTGTTCTTCGACGTCTTCTTTTGCCATCAATAATTGATTTTGATGGAGCACAATATTGGCCAGACGCTTTTGGTGGATGGATCCCGACTGAGTGGTCCCAAAAAGATCTCCCTGCCCTCTGATCTTTAAATCTTGTTCAGCAATTAAAAATCCATCATTAGTCTTTTCTATAACTTTTAGTCTTTGTAGGCTGTCCGTAGAAATTTTGCTATCATTTACCAGAAAACAAAACCCCGGCTTATTGCCACGGCCTACTCGCCCTCTCAGCTGGTGTAGTGAGCTGAGCCCGAAACGTTCAGGGCTCATGATTGCTATAATTGTTGCGTTGACGACATTAATACCAACTTCAATAACAGATGTTGAGATTAATATATCTATTTCATGATTTGCAAAGTCTAAAAAAACAGCTTGTTTTTCGTCAGGTTTTAATTGACCATGTAACTCTTTGACGCGAAATTGAGGGTAGGATTTTTCGAAAAATTTTTTTACTCTCTCTATATCATACATTTCTAACGTTTCGGATTCATTAATTGCAGGAACTACTACGTAGGCTTGCTCGCCCATGGTAAGCCGAGTTTTTAAAAAGCTTAAAAATTTTGGGAAATTCTCTACCGTTACGATTTTTGTTTTATTGCCCTTTCTGCCTTTGGGCATTTCTTTAATTACGGAAATATTTAAATCACCATATTGAGTTAGGCTTAATGATCTTGGAATGGGTGTCGCTGTCATAATTAAGCAATGCATTCCTGGATTTTTATGTACTAAGGAAGCCCTTTGTTGAACGCCAAATTTATGTTGCTCATCTATGATCGCTAAACCGAGCATTTTAAATGCTATATTTTCTTGAATTAGGGAATGCGTGCCTATGATGAAATTAATTTCGCCCGTTTTTAAAGCTTGTTCTGTCTGACGTTTAGAGTTTGTTTTTGTGCTTCCTAATAATAGGGCTATTTTAATTTTTTTCATTTCGAGTAAACTTTTTGTAAACTCATAATGCTGTATCGCCAATGCCTCAGTTGGGCACATCATAGCGACTTGATGACCTTTACTGATGACTAAGAGTGCGGAGATTAAAGCAATCGCCGTTTTTCCGCAACCTACATCCCCCTGGATTAAGCGCATCATCATTTTTCCTGAATTGAAGTCATTGCTAATATCGGTCAAAACCTTTGATTGATCGGTAGTTAGAGAAAACGGTAAATACTGCGAAAAAAATTCAATCTCTTTGGCCGTGATATTTATTTTTATCCCAGGTATACCTTGGTGATCTTTTCTACGGAGAAAGATTTTGAGTTGTTCATAGAAAAATTCTTCATAAATTAAGCGAAATTTTGCCAGCTTTAAATCTTCTTTTTCCCAATCCGTTTTTTTTCCATGAAGTGTTTTGAAACTGTTGGTTAAAGAAAGAAAATTTCTCTTTACGAGAATCTTTCTAGGCAGCGTTTCAGGGATCTTATCCCATAAGTCAGCCGGAATTTTATTAATTATTTTTTGAATGTTTGCACCTTTCACCGTATTGATTGCTGGATATTGAATAAGAAATTCATTGTTAATGAGAGCTTCACTTGATTCAATTATTTTAGGATTTATCATTTGTTTTGCCCCATTAAAGACACTTAATTCTCCAATAAAGCTAAATTCTTTTAAGAGTTCCAATTTTTTTTTTGTAGCAGGGTAAGCATTAAACCATTTCAGCGATATTATAGCGTCGCTATAAAAATCTTTTGCAGTAACCGTGATATTTTGTAGAAATATTTTTCTTTTTCCACGAGCTTGAAAGCCTGGTGTCGAGCGAATATCTACTAGCATCGCCTTACCGTGAAAAATTTCATGTTGGTTTGACAGGGAAAAAGGTTGCGCCGCTGGAACTTTAGAAATTTTTTTTGGTAAAATCCATAGTAAATCATTTAAAGAAACTATCCCCGCAGCCTGCAAGAGTACTACAGAGTTGGGTGGCTTTGATCGATAGAGATCGGTAATGGAAGACTGCCAAGTAATCACTTAAGTCCTTGCAGAATACTTGAACATTTATTTGAATTCAAATGACAAAATTTCGTATTCAAGGTCTCCTTTTGGCGCTTTAACTACGATAGCATCCCCGTCTTCCTTGCCAATTAAGGCCCTGCCAAGAGGGCTGTCGTAAGAAATTTTTCCATCTCTAGTATTGGCTTCAGATGGCCCAACAATTTGATAGATGAGAGTTGTATCATTTTCTGTATTATTGAGTGAGACAGTAGCGCCAAAAACAATGGAGTCACTGGAGATTGTGGAAATATCGATGACGCGTGAATTGGCAATAATACCTTGCAATTGCATAATTCGACCTTCCATCAATGCCTGTTTTTCTTTTGCAGAATGATATTCAGCATTTTCTTTCAAATCACCAAGATCTCTAGCATCGGAGATTATTTTTTTTAAGGCTTCTCGCTCAACTTTAATCAGTTGGTCGAGTTCTTCTTGAACCTGTAATAATCCATTTTTCGTTATGGGTACTTCTAGTTGTGGCATCGGTATTTTCCTTAGTCTTTAAAAAGGGCATTGGCAGCTGAAAGTAATTTGCTCTGGGTGTCACTATCTGCGCCATTGCCACCTTTGAGTATGAAGTAGCTGCAAAAATTTGCTTTTTCCTTTTCTAGTATTCTTTCCGCTGAGGGTTCACGGCATTCATTATAGGCCCTGACGTCATAAAATTCGCACATTTTGCAAACATGTAGTGGAACCATACATTTATCGCATTCTTCGTGCCTAAGAACTTTCTGCGCAGGGGCCAAATCTAGCTCAGTTAAACAATTATAGCAGATTACTTGTTTTTCAATCTTTTGCATCTTAAAAATCCCAGACTTTACTTAAATAAAATTTTTTTTCTGTTTTCCCTGTCTTCTTTTGTGCCAATGGATCAAAATAAATTCGTGGAAGATTTCGTTTATTATACTCATCAATCGATTTCTTCAAATTATTTTCATTATTAATCTCAAAGGTTTTTGCAATTAAAAAATTAATGAGCGCCATCGATGCGCCAGTAATAATTAACGTATCTTTTTTGTCACCAGAATCAGCAATTAGCAACCCCGATAGTATTAATCCCGTACCAAAAGTTCCGAGAATCGCATTTGGCCATTTAAATTCAATATTATTTTGATAGGTATCCAAATGACTTTTAGCAATAGAATCTTTTTCCAGATAATAGCGTAAGCCTTCACCCTTTTGATTAGAGTTTAAATCCACCAATGTTTCTTGGTAGTTTATAATGGCAGTACGGCTGCAAGTTTCATTTGCAAAAATAAGGTTACTTGTTAGACTGAAAATTATGCTTATTAATATTTTCATAAGGATCTTTTTTACCACAGACAACTAGTTCTTACTAAGTAGTAAAACAATATTGCGTAGAGTTGAACGGATAGTTGATCAATTAGATAATCTAAAGGGGTTGGATGAATTTTATTAAGACTGGAATGAAAGTAAGTAAAACCTTTCGAAATGTTGGAAGGTTACGAGAAATTGTCTTGATTTTTGCACGGCATGGCTTTGAAGAATTTGTCTCATTGGGGATTACAAAGCCAATCCCAGGTTTAGGTTTATTAAAATCTAAAAAGCCTATTAGAGTTGAGCTAGAGGAAGAAAAAGAAAAAGACTATTCACAAATAATCGGCTTTCGTTTGCGCAAATGTTTCGAAGAGTTGGGCCCCGCTTTTATAAAATTTGGTCAACTGCTTAGTTCTCGTGAAGATTTATTTGATCTCTCATTTATCAATGAAATGAAAATCCTACGAGACAAGGTTGAGCCTGTTCCATTTGCACTTATTAAGCCGGTCATCGAGAAAAGCTTGGGTTGCTCCATCGGCGAGGTTTTTCAGGAATTAGATGAATCCGCTCTTGGAACTGCTTCTATAGGCGTCGTTTTTCAAGGAACCTTGTTGACAGGGGAGGATGTTGTCATCAAGGTCAAGAGACCGAATATCGAAAGGATGATAGAAACTGATTTTTCTATTCTGCTGGGACTAGTTACCCAAATTGAAAAATCTAGTAGCGAAATTCGTTATTTAGGAATATCCAGAGTTATCCGTGACTTTTCCTCAACCATTAAAAATGAACTCAATTTTAACCTCGAAGCCTTGAACTCTGAGAGGTTTAAAAAAAATGTTGAAAAGCATGATAAGAAAAAGATTCTCTATATTCCTAAAATTTACAAGGACTACTCTAGTAAGCAAGTTCTTGTCATGGAGAGGCTTAGAGGAATTGCCTTTTCTGATACTGCCGAAATTAATAAAGTCCAAGCAGATGTTATTAAGAAGATGGAAGACGGGATGGGTATTTTTATTAGCTCATTTCTCAAAGATGGCTTTTACCACGCTGATTTGCATGGTGGAAATTTCTTTTATTTAGAAAATGGAAAAATTGGGTTAATTGATTTTGGTCTAATGGGGAGTCTTGGAAAAAAGAGTCGAATAAACTTTATCGCGATTCTCTATGCACTTCTCACATATAATTACGAGAATTTAATTTACGAATTTTTAGATGTTGCAGACTATGATAAAATACCCGATGTCGATGCTTTGGTAGCCGATGTAAAAGAAACCTTATCTTCTTTTATCGGCCTTACGGCCAAACAAACAAACTTCTCAGAAGTATTTCCCTTGGTAGTAAGGACAATCAATAGCCACCAAATTTACCTGCCACGGGATTGGTATATGCTCTTTCGTGCCCTGATTACCTTAGATGGAGTGGGCAAGTCTCTAAATATGGATTTTGATGTTTTTTCAATGTTAGAGGAAGAAATTCAAGAGATTCTAAAAAATTCAATCAATAAAGAAGAAATAGTAGAAGAAATTGCTTGGGCCGGAAAGGATATTTTATCCTCTGTAAGGATGTTTCCACGTCATTTAAAATGGTTTATTAAAGACATCGCGAAACATAATTATACTTTTCGCATACAAAATTCTGGGTATGAAAAAGAGTTGAAGTTAATCGCTGGCTCTTTAGTTTTTTGCGGCTTTGTAATTTTGGCAAGTTTATTTTTGATTTCAGGGGTCGTTTTTATAGCTACTTTAGAAGTAACTCATTTTCGCGAAATACCTACTATCTCTTGGATCTTTTGGGGTGCCGGCGCTTTAGCATTTTTAAAAGGTGCTCATTATCTAAAGAAAAAATCTTAATTTTCCATCTATGCAGGCTAATAAATTGACATTGCTAAAGAACAAAAATTCTTTTTTAAACACTGTCGAGTCCCGAAATATATAAGGGTAAACCAAGAAGTTTAAACTCCTTGATTGAATTTGGTCCAAAAATAGATTCCAGAAAATTTGCGTGAGTCATTGTGTATTCAGAACCTGAAAAATTAAATATGATAAAGTCTGGCGAGATATCTATAATTGCAATTTTGTTTTGTGACCAATTGTGAATAAATTCAGAAAATAAATAGCTAGAACCAACTTTAAAAAGACCGCCATAAAAGTGAGTACCTGTGGGATAGTTTAAATCCTGAGATTCTGGCAACCATAGGCAATAGTTTGCTAGTTCTTTAATATTTGGTAGGTAGTCTTTTTTAAGAGAGCCGAATTCATGAATGATATTTTTAAAGTCATGTCCCTTTTCATAGAAAAAATAAGCACTTATTTCGTTCTCATTATTTTTTTTAATATAAAGTTTTGAGGATGTTATATTAAAAATATTTTGCCAATCTTTTTCGCCTCTTTTTAATGTTGTGAAATTATTAAAGGATAAATTATATATTTTTTTTATTTGTAGTAACTCTGTTTTCGATAATTGACTTTTATGATGATAGTCTAAAGGCGGAAAAATATTATTGTTGGGTTGGGATGTTTGTATGATTCCCCCCGCTTGATGGAAATTAAATTTTTTATAAAACTTATCAAGATCACTCCATAATAAAAATAAACTAACATTATTATGATGAAGGCTTAAGACTTTTTTTAGAAACAAATTCATGATCCCTTTTCTTTGGAAGTCCTCTCTTAAAACGACTCCTCCAACCAGTCCGGTCATGGTGGAGTTTCCCCGTGATTGAAACTGTCTAAGATTAACACCAATATGGCCAACGACTGATTCGTCAACCTTAGAGAGTAAAAGATAATTATGATGATGATTTTTTTTATTCATTAAAGGATAAAAATCCACATCAAATTTATGGTCAGCTAAATAATTAAAAGATTTTTCAATAAGAGAGATAGTCTCTTGATACTTTTCAGGGTGATCTTTTAGAGTGGTCAGTATAATGTCTTCACAAATATCATTCTGCATATTTTTATTATAGAAAAATAAGCATTTTCCAGCAATGCGGGAAGTTAGTTCGCTAAATTGCCGGCATTTTTTTCCAGGTATGCATTTTAGTGTAAAGATTTGCCGAGGTAGAACGAAGAGAAATTGAAGAGATTGCATAGGGCTAGCTTATCAATCACAAACCAGTAGGAAGGAGTCTTATTGGTACCCATTTTCAAGGAGGATGTATATGGGACTTCGAGTAAATACGAACATTGCCTCGATAAACGCTCAAAGAAATTTGAGAACCACTCGTTTAGCAATGGACAAAACACTTGAGAAGTTGTCATCCGGGCAACGTATCAATAGGGCGGGCGATGATGCCGCGGGCCTGGCAATTTCAGAAAATCTAAAAGCACAAATTCGCGGGTTAGGACAGGCCGAGAGAAATGCTGAAGATGGCATCTCTCTGGTGCAAATTGCTGAGGGTGGCCTATCAGAAGTTTCAAATATTTTGATTAGGCTTAGAGAGCTCTCAGTGCAAGCTGCTTCAGATACCATCGGAAGTACTGAGCGAAAGTTCTTAAACGTTGAATTTGAGCAATTGACCTCGGAAGTTGATCGGAT
>Ga0316206_1001175_pt1 | contig 25412 bp, 19 predicted proteins | sample 6monthpyrite_MG_FD_204942 | JGI IMG/M metagenome (GOLD analysis project Ga0316206, IMG submission 204942) | Microbial mat bacterial communities from mineral coupon in-situ incubated in ocean water Damariscotta River, Maine, United States -... | ecosystem: Environmental > Aquatic > Marine >... | reverse complement strand
CTTCTACTGCCAGACGGAATAGTTTCTTTTCCTGATCAAAACGGATAAAGGGACTCACACGACTAGACGGCTTGATATCATCCAGTTTAATTTTGTCCATTTGCTTAGCGCGAGAAGTCGCCTGCTTTGCTTTTGATGCGTTAGCCGAGAAGCGACTAACAAACGCCTGCAATTCTGCAATCTGTGCTTTTTTCTTCGCGTTGTCTGATAACTGACGCTCACGAACCTGAGTCGATGCCGTCATGTAATCATCATAGTTACCCGGATACATACGAATTTCACCAAAGTCCAGATCGGCCATGTGCGTGCACACACTGTTTAAGAAGTGACGGTCATGCGAGATAATGACCATAGTGCATTGACGCTCATTTAAAATATTTTCCAGCCAGCGGATGGTGTTGATATCGAGGTTATTGGTTGGCTCATCAAGTAACATAATATCCGGATCAGCAAACAAAGCCTGAGCCAGTAACACACGTAATTTCCAGCCCGGTGCAACGGCACTCATCAGACCAAAATGCTGTTCGATTGGAATTTCCAGACCCATTAATAATTCACCGGCACGTGATTCTGCGGTGTAACCATCCAGCTCGGCAAATTCAACTTCTAACTCAGCAACCTGCATACCTTCTTCTTCACTCATTTCTGGTAAAGAGTAGATACGGTCACGCTCCTTCTTCACTTCCCATAAACGCTCATTACCCATGATCACCGTATCGACAACCGTGAATTCCTCATAAGCAAACTGATCCTGGCGTAACTTACCAACGGTTTCACCCGGGTCAACAGAGACTGTGCCGGCAGTCGATTCCAGATCACCACCCAGAATTTTCATAAAAGTCGATTTACCACAACCGTTTGCGCCGATTAGACCGTAGCGATTGTTGTCACCAAACTTAACGGAGACATTCTCGAATAGCGGCTTAGCGCCGAATTGCATAGTAATATTGGCTGTTGTAATCAAGGTATTAATCCAGTGAAGTCAGTCATTGAGAGCGGCAGCCAGAGAGCTGCGCGCAAGAATCGCGGCATTGTACCAGAAAACATCTTAATAAAACTGCTAAAATGGCGTTTTTTGACCCTTTCTTACTGACATTTAACAACATGCTTATCATTTCAAACAACGTGACGATTCCTGAAGACGAAATTGAGTTATCGGCTATTCGTGCGCAGGGACATGGTGGCCAGAATGTAAACAAGGTTTCCACCGCCATCCACCTCCGGTTTGATATCAAAAAATCATCTCTTCCTGATTTTTATAAACAACGTTTACTTTGTTTTAATGATCACCGAATTAACAAAAAAGGCATCATCATTATTAAGGCTCAAAGCAGTCGAAGTCAGGAACAAAATAAACAGGAAGCGATGCTTCGATTAAAAGAAATAATTCTTGCAGCCACCGTCATTATTAAAAAACGAATCGCCAGTAAACCTACTCGTGGTTCTGTTAAAAGGCGGCTTGATAAAAAACTCAAAACATCACAAAAAAAAGACATGAGAAAAAAAATAAGTTTTTAATATTTATGTCACAAAAGCACCTTTAGAACATTAGAAATAACTAAATAACGAAATTATTTTTTATCTGTTAAAGCCCTATTTTTGTGCATGTAGGAATAATCTAACCATTTACGACTATTTATGTTCATAAAACTGTCATATTTTAAAATTTTTACTAAAAAACACCTTTAATACTCACTTAAACTGTTTTCACTCAAAAATCTCTATGTTAGGATTTGCTCAAGTTAGTTTTTGAATGAATTATTTATTCAAACACAAAACTTAAAAAGTTATTTGTTGCACGTTCCTAGGTTATACAGAAGCTCCATCTGGTATCTCCTGACTTTACCTTTTACAACATGCAATTGAATAAGCATTAATAAAACAATTGAGGTAAAGCAGCATGGCTACAGGTACCGTTAAATGGTTTAATGAAAGCAAAGGATTTGGCTTCGTCGTTCCTGACGATGGCAGCCAGGATATTTTTGTTCACTTTTCTGTTATTGAAGGTTCAGGTTTTAAAACCTTAGCTGAAGGTCAGAAAGTAGAATTTGAGAAAGAAGATGGCCCTAAAGGTCCACAGGCAAGTAAAGTTGTTCCTGCCTGATCTGACTTCTTGAAGATCTAAAAAAACCCGCTCTGCGGGTTTTTTTATGCCCGCTATAAATTCAACTTTTGGGTTATTACAAATACCATCAGTTAAACCGTGATTTTATGTCTAAAATCCACTAATATTACGCCCCTTTTTAGCTTTAACTGGATTCTCTTGTGCAAGATTTTATTCCCGGACAACGCTGGATTAGTGATGCCGAACTTCAGATGGGCCTTGGCACCATCATTTCAACTGAAGGCAGAACAGTCACCGTCTTATTTATCGCCAGTAATGAAACCCGGGTTTATGCACAACAAACAGCACCATTAACTCGTGTTCGCTTTACTCAGGGTGACAGGGTTCCTTCACATGAAGGCTGGCATTTAACGGTTGATACAGTTGAAGAAGTCGATGGACTACTATTCTATAAAGGCCTTAAAGATGATGGCAGTGATACAGTATTGCCTGAATCACAGTTAGATAATTTCATTCAACTTAACAGACCGATTGACCGTTTGTTCACGGGTCAGATTGATAAAGACAAATGGTTTGAGCTTCGCTACGAAACACGTCTGCACAATCAGCGTAACGCCAGCTCAGATATGAGTGGATTAATTGGTGCACGTACCAGCCTGATTCCACACCAGATGTACATTGCGCATGAAGTGGCCAATCGATATTCACCGCGGGTTTTATTAGCTGATGAAGTGGGTCTGGGTAAAACCATTGAAGCCGGTTTAATACTGCATCACCAACTGCAAACCGAACGCGCTCAACGTGTATTAATTGTTGTGCCTGAAACACTGGTACATCAGTGGCTGGTTGAAATGCTACGTCGCTTTAATCTTCACTTTAGTGTGTTTGATGAGAAACGCTGCCAGGCACTCGAAGGACAGGACGAGGATGACGAAGAATACGGTGAAGTTGAATATGAAAACCCGTTCTTAACCGAACAACTTGTAATCTGTCATCTGGGCTTTTTCCTTGAAAACCCGAACCGACATCAGCAAGCACTTGATGCAGGCTGGGATTTACTGATTGTTGATGAAGCGCATCATCTACAGTGGTCTGAAAATGAAATCAGCCAGGAATACCAGTGCGTAGAGCAACTGGCACAAAACACCAGCGGCGTGTTATTGCTTACCGCGACACCTGAGCAATTAGGCAAAGAAAGTCATTTCGCAAGGTTACGTTTACTTGACCCAAATCGTTTTCCAGATCTGAACAGCTTTTTAAATGAAGAAAACAACTATGAGCCAATTGCTATTGCCGTAGAAGCACTTCTTGAAGGGCATGAACTGGATCAGAACCTGGCCGACTCGATACTTAATATTGATAACGACGATGAAAATAAAAAACTCATTGCCCAGCTGCAGTCATCAGAACTCTCTGCTGAAGTATTAAAAGAAACCACTAACCTGTTAATCAATCGATTACTGGATCAGCACGGCACAGGCCGCGTACTGTTTAGAAATACGCGTGAAACAGTCAAAGGCTTTCCTTCACGTGATGTCAATGAATACCCTCTTGAATGCCCGCAAGCTTACCGCACCTGTCTAAGCCTGTTTGAAGATGAATTTTTATCTGATGCCCAGTTATTACTTTCACCTGAATTAATTTATCAGGCTGCATCAACAGGAGATGCAGCTCACTGGAGCCAGATTGATCCACGTATTAACTGGTTAAAAGAAACACTCAGCAAACTGTACCCACAAAAAGTTTTAATCATCACCAGCAGTGCAGATACGGCCATGGATATTGTCGAAGCACTAAGAACCTCATCTAGCATCCAGTCATCTGTATTCCACGAAGACATGAGCATTATTGAACGTGACCGTGCAGCGGCTTATTTTGCAGATCAGGAATACGGTTGCCAGGTACTTGTCTGTTCTGAGATCGGTAGTGAAGGGCGTAACTTCCAGTTTGCTCACCATCTGGTATTGTTTGACCTTCCACTTAATCCTGATCTACTTGAGCAGCGTATTGGTCGTCTTGACCGAATTGGCCAGGAACAAACCATACAGATTCATACGCCATATCTGTTAGAAACTGCACAGCACACCATGTTTGATTTTTATCATCAGGGCCTGAATGCTTTTGCACACACTTGCCCGATTGGTCATAGCGTATTTTCTCATGTTGAGAAGGCATTAACTAAAACCTTACATCATGGCAAGTCTGATCACGTTGAACGCATTGCTTTAATAGAAGACAGCAAAAATAAACGTATCGCACTGATCGAAGCATTGCATAAAGGACGTGACCGGCTGCTTGAATTCAATTCATGTCGACCACATATTGCCGAGCAAATTTCAGAGCAAGCGATTGAAGCTGATGATGATGGCTCGATCCTGCCCTATCTCGAAGAAGTCTTTGACTGTTTCAATATAGAAAGCGAAGCTCACGGTCAAAACAGCATGATTATTCGTCCCAGCGAGCACATGCAAAATAATAACTTCCCGGGTTTGTATGAAGAAGGCATGACCATTACCTGGGACAGGGATACCGCTCTCAGCAATGAAGATATCCATTACCTGACCTGGGAACACCCAATGGTCTCTGGCGCAATGGACCTTGTTCTTAGCAACGAACAAGGCAATACCGCTGTAACCTCGATCAAGCACCCAAAAATCAATGCCGGTACCATGTTACTGGAATGTGTTTTTATTCTGGAAACGGCAAGCAACTCAAAACTACAATCCAGCCGGTACTTGCCTGCCACCAGTATTCGTACCCTTATTGATGCTAACAAGAAGGATTGTAACGAAATTGTTTCTCACCGCTACATATCTCAAAACAGAGAACATATTAAAAAGAAAATGGCGAATCAGGTCATCAATGCTTATGGTGAAGAGATTCGTTCACTCATTAATAGCAGTGAGCAACTGGCTAAAGATCAGGCACCGGCTATCTTACAAGCAGCACATAAGGAAGCCGAAACAACATTATTAGGTGAAATTTCTCGATTAAAAGCCATGCAGGTGGTTAACCCAAATATCCGTGAAGAAGAAATACAGTTCTTTGAGGATCAATATCAAGCATTGAATACAGCACTGGACTCATCAAGCATTCGACTTGATGCCATCCGAATAATCATAGTGACCTGAGCTAAAGCCGGATCAGAAAAAAATAGCATCCGTGTTATATATGGTTTGCCAGAACAGGCCATATATAACAGCTCAATATACTGAAATTCACACAAAGTATGTTTAATAACGCTAGTTTTTTACTAATTCCCTACTATTCTTAAGAATATGATTTTTTAGTAAAAAATACTTGGTACTCAGATATTCAATGAATCTATCCCGCTGCATCAAACCCATTGTATTTTTTTCATTGATATTTCAGTCGACACTGTTATTTGCATTAGACAAACATTCATCCAATTCGATTCTCTTCAAGCATGAATCTAACCCCCATATTTATGCTGCTATTCCACACTCATTCCCTCCTTTTTACTACACAGATAAAGAAGGGCTACCCTATGGCTTTGCCATAGAGGTAATGAATGAGATAGACCACCACGCCGGATTTCTTACCAAATACATAATCAAAAGCAATTGGGGAGAGGTATTCGAAAGTATTGAGTCAGGGGAAGCCAGTATTATTCCTAACCTGGGTATTACTGAAGAACGAAAAAAACATTATTTTTTCACCAAACCCTACGTCAGTATTAACGTCAGCATCATCGTTGCTAATAACAATGCTCAATTAAATAATACAAAAGTATTAACCAATAAGAGAGTTGGCGTTGTTAAAGACAATGTTGGTCGGAAGGTAGCTTCCAAACTTAAATTAAATAATATTATTGTATTCGAGACGATTGACCAGGCACTACAAGCCCTTTTAACAAATACCATAGATGCGATTATTTACCCTAAAGAAATTGTAATGCGTGATACAAGAAAATTAGGTATTTCAGATAAGATCATAGCAGTCGGCAAGTCTCTTAAAGTTATTCAGCGCTCTATTGCTGTCAGCAAAAAACATCCTGATGTATTCAAAGCATTTAACCGCGCGCTTGAAGAGTACATGGGTACTCAGGATTATGAAGATACTTATACCAGCTGGATGGAGCAACGACCGTCCGGTTTAAGCATCACAGAGTATATTCTGCTGGATAGCTTCCTGTTATTAATCAGTATCGTTTTTTTTAGAATACTCTGGAAAAAGAAAGATTTTTCTATCTTAAGAGACGATAGCAATAAAAAAACTGAAATTGTCTGGGTACTCACATTAATCGCCATTCTTGTTTCCAGCATGACAATCATAACAGGCACGACATTGTGGGTTCTATATGAGACCGCATTTAATGAACAAAGGCACCGACTGATTGATACGGTTAAAAGCCGCGCAAGATTAATAGAGTCAATTGTACGATACGAACAAAAAACTGCATCAAAATTTAAAAACTCTGATCTCTCTCCCGAGCAGGAAACAATCAGTCAGGTTATTAATGCACACAACCGTTTCAGTGGTTTTGGAGCAACCGGAGAATTCACACTGGCAAGACATACTGGTGACACTATTGAATTCATTCTTCGCCATCGCCACTCAGACCTCATAAAACCACTGGCAATAGCATTTAAGTCGGAGCTGGCCGTACCGATGCGGCTAGCTTTGCTCGGTCATTCCGGCACAATTATTGGTAAGGATTACCGCAATGAAATAGTGCTCGCTGCTTATGAACCGGTCAGCATTCTAAACCTGGGTATTGTTGCTAAAATTGATTTGTCTGAAATCCGCAACCCATTTATTACTAGTGCTTTGTTTATTTTAGGTGTCCTGATTATTGTTACCTTGCTAGGCTCTCTATTATTCTTCTACGTTATCATTCCAATCATTCAGCGCATGAAAGAAACCGAACACCGTTTTCAGCAGCTATTTCGAAACAACCGTAGCGCAGTACTGCTTGTAAACCCAAAAAATGCTCGTATTGTCGATGCCAATGAAGCAGCCATCAAGTTTTACGGTTACAATTTAGCAGAGCTGAGTACGTATAATCTTAGTGTTATATATCCTGAAACAGCGTCAGATATGATCCTCCACCTTAAACAGGCTGAAACGCTTTCCAATTATACTTTTACTTGCAAACACCGGTTACAAAATGGCGAAACTCGTGATGTTGAAGTATTAACCAGTACAGTAAATATTGATGATGAAACCATTATCTATTACGTAATAACTGACATTACTAAACGTTTGGAAAAAGATTTTGAATATCAGCGCTTACAAAATGACCTTGAGCAAGCAAGAAAAATGGAAGCACTTGGGCAGTTAACGGGCGGCATTGCCCATGACTTTAATAATATGCTCGGTGTTATTATGGGTTACACCAATTTGTCATTAGAGAAATTTAAAGACAAGATGGATGAAAAACAAACGGAATATCTTCAACAGGTTTTACAAGCTTCAGACCGTGCCAAAGACCTCATTGCCCAGATGATGATTTTCAGTCGTTCTGAAAAAAATCAGAGTCAGCCAATGAATATTGCTTCTTTAGTTAAGCAAGACATAAAAATGCTTCGTTCAATTATTCCCAGCAGTATCATCATTAATCAGGATATCGATGAAAATTTGCCACAGATAATGGTCGAGCCGGTAAAACTTCAGCAGATATTGATGAACCTGAGTGTCAATGCGAAAGATGCAATGGAAGGCCATGGCACACTCGGTATTAAATTAAAATGGGCTAAAGATGTTCACGCTAGATGCCAGGCCTGCTTTGATGAAATCACTGGAGACTGGGTTGAGTTAACAGTAACAGATACCGGCTCAGGCATGTCACCTGAAGTCATTAAACATGCATTTGAGCCATTCTTTACCACTAAAGAGGCAGGAAAAGGCACAGGAATGGGACTGGCCGTAATCCATGGCATTGTTAAAGATTTCGAAGGTCATATTTTTATTAATTCTCAACCAGGTCTGGGAACTAGTATTCATCTTTTATTTAAACCTGTTTACCAGAAACAAGTTGAAGAAAAAAATGAAGATATAGTACTGGACACTGCGGTAAAGAATAAAAACATAATTATCGTTGATGATGAATCCAGTCTTGCATTACTGCTTGCCGAATCGTTAGCGGAACTGGGATATAACTGCATGCCTTTTAGCTCACCGGAAGAAGCACTAAAAGCATTTGATGCTCAACCAGGCTATTTTGATCTTGTTATTTCTGATCAGACGATGCCGAATATTACCGGTACCCAAATGATAGAACAGATGAGACTAACTAATGCCGAGCTTCCGGCGATTCTTACGACTGGTTATAGTGAAACGGTGGATGAAAATATTGCCGATCAACTACATATCCATTTTCTTGAAAAGCCCGTAAATATGCCAATACTATTCAGGCTCATTCAAGAGGTGTTTATCGATAGTTAAAACCAGCATTAACTAATACTTCAATCTCTCAAATAAAGTAACTTAACTAACCTGCTCAACACTAAACCTATTTTTTATATCACCACTTGATAAAAACACATCAACCAGTGTATCAAATGATTGCTTCGATACAGTCATATCTTCATTCCAGCAGCCTAACTGCTGATACCCAAGAATTGTTTCAGTTAATACATCGATATCAATTCCTGGAAATAAATCCGCTTCTATCTGTTTACTGGCTATTTCTTCTGCCGGAGCTGATATCACATAGGCCATCGATTTTTTATAAGCCTTATTAAATGCTGTCGACATATCCATTTCAAGCCAGTCTCTATGACAACATAAACTACTGAATGCAACAGGACCAATCACTTCACCTACAGAGGCAACAACATAACCGACACCATCAGCTTCTAATTGTTGAGGATACGGCCCTTGCATGTGTACATAGTCGCCCTGACCGTGACGAAAAGCTTTTTCAATCTGATCAACATCACCAGCATCAATTACTTTCAAATCAGACTCGGCAATACCCTGTTTTTCTAAAGCATAACTGAACATAGCATGAGGCTGAAAAAAATGATCAACCAGAACGTCTTTTCCAATCAGTTTATTCCAGTTGAAGTGACTATCTTTTTCACGAGCAGCCAGATAAAACCCGTCTCTTTCATTTATTTGAGCGAAATGCACAATATCACTATGAATACCTGCTTCAAGATCAGCAAACCGGGTAGCTACTGCTGACTGTGCGACATGACAACTTCCATCGAGAATACTTTGGTCAACCGTGCAGTCTGCTGTTGCCACTTTATAATTAGCATCAAGTCCTTCATCTTTCAGAAAAGACTCTACAAACGTCATCAAATACGGTGAATAAAATGCGGAGTGCCGTAATGCCATTAAATTAATTTTTTCCATTCCCATTCCTAATCAGACAGAGGATTATTACGTTGTTTTTTTAATTGCCTTCTCTGAAAACAATTTTTTAATACACTGTGTTTTTTATGATCAGTACAACTGCTCCATCCTTTAATTTCATCAAGCGTTCTGAAACATCCCATGCAAATATCATCGTCATCGAGACAACAATTACGTACACAAGGTGATTCGACAGTTAAAGCTGATGCCATATTGTTTGCTCTTGCAGCTATATCGGTAGATTGTTTCATTATATCAAGCATTTAGCTCAGCCTATAGCTTAAAAGTTACATCAAACCAGTCTTTTAAAAAATTTTAATTTATTTAACCCCATCACCCATTACCTCACGTCTATATCACTGAACCCAAACTTAACAGGACATAACAATGAATAATAAAACACTAAAGCTAACACTCTTAAGCAGTATTGTTATTAGTAGTTTAATCATAGGATGCAGCTCCAATCAGCCTAATAAACAGACAAACCTAATTAACAAAACTAAGCAGCCAATAATTTCACATATAGATCAAGCAGATCAATTAGCTGTACCGGGACAGCCTTTTGTATCTGAGACGACCTCTGAAGTAGCTAATGACATCAAACGCTCTCATGTCATGGCTCAGAAAAAGCATGAACAAATGCAGAAAGCGACTATACAAAAATCTAAAGAAAGACGAATGATGCAATATGCACCGAGCCCTATTTATCAAAACATGCATCAATCGCTTATTCCTCAGCACAACAAACATATTCAGGATAATGAAAAATACGCTCATTATGAAAGCAATAAAGTAATACAGACTCAGATTGAGCCTGTCTCTACTTTCTCAATTGATGTTGATACCGGATCCTATAGCAATATGAGACGATTAATAAATAGTGGCCACCTGCCCGTCAGAGATGCCATACGAACTGAAGAACTGATTAATTATTTCAGTTACAACATGACGAATGATAAGAATACCGATGCGCCATTTAATATCAGCACCGAAGTTGGGCCGAGCCCATGGTCAGCAGATCGACATTTACTGAAGATTGGTATTAAAGCTGTCGATGTTGATCAGCAAACATTGCCTTCAGCAAATCTGGTCTTTTTAATTGATGTTTCAGGCTCAATGAATTCAGCAGACAAGCTGGGATTATTAAAAAAATCACTGTCATTACTGGTTTCAAAATTGCGTAAACAGGATTCAATTGCGATAGTGGTCTATGCCGGTGCCAGTGGCGTCGTGCTCGAACCAACGTCAGGTGATAATAGTCAGAAAATTATTCGCGCACTTGAAAACCTCCGTGCAGGCGGATCGACCAATGGTGCGTCAGGAATTCGTCTGGCCTATCAGGTTGCACAACAGGCTTATATTAAAGGCGGCATCAACCGAATTCTACTAACGACTGACGGTGACTTTAATGTCGGCACGGTTAATTTCGAACAACTTAAAAATCTGGTCGAAGAAAAACGAAAAACCGGTATCAAACTGAGCACAATTGGATTTGGTACTGGTAATTATAATGACCATCTGATGGAACAACTAGCCGATGCAGCTAACGGCAAGTACTCGTATATAGATAACTTAAACGAAGCACAAAAAGTGCTTGTGGATGAACTTTCATCCAGCCTTAAAACAGTTGCAAAAGATGGCAAGATTCAAATTGAATTCAACCCTGAGATTGTTTCTGAATATCGCCTGATCGGATACGAAAACAGAAAACTCAATAAAGAAGATTTTAACAATGACAAAGTCGATGCCGGTGATATTGGTGCAGGTGATTCTGTAACAGCCTTGTATGACATTGTATTGAATAGCAACCACTCAAAACAAATTGATTCACTTCGCTATCAAGCAGTGTCGGACATCAAAAAATACACAGCGTTAACAAATGAAATAGCTTTTGTTAAAGTTCGGTACAAAAAACCACAGCAATCAAAAAGTCAGCTGATTTCACACGCAATCACTAAACAACAGGTGAAAAAATCTTTAGATAAAACAAGTGATGATTTTCGATTTGCTGCAGCTGTCGCTGGCTTTGCCGAATTACTCAAAGGTGGCAAGCACCAGCAATCATTCGGCATTAAAGACCTGATCACGCTTTCAAACTCCGGCAAAGGAGAAGATAAATTTGGTTATCGACATGAATTTATTCAGCTGATCAGACTGACCGAAACACTACAGTCAAACGCTGTAGCTTCTCATACCAGACAATAAATCTATGTTAATATATCTGTACCTGATTTCTCAAGGTACAGATATCCAGACATTTATGCTGAACACAAAAAAAGAAAATATCACTCAGTTAAATGACGAGTCGCTTATTACAGCATATTGCGATGGTCAGCATGCGGCATTCGAAATACTTTACCAGCGTCACTCTGACCCGCTCTATCGCTTTATTTTAAGACAATGCAATCATCGCATTTCACAGACTGAAGAAGTTTTTCAGGATATCTGGATGAGTGTCATTAAAAACAGTCAGCAGTTTCGCGCTGAATCGAAGTTTTCTACCTACCTGTACCAGATAGCGCGTAATAAAATTATTGATCATGCCAGAAAGTCCATCAGTCATCATGAGGCTGACCACAGTAACAATACCGATGAACTTGAAACGGCTATCAACCACCAACCTGATCACAAGGCTCAGTTAGAAATTTGCATTGAACTATTACAGCAATGTATTCAACGCTTACCAGATGATCAAAGAGAAGCTTTTGTCTTAAAACAGGAATCCGAGCATACTTTAACTGAACTCGCACAAATCACTCAGACCACGCTGGAAACAGTAAAAAGTCGTCTACGCTATGCCATAAAGAAACTGCGTGAGTGGCTGCCGGGAGAATGTTTATGAGCCAGCATCATAACGATGAGTTTGATGACAAAAGACTCTCTGATTTATATAAACAGAGTGCTACAGAAAAGCCTTCAGATCATATTAGTCGCGGCATTCTTTCTTCCGCAAAGCAACATGCAAGATCAAATAAATCTGGATGGGGACCGATTGCAAACCTGATTAGCATACTCTCATCATCTCGATCATTAGCCTTTACTGCGGTAATGGTAATAGGTATAAGTATTATTTTACAGATTCAGTTTGATCAACCAGAACAAATCGTACCTCAGGGTATTTCTGAATTCTCTAATGGCGCACCGATTTCAAAAATGAAATCACGGTCAGCGGAAAGCATTACTGAACCTGAAACTTTCTCAGAATCCATGGATTCTGTGTCAGATACTGAATTAACTCCATCTGAGTCTTCTCTTAAAAAACAGAAAGTCAGGTCCCCTCAACCCGAAAAACCAGTAAAGAAAACTTACAAGCCGACGTTCGATGAATCAAATAGAAAAATAGCTGAAGAAGCTAAACAGCGAATGCTTGAAAGAGATCGATTGATGCAACAACATTCTCAACAAAAGAAAGAAAGACAAGAAAAACAGATGATGCAAACACCTGAAAGTGCATTTTCTCCGGCACCGATTGCCTCGCCTTTATTGGAAATGACACCCTCTCAATTAACAACGATAGCAGACTGCGAAAACTTAACAAACAAAGCATGCCTGTCTTCTGCTAACTGCATATTAGCCACACAAGAAAATACTCTGATCTGCAGAATTGCCAATGATCATTGTGAAAAAGATTTTGTGCAGTTTGATATGCATGAAAAACAATGCGAATTGAAGGACAACTGTCAATATAAGAAAAGTGACTGTGATTGCGGTGTTAATGAAACCTGCACTTGCGACAACAATTCACCACCTTCATGTGAACTTATTGAGGATGCTGAATAATATTGGCTTTATACTTTCTAAAGAAAACCAGACCAAGCACATAACCGGTAACACCACCGGTAACATGTGCAACCAGATTGATTGCCGGGTTTCCCGTACCCAATATTAAATCAAGCGCATCAAAGCCGATATACCAAAGCGCCAGTACCCATGCCGGAATATAAACATTCCTTATATATAACAATAGCCAGACAAACACCCTGATCTTTTGTAACGGCATTAATGCTGCATAGAGACCAATCATGCCCATCACAACACCTGAAAGCCCAAGGCCAGGCAATGATTGTGCGCCCATAAAAACACTGACTGTATAAGCAAGTGAAGTGGTTATCGCCATGACGAAAACAATGCTAAGGAATAGCCATGCTCTTGCCAGTAGTATTTCAATAGCTGGCGCAAAGGCCAGGAAAAAAATTAAATTTCCAGTTATATGCCAGATATCACCGTGAGCGACGGTTGAGCTAAGCATCTTTACAATATTGGGTGAGTCAGGAAAATACATCAGCTCTTTATTAAGATAACGGGTGTAATGTTTTTTGTATTCAGAGTAATGTTTTTGAATGAAATCGGCCATTGTGCTGATTTTCTGATCACTATGATCATTAAACCAGAAGTACTCCCGGATGATTTCAGTAATCGTCAGATCAGGCCTCTGCTCCAGACGTTTAATCATTAACGCACATAAGAACTTATCTGAGCGCATTTTATCCATCGCATCAACCTGAATCTGGGAACGATTCTGTTCTGCAATAGACTGACAAAATGTAGCACTATCAACAGCTAATTTCTGTTTGTTTTGATATTGAAAGTAAAAAACCACAATACAAATCAAAACAATCAGATAAGTAATATAGGGAATTCGCTTTAAGTTGAATTCTGCGCTGTGTGGTATTAATAAAAACATTGTTTACCTGTTTGGAGCATTAACCTTACTCTTTATAGCAAAACCTATAAGCTTATTAAATCACTTTGATAAAAATATATGATAATTATGCTAGATACCTGAGCAAAATCACATCAAAACTAACCGCTCATCATATAAACAGTCTTTGTATAACAAATAATAATTAATAAGCAAAATTGTGTTTATACTCAAGAAACGACATTTTATTAACACAACGAACCGGGAGACTGAACAAACATATCAATGTATTAATTAACACTTGGAGAAGTTAATATGCAATTTAATGTTAATAGTAAAAGCATAGAAACCAACGAACAAGGATTCTTATGCAATCTTAATGAGTGGAGCGAAGAGTTTGCTGAAAAAGTAGCAGACCATGATGGTGTAAAACTTTTTAATGACCACTGGGAACTCATCTGGTATTTCCGTGATTACCATGAAGAAACCATGGTTGCCCCTACCATGCATACTGTCGTCAAAACACTAGGTAAAAACAAAGGCACCCACCACCATAACCAGAAAGAATATGAGCGACATATCTATAGTCTGTTTCCAAAAGACCCTACTCATGAAATATGCAAACTAGCCGGTTTGCCAATGCCCCCACCAGACACCTGATACTCCCCCCCCCGGAGTCCCTGTATCTTACGATACAGATCAAAAGGCAGCTTTAAAGCTGCCTTTTTTTGTTATGCTTTCTTACAAATATTCATGTTACTATCTCTGATATATCATCTATTTTGTATTACACAAACATCACTATGTCACACACTTTTATCGAGTACGAGCAACCGTTATATCGCCCGCCCAGTGAAGCGCATAATCTGATCTTACAAATCACGATAGGCTGTCGCTTTAATCAATGCAGTTTCTGCTCAATGTATAAAAACAAGCAATACAGGCTCAAATCACTGGATGAAATCAGACAGGATATTAAACTGGCTCAACAGTATGATGCCGATGCAAGCAGAATTTTTCTTGCTGATGGCGATGCATTCAATTTGACGACTGAACAATTAACTGAAATATTAATACTGTTACAGGAGGCCTTCCCAAAGCTAACGCGTGTTTCCTGCTATGCCACACCAGCTAATATTGCCTCCAAAACGCTTGCTGATTTAAATGAACTAAAGAAAAATAAACTGTCACTACTTTATGTAGGCATTGAAACCGGCGGCAACCAGCTACTTAAAAAAATCACTAAAGGCGCAACTCAGTCCAGCATTATTAAATCACTGAAACTTGCTGACAGCGCAAACTTAAAAATTTCTGCAACGGTTATTCTTGGCCTTGGTGGTCAGACATACTGGCAACAACATATTCAGGAAACAGTAAACCTACTTAATCAGGCGCCTGTGACTTATCTTTCAACATTGCAGTTATTTCTGGATAAACCCAGTGAAAATGAATTTTATGAAAAATTCAAAGAGCCGTTTAGCCACCAAAATGATGAATCGATTTTAATTGAATTAACTGAACTCATCACTCAGCTCAACCCGCCTAAGAAATTAATTTTCAGATCAAATCATGCATCGAATGCACTGGCACTGGCTGGTAACCTGCCGAAAGATCGCGACCGTCTTCTTCTAGAGATAAATTCCGCTATATCGAACTCTGGCAAACTAACATCAAACCACCTGCGATCTCTCTAAATAATTAAAGGCTATATTATGATGGAGCGAGTTTATTTCTTACTTTGTGATTTTAATTTTCTCAATATCTTTCACTTTCAGTTTCTCTATGAGGCGAAACCAAATCTTTAATAACTATAAAAAAAAATATCGCACCATATATTCAAAAATCACATTTTTTACTAATTATTAAATACACAAACATCCAATTAAAACAAAAACTCTAACCCGATAAAATCCTCGGCCATCGATGATAAACTGCATCATTCTGCTCCGGATCAACCGTCACTACATAAATCCTTTGTTCATAACGTTCTTTTGCAACCAGCCCCTGCACCCACTGCCCTTTAGTTAAGGTATGCCAGTGGCTATTGCCTTCAATATCTTTTTCCATAAATTGCAGCAGAGGTAATTTAACCGGCACTGGAAACCAGCGATCCCATCGCCCTGCATAAATGGAATCCAGTCTTGCCCAGCCTCCCATTGGCAACTGCCCGCTTTGTTCACGACGTCGTCCCCAGGGTAATAGAATATTTCCACCCTGTTTTGATTTAACTGGTATGCGCGCTGTCATCTCAGGAAAAAACACCCGCTTTTCATACTCGCCATTAAAATAAATAACACCACCACACATAAAATCTTACTCTTTAAAATTATTTAATAGAGCATGCGTTGAATGAGTTAATCAAGTGGTGATGACAAGGCAAATTGAAATGAAAAAGCGCAGTTTACACGTTAGTAAATGAGCATTTTGAATTTCAGTTTAACACTGTCAACGTCGCTTGAGTGACTTAGTCAACGTATGCTTAACTACTGTTTCGTCTTGTATTGTCTGTCTATGACCAAACGGTTTCCATGCTGGTGCAATCACATTCGGCATGCTGGAACGATTTAATAAACGTGCCGGTGCTAATGTAAATTCACCATAACGATTATTCACATTATCCATTGCGTGGTTGGTTGCATCCTGTTTGCCAGTATCAACAGCGAACATGTCTAACTGGTTATGTAATGGTCGTGGATCCAGCGCGGTGACCTGCACCTGATGAACCCCCTGACCTTCCCAGTAAACATCCAGTACGGCTCTGCATAAATTTCTTAATAAATAACCATCGTTGGTTGCCAGTTCGGTTTTCATTTTTCTACCGAGCCAGCCTTCAGAGCATCGCAGGCCAATAAAGAAAATTTGCGCCACCATGTCATGCCGTCTTAATCTGGCTACCACTTTTTCACTCATGTGCAATAAATACGTTAAAAGCACATTACGGTCTTTACTATCTGGCGGCATTACCTTTCCATGACCAATGGTTTTCGGTGCGGCAATTTCCTGATGCAATTCATCCGGATCCTGCCCCTGACACATAAACCAGATACGTCGACCGGGGCTACCAAAACGTTTTGCCAATACACCGATGGGTAGTTTTTTCATGTCACCGCAGACATGCACACCACGATCAGCTAAAAAACCACCTATGCCATGGCTGATGCCACATAACTCAGTGACTTTTACATCGCGCAAGCGCTCTTCTGCTTGCCACGGTGGAATCACTGTCAGGCCATCTGGCTTGTTTAATTTAGCCGCGTATTTGGCCGTTGTCTTATCGCCACTGATGCCAACCGAACACAACACACCCGAGGCTTCAAATACTTTGTCTTTGGTGAGCTGTGCAATTTTTTCTGGCGGACCTAATAATTTCTGACAATGTGTGACATCTAAAAAAGCTTCATCGACGGAAAATATTTCAATTTCCGGTGTGATGTCTTCCAGCGATTTCATAATGCCGGTTGAAATTTCTGCATAACGTACCGGATTAGCCGGGCACTGAATCAAACCCGGACAAATTTTTCGCGCCTGCTTTAAACGCATACCGGTTTTCACACCATAAGCACGCGCTTCATATGAACTGGTGATAATGCAGGTGCCGGTTCTTCCATTAGTAATGGCTACCGGTCGGCCACGCCATTCCGGGTGATCGAGTTGTTCGACGGATGCAAAGAAAGCATTCATGTCGACCAGTATTATTGCTCTTGGCCATGGTTTGAATGAACGACCAGACATTACAGATAAAAACGTAACTGACCAGCCAACACTCCTTGTATACGAACACGCTCAGCCTCATAACGCATTGGCTGCATATTTTGATTTTCTGGCATCAGTTCCAGCATATCGCCATCAATGTGATACAGACGTTTTAATGTGGCTTCACTCTCATCAATCAGGGCCACGACCACGTCTCCATCTCTGGCAGTATCACTGGGTTTGATAATGACCGTATCACCATCCAGAATGCCGATATCCATCATCGAGTCACCTTTCACGATCAGTGCATACCGGTCCGTACCCATGATGGGAGACAAATCCAGTTTGTCCTGCCCGGCAATGGCTTCGATTGGCAAACCAGCCGCTATGCAACCCACTAACGGTATGCTGGTCGCGGCTTCACGCCACTCTTCAGTCAACTGAATGCCACGCTTACGACCGGCTACCAGCTCTATGTATCCTGACTCCGCCAGCGCCTGCACCTGTCGGTGAACCGAACCTTTGGAACTCACTCCCAGACCAAATGCAATCTCCGTTAATGTCGGTGCATAGCCTTCTCTGGCAATGTATTGACGAATAAAATCCAGTGTTTTATGTTGCCCACTTGTTAACATAGCGCTTCCCCATAAGTTCTCATAATGTTCTCTATGAACAAAGTGTAGAACATTTTGAGAACCTTTGGAAGCTTATTTCAGCCTTCAAATTAGAACTGTTATTATTCACCTATGCAGACCAATAAAACAGATGACGAATTACAGCAGCTGGTTGAACAAATTCTGATCAGCGAGCAAATACCAGCCGAAGCAACACTACATCAGAGTCTTAACAACTATTATTTGCCACTTGCAAGCTGGGCAGCAGAACAACACCAGTCGACACCACTTGTAATTGGAATTAATGGCTCACAGGGTTCAGGCAAAACAACCTTGTGCAAAATTCTCTCTGCACTACTGGAACATTCGTTTGATAAAAAAGTAATCAGTCTATCGATTGATGATATTTATAAAACGCATGCACAGAGGCAGGAACTGGCAGAATCAGTGCATTCATTACTGGCAACGCGTGGTGTTCCCGGTACACATGACGTTGAGCTTGGTTGCTTCGTACTGGAGCAGATAAAAGAAAGGCAGCCTGTTGATATTCCAGTTTTTAATAAAGCCATTGATGACAGACTGCAAAAAGATGACTGGATTAAGATTGATCATCAGGTCGATATTATTTTGTTTGAAGGCTGGTGTGTTGGCGCGATTCCTGAACAGGAATCGCAACTACAGACGGCGATAAACAGCCTGGAAGAAGATGAAGATCAGAAACGAATCTGGCGTACTTATGTCAATCATCAGCTGGCCACAGATTATCAGAGCTTATTTTCACTGATTGATAAACTCGTTATGCTTAAAATACCAGACTTTAATAAGGCTTATCAGTGGCGCAATTTACAGGAACAAAAACTCAGGCAGACAACAGATTCTGATAAAAATAATAAAATCATGTCCGGGTTAGAAATTGAGCGTTTTATTATGCATTTTGAAAGAATTACACAGCACATGCTCAAAGAAATGCCTGAAAGGTCGGATGTCACACTCAATATCAATGCCGATCATCAAATAAATGAACTTCATATTAAATAATTTCTCTAAATCCCCGTAATAGATAGAAAAATTCCTATTCCTATCTATACTTTTAACAGACCGAAAACAACAAAAAGGCCTTTGTAGCGTTCTGTTATTTATGGAAATTTCGTATAACTATTACCTTGTCGTTCTATCTTATGTCATCGCGGCATATGCATCTTATGGTGCTTTATCAATATCCGGTCGTTTAATTAATAGCCACTCAAAAAGGAAATGGTTATTAGCAGGATCTGCATCCATGGGCTGCGGCATCTGGTCCATGCATTTCATAGGCATGCTTGCCTATGAAATGAGCATGCCCATGAGTTATGACCCTGCTCTTACTGTTTTTTCAGGCATCATTGCATTAACTGCTTCTGCATTAGCCATGTATCTCATAGGCTGGAATGAATTTACAAAAAAGCGAGCTGTGATTGGCGGCATTGTTATGGGGCTGGGTATATCGGCAATGCATTACATGGGCATGGAAGCGATGATCATGCCAGCCAGTATTTCTTACGATAGCCTGTTGTTTACAATCTCAATTCTTATCGGCATCATCGCATCGATATCAGCACTTTGGATCATTCATTTTTTAAATTCAAACAAGCATAAATACCATTCTCAGCTGATGGTTATAGCTGCTTTAATTATGGGTGTCGCCGTTTGTGGTATGCACTACACAGGAATGGAAGCTGCCATTTATACAATGGTGCCAAATAAAGTTGTCGAAATTGATAACTTTGATAACACCATTCTTATCGGTACCATTACTCTCATAACATTACTTATTATCACATCCACCTTACTTGCCAGTCTTAACAAAAAGAACAAACACAATAACAATATTATATTGTTAGTCTTAACAATCATGACAGCTGTCACTATCAGTGTTGGTGTGACTATCGACATACTTTACAACACAGCCTTTGATACAGAGAAGAAAAACCTAACTGAAAAAATTTTCGAATATAAAAACCTTATTCGATCAGTGTCTCAATTTGATTCTGTACACAGCAAAGATGCACCCAATGGAGGGCCTAGAGCTGCGACAATAAGTCAGGTTAAAAAAGCACATTCAGTATTTGAGAGAAAAATAGATACCAATGAATTTTACATGTTCGAATTTATTGATGAAAGACAAAACATAAACTTTTTGATTAAAGAAAATACCCGACATGAAATATTCCCGGATAAGCTACCGACAAAGACAAATGTCGCCCAGATCTTTGTAAAAGCTCTGGATGGAAATAGCGGCATTGTGAAAATGCCTCATCCAATTTCAAAAGAATTTGTTTTATCCGCCTATGCCTTTATTCCTGAGCTTAATGTAGCCATATTATCTTCAGTTAACATCGATGAAATAAGAGAACCTTTTATTGAGGCATTGACGTACACTGCCTTTGTTGCATTTTTTGTTATCCTGATTGCAACCAGCATTACCTATGGCATCAGTCAACCTATTATCAGCTCTCTTCGTTCTGAAATCGAAACAAGAAACAAAACCGAATCAGAATTAAGAGATATGACTGAAAACCTGGAAAGCATTGTAAAAGAGAGAACGATAGAATTAGAAAAAGCTCTTATCATCACTGAAGATGCTGCTAAAGCGAAGAGCGAATTCCTTGCCAATATGAGCCATGAGATCAGAACACCAATGAATGGTGTTCTTGGCATGTTACAACTTTTAAATGAGACCAGCCTGGAAAAAGATCAGAAAGATTTTGTAATCACCGCCCATAATTCTGCAGAAACCCTGCTAACTATTCTTAATGACATTCTTGATTTTTCAAAAATTGAAGCCGGTGCTATTGAACTTGAGTCCATAGATTTCAATTTACAAGATACGGTTGGTGATGTTGCCAGTTTACTTGCTGAATCAGCACATAAAAAAGACCTGGAGTTACTAACACATATTTCAACCAATGTTCCTGTCATGATTAAAAGTGATCCGACACGCCTTCGTCAGATACTTTTTAATTTAACCAATAATGCCATTAAATTTACCCAGAAAGGTGAAATACTGATAAGCGTTAAGCTCGAAAGAAAATCAGATTCCGGCAACCGAATAAAATTTGAAGTTTCAGATACTGGCATTGGTATACCTGAAGCTGCACAGAAAAAAATATTCGAGGTCTTCAAACAGGAAGATGGTACCACCACCAGAAAATTTGGCGGTACAGGGCTAGGTCTTGCCATATCAAAAAAGCTATCAGAACATATGGGTGGCAACCTGTCAGTTCAGTCTTCAGAAGGTAGTGGCAGTACATTTTCTTTCAGTATTGATTCAGGAATATCCAAACTTAAGCCAGAAAGAGAAAGGGACTTTAGTACTCTTTCTGGAATGAATGTATTAATTGTTGATGACAACAAAACAAACCAGCAGATTCTTGAATCTATGTTACGTTCCTGGAATATAGTTTTTGATAGTGTCGATGATGGGTTTCAGTGTCTGGAAAAAATAAAACAACCCGACAGTCATTACAATATGATTTTACTTGATATGATGATGCCTGGTATGAATGGTATTGAAGTTGCTCAAACCATTCAGAAGGATACTGATCTAGATAAACTAAAAATAATAATGCTCACTTCATTAACCCATGCCAACATCCAGAAAGAATCAAAAGAATCTGGCATTTCCGCCTGCCTTCATAAACCTATTAAAAAATCACTCCTGTTAGATACTATTATGTCCACAATCGGTGACGTAGATAATGGCAACCTACCCAAGATAAAACCCATTAACACCGATATTTTTAGTGATATTAAAATATTAGTTGCCGAGGACAACAGTGTAAACCAGAAAGTGATTTCGAGAATGTTAACATTTTTAGGTTTTTCTCATCACATCTCTGACAATGGTAAAGATGCCATTAATGAACTAAACAATGATAATTACTCTTTGATACTGATGGACTGTCAAATGCCCGTCATGGATGGATTTGAAGCCACTAAACAACTTCGATCAGAAGAGCTTTATTGTGATTTACCTATTATTGCCATGACAGCCAATGCAATGGAGGGTGACAAAGAACGTTGCATATCTGTCGGAATGAGTGATTATATAAGCAAGCCCGTCAATAAAGACGCACTACTCGATATACTAAAAAAATGGACCAGGATTAAAACTTAAAATCAATTATATGGACGATAAAGAAATCATTTTGAATACCGCAGTCATTAATGATTTAACCGAAATCATTGGCGATGATTTAATTGAAATTTATGATGAATTTAACACATCATCTGTCAGCAGCTTTGAAACAGCCTATACCGCATTATCAAATAAAGACTATGATCAGTTATGTACTATCATCCATTCAATGAAAGGTTCAGCTGGAAATATTGGCCTGGAACTATTATCTAATAAGTGTCATGCATTTGAAAGCAGTTTAAGAAATCATGATGACATCGACCATGAACAAATTTTGTCATCTATTGAACAAACATTTAAAAATTCAATAAATGCTTTAGCGGAAAAAGGTCTTCTTAGCTGATGCAGTTTAATCACATAGACCAACATGAAAATGCAAATATTCTTATCGTTGATGATGATAATATTTCACGCATCACTATTAAAAAAGTTCTCGAGAAATCCGGTTATACGGTAGCCACCGCTGAAAGCGGAGCTGAAGCCATTGAAGTATGTATTGATCAACTTCCTGACCTGATATTACTTGATGTTATTATGCCAGGGCTAAATGGTTATGAAACCTGCGCAGCACTTCGCAACATTGCTGATTACAATCGACTCCCCATACTGATGTTAACCGGTCTCGATGACATGGAATCGATTGATAAAGCATTTAGATCTGGCGGAACTGATTTCATCACAAAGCCTCTTAACTGGCCACTGCTAACACAACGTGTTCGATACGCACTGAGAACAAGGGACCTGTTTAATGAACTCAATTCCAGTAAATTAAAACTTACTAAAGCACATAATATTGCCAAAATTGGCTACTGGGAATACAACCCCGGCAATCAAACATTAATACTGTCGACAGAAGCTATGTCTTTGCTTGGTCAGACTAAAAACAAGTTTAAGTTGAATGAATTTCTAGAATCTGTCACAGAAATTGAAGCCTTACAAATACAGTCAGAAATTAATAAAACTTTATCGACTGGTGTTTCCTTTAAGCTGGATCATTCATTTACGTCTAATCAAGGCCTGGAATTAACCCTTAATCTTCACGCTGAATTATCCACACTCAATAATGAGAAAATTCTAATAGGTACTTTTCAGGATATAACTGAGAGAATCGAAGCAGAAGAACAAATTTACTTTCATCAGTACTATGATCCGGATACATCTTTACCTAACAAAGAGTTTCTGACTCACCATATCAACAAAATAATTGACTCTGATGAGTCAGATAACTCTGAAACATTGACTGGCGTTCTTTTTGTTTCTTTTGATAAATTAAACAGTATTGGTGGTGCCATAGGTAATGAGTTTATCAATAAGTTTTTAGTCGAATCATCCAGCCGAATTTTGAAAAATATTCCTGAAATTAAAGACGTCAGTCGAATTGGCAGCACAACGTTAGGATTTTTAATTTCCAATATTTATTTAAACGAACAGATTGAAGCTATTTGTACCTTACTCATTCAGCTATTTAGGCAGCCACTCTATTTAGACGGTGCCGATTATCATACAACCCTTAGTATTGGCGTAACTATTTATCCTTATGATGATAATTCATATGACCTCCTGAATAATGTAGCAACCGCACATAAACGCTGTATTACTGAAGGTGGAAGCAAATATTTGTTTTATCAAAAAGATATGGATAACCAGGCCAATGAATTAATTATCCTCGAAGGAAAAATGCGAAAAGCATTATTAAATAAAGAATTTTCTGCTTTTTTTCAGCCGCAGATTGATACTAAAACCTCTGCAATAACAGGCATGGAAGCACTCGCCAGATGGATAGAACCAGATGGTAATATGATTTTCCCTGATACTTTCATTCCTCTTGCAGAAGAAACAGATATCATTATCGAACTGGGCCGTGAAATTCTAATACAAGCTTGCCAGTTTTCTAAACACCTGCAAGAGACCGGTATTGGTAATATCCGAGTTGGTGTTAATTTATCTGCAAAACAATTCTCGGATGTAATGTTAGTTAATAACATTACATCCGCATTAGAAGAAACAGGACTCTCTCCATCTTTACTGGAAATAGAAATTACTGAAAGTATCGCAATGACTGATATCAATCATGCAGTAAGGACTCTTACTACAATCAGAGAGATGGGCATTAAAACATCAATGGATGATTTTGGTACTGGCTATTCTTCGCTCAGTTATCTACAAAAACTACCGCTGGATACCTTAAAAATTGATCAAAGCTTTATCCGCCCTATTAAATCAAACGGCGAAAACAGTGAAATTGCAAAAGCTATTATTGCTATGGGTCACAGTTTAAATATGCACCTGATTGCAGAGGGCGCAGAAGAAGAATATCACTATCAGTTCCTTAAAGACCAGGGCTGTCATGAAGTACAGGGCTATTATTTCAGTAGACCCATATCAAAAGATAATTTTGAAAAATTCATGTACGATTTCAAACTGAAATCGTAATGCAATCTGAATTCAAAGAAAGAAAAGATAGTACTGGACAGGCACTTCGTTTTAACTATAATAACGGCCTTTCGCGGGAATAGCTCAGCTGGTAGAGCACAACCTTGCCAAGGTTGGGGTCGCGAGTTCGAATCTCGTTTCCCGCTCCACTCTTTACTTAATTTTTTCTAGTTAGCCAGATACTCAACAATTTGATCCATCATATCTTCCGCATATAAATCGCGGAACATGTGACCAGCACCTTCAACAACCATTAGATCAACTTTTCCTTTTTTCACCAAAGGCTTCACTTTTTTCGCAAGATTTTTAACCACCTTGTCTTCGCTACCGGCAATTACTAATACCGGTACTTTGATGCTCGACAATAATGATGGTGTATTAAAACGCTGATCAGGTTTGTTATACGAGACAAATGATTCAGCCGTGACTGAAGTATTTTCGCAATAGATATGATCAGTGTTT
>Ga0316206_1001174_pt1 | contig 25434 bp, 30 predicted proteins | sample 6monthpyrite_MG_FD_204942 | JGI IMG/M metagenome (GOLD analysis project Ga0316206, IMG submission 204942) | Microbial mat bacterial communities from mineral coupon in-situ incubated in ocean water Damariscotta River, Maine, United States -... | ecosystem: Environmental > Aquatic > Marine >... | reverse complement strand
GAGGAGGGGAATGAAAAAGAAGGGTAGCCGATTAGGCCTGGATAGATATTTTTGCTATTAATAGAGTGAAAAGAAGCGTCTTGATAAGCTCTTTTTTGTATTCAAAATGTCTTAGCTAATCAATACTTGAAGCTTGACTAGTTTGTTAATCGCTTCATAGAGTGTTATCGTGGTTTAAGTCATTTTAGCTAGATATCTATCAGGCTCAGTGCCCATATGAATCATATCTCTATCACCTATTCTAACGACAGATTTGACATGAATGTCGAAAAGGAGTCAAAAATTGTCAGTCTGTGATACAGGCTTGCTATCTTTTAAATAGCGGAAGAGACAGTAAATCACACATTACTATTAAAGCCGAACTAATGGTATGTCAGGGTCAATTAAAGCTATAATGTGGGGGTAACTTTATAGTGTTCAAAAGCGCTCTTCGAATTTCACCGTAAGTAAAGAAGGGGCATTGCTTGAACACTTGATGACAATCTGGCTAAGCTATTGAGACTGCTGAATGAATATTTTATTTTTGATGTACCCCTGGGAAAAAATTAATCCTGATGAGGATTCGACAATCCGTATCATTCATGAATGTGTCTCTCGCAAGCATACCGTCGCACTGGCGACAGTACATAATTTGACGATGCGAGAGTCAACCGGCATGGCATTCTGTAATGTCTTTGTTAAATCAGATGCAGTCTCATCAAATGTTTCAACCTTTTATAAAAAAGCGAGATTTCGTAAGGTTAAGTTACCTCTCGGCGGGTTTGATGCGATTATTATGCGCTCCAACCCGCCGCTAAATGTAACTGCACTTAACTTTCTAGATTCAGTGCGTGATGATGTATTTATTATGAATGACATCGATGGCTTGAGGGTTGCCAATAATAAGTTATATACCTCTTCATTTGATGACCCGGATAATCGTTTTATTCCCAAAACCTATGTGTCTAAAACAGCTGAATATCTTGAAAGCGTGCTTGAAGATTCAGCAACAGACAAAATGATTATGAAACCCCTGGATGGCTATGGCGGGCATGGGGTCATAATGGTTGAGAAACAGGCTTTAAACAGTTTTCGTTCATTACTCGATTTTTATATTAACAGCACTAAAAACGGTAGTTACATTATCTTGCAGGAGTATGTTGAGGGCGCAGATCAGGGTGATGTCCGTATATTAATGTTAAATGGTGAACCTGTTGGCGCGATGAAGCGTGTACCCGCTACAGGGGATGTCCGTTCAAATGTGCATGCGGGTGGGAGTGTTGTAAAACACTCATTGTCAAAACGGGAAAAAGAGCTGTGTAAATTAGTCGGGCCAAAATTAGTGCGTGACGGTCTGTATTTTGTCGGTATTGATGTTATTAACGGCAAGCTAATCGAAGTTAATGTTTTAAGCCCGGGTGGAATCATGCGCATCAACAAGCTTAACCGGGTTAAGCTACAAATAAAAATTGTTGATTTCGTTGAGAATGTTGTAAATACCAAAAACACGATACAGGCGCGTAAAACAGAATTCACAAAGGCTATCGCTGATGATTAAGATGTCTGAATCGGCCTGTATTAAAGCGGTTCAGGAAGCTCAGCTGTTTCATGCTATTGTAGATGAGGCTTTTGAGATAAAGATAGAAAACTACGGTTTTTTTATATGCACCGCTATACATGATGGTCATCACCTGCGCGAGGATTTGATTGAAAATTGTGCATTAACATCTGATGAAAGGCTTTATGAAGAAGATCCATATACCGGTGAAATGATAGCATCAATGCCAATTACAATGATTGCCCTGGATTCACGTTATGAATATGACCTGAATCGAGCTTCTGATAATTGTGTTTATGATGTGGCATGGGGAAAGCCGGTTTGGCTTAAACCCCTGACAAATTCTCAAAAGCAGCTCAGTGTAGATAAACATAAAATGTTTTATCGTGTGCTTGGAGAATTAATTAAAACAGTAGAAAAGCTTCACGGCAATTGCCTGGTATATGATATTCACTCTTATAATTATTCAAGAATGAATCAGAGTGAAATACCCCCTACGTTTAATATAGGTACTGAACAGCTAGATACGCAGCGCTGGGCACAGGTAATTAAACACTGGAATAAAATCCTGGCGAAAATTGTTTTGCCAAATAATGATACCCGTTCTGCTGTCGATGAAGTATTTTTTGGAAGAGGTTATCTGGCAACATTTGTAAAGACAAAATTTAAAAATACGCTGGTATTACCTACAGAAGTCAAAAAAGTGTTTATGAGTGAAGAAACAGGGGAAGTTTATTCATTAGTATTAAATGACTTGAAAGCGGCATTTAAGGAAATGTTTTTAGCGAATGCGCTATATTTTACCAAGCAACATAAGCCTGAAACACCTAGTATTAAAACCAAAATGCTGTCATCAACCATTGAGCCAGCTGTTTTAGCATTAGATAAAAAACTTTATCAACTAGCTAAAGGCATTGAAACGCTTGGTTATATAAATCCAAGAAATCTAGTGCGGGAAAAGAAACGTTTTTTTGCTAAAAACTTTAATTACACGCCGGAATTTACCTATCGACAATTGGAAATCGATCCGTTTGAATTTAGAGAAAAACTGTACAGACTTCCTGAAAATGATGTTGCTGATATTTCAATCCAGCAAATGTACCGAGATGTTATTGATTCATATGCTACTAAAATAGAACTGTTCACAACCATTGGTACTGATAAATTTTTATATAATTCCCTAATATATTATGGTGAGCCAAGTGATGATGATATACAAATGGCCAATTTTCTGCTGTTTGCCAAACCGTTCGAAGAACCACAGGAGCGATTGCTTGGTGCGCAAGATGCTAAGGCTCAATTTTTAGCCGCTTTAGAAAGTTACAATATAAAATGTAGGGTTGAGGTGACTAATAAAATAATCGCATCTGCTATGGTGGACAATTCTAAAAAGACGATTCTAATTAATAAATCAATGAAAATGAATCAAATTGAAATTAATGCATTGATTCATCATGAGCTTGGCGTGCATATGGTCACAACTGTTAATGCGAACTTACAGAAACTTAATATATTTAAACTGGGTTTGCCGGGCAATACCTATACACAGGAAGGGTTGGCCATATTATCAGAATACATGACGGGCAATATGAGTTTACCTCGTTTAAAGGCGCTAGCGCTGCGTGTGATTGCAGTAAAAATGATGATTAATCAGTATGACTTTAGCCATACGTTTAAAACACTCGTCAATGACTATGGTGTAGTTAAGAATGAAGCGTTCAGGCTTACCGCACGTGTTTATCGTGGTGGAGGGTTTACCAAGGATTTTCTGTATTTGCGCGGAGTCAAAGATGCTATTAAACTTTTTGCTAGAGAAAATCTGGAGTCTCTCTATGTAGGTAAAACAGGTTTTGATTATCTTAAAACAATAAATGAAATGATTGAGCGAGGCATGGTCGACAGACCAGTACATTTACCGATGTATTACCAAAAAGATATGCAGGTTAAGCCTAATACTATTTTAGATTATTTAATCAATAGTAGTGACTAGCGTTATTTTTAATAATAAGCAGGTAAAATGGCAGCGATAAATATCTTTATCCTCTACCAGATTTGCACTGGGTAATAATGTCTTATCAGCTTCTGCAAAGACAATATCAACAACGTTAACAATAGTAATGTATTCTGGTAATTTGAATGTTCATCGACTACTGCGACAGAATATAGATTGCGCCGTTAAAACAATGCCGCTACATCTTTGTCTTTCAATTGGCCGATAATGTTATCAACCAGGTTTGATTCGACGTATGCTTCGATATTTATATTAATCTGATGCTTGTTTTTTATTGTAACTGATGATAATGACTTATGAATACGTCAACGATATATCTGCGTTAAAGAAAAATACAACATCGTATTTTAAAAAAAGATCTGGAATTTATATAAATTAATCAAATAATTTAACATTCAGTAGCTTTTGTTAATTTATTTTTTATCTATTCGAACTATATTTTCTGAAATTTGATCAGGCGTGTTAACAGGGATAATCCTGGCCTTGTCAAAAAGATTAAAGTGAGTTGAAGTGGCAGACGTGTAAGCCCCCATTTGATGTCCAACAACAATATCGCTAATAGATAATGGCGGCATATTAATTTCTTCAGCAATGACATCAATACTGTCACAGGTTGGGCCGGCTATTACAGCCAGTTCCTTTGCCTTAATGTCACTGAAAATAGTTAAGGGGTAGGTTGCATGGTCAAACAGTTGCCCTGAGTAAGAACCATATACACCATCATCCAGATAATACCAGCAGGTATCACCACGTTTGGCTTTACCCATTACACTTGATACTGCTTTCATCGCGGGAGCTGATAAGAAGCGTCCAGGTTCTGCGATAATTTGAATGTGTTCTGGCATTTGTTTTAATGCTTCTCTTATTGGTATACAAAAAGTTTCTATATCCATTGTCTTTTGCATGTATTCAACGGGGAAACCGCCGCCTATATCCAGAACAGATAGCAACTTACCAGAGTTTTGATAAACATCATCAATAATCTTCGCACACTGATCGATGGCGTATACATGGTTTTCTGAATCAGGACATTGAGACCCTGCATGAAAAGATAGTCCTTTAACATGCAAGCCTAAAGACTGTGCCTTTTGTATCAAAATAGATACTTCATTTTCACGACAGCCAAACTTGCGTGATAAATCAATCGGTGTATTCGGATTGGGGAAGCTAACGCGCACCAGTAAACCAACGCGGTGACGATAGTCTATAAATTTTTCCAGCTCCCAAACATTATCAATGACAAATGTTGTGCAGCCAAAACGTAATGCATCACGAATATCTTCATCACGTTTGATCGGATGTGTGTGAATGGTCTGGCGAGCATGGGTACTCTGTGCTCTTAGCAATTCAATTTCACCACTGGTGGCGATGTCGAAACCTGCACCCAGTGCATCGAGAGTTTGTATGGCCGCGGGATGGGGCAGGGCTTTAATGGAGTAAAATAATTTAACGTTCGGTAAGGACTTAGATAATGCATTGAACTGTTTAATCATTTGATCACAATCGAGTATCAACAGGGGCGAACCATGCTGCTGCACCATTTGCTGATAATATTTAGCCTTGTGTGTGGGTTCAACGGTTATGCGATTCATCTGGTTTTTTATCAATTTATGCGTTGGATTCTAAAGCATCCAGAATATACTGCGGCAAAGCAAAGCTTGCCATATGTATAGCAGGATTATAGTAACGGGTTTTAAAGTTTGCTGTTTCAAAGCGCTGTGTAATTTTTTCAGTGCTTACTTTGCGCAAAGCAGGGTTATTGCTCGCCCACGCGAAAGTCATGATGCCACCAATATAAGTGGGCACGGCAGCACTGTAGAATGATTGATCTGAAAAATAAGGCTGCAGTCTTTTTGCGGCGGTGGTGACTTCATCCAGCTGCATATAAGCGACACCATTTTGTGTTACCAGTATGCCATCATCCGTTAAGCACTTTTTACAGCCAGCATAAAAACCGGAGCTGAATAAAACATCGCCCGGACCAATAGGGTCTGTGCTATCTGAAATAATCACATCGAATTTGTCTGCACATTCACGCACAAAATTGGCACCATCGTCTATCACAATATGCACTCGTGGATCATCGTAAGTACCGGCACTGTGATTGGGTAGAAATTCTTTACACATCTCCACCACCTGATCATCAATCTCAACCTGAGTGATATGTTCTACTGAGGAATGTTTACACACTTCACGCAGCATGCCACCATCGCCACCCCCAATAATCAGTACACGTTTTACATTGCCGTGTGCCATTAATGGCACATGGGTCAGCATTTCATGATAGATAAATTCATCTGCTTCAGTGGTTTGAATAATACCATCCAGTGCCATGACACGACCGAACTTGGCATTTTCAAAAATGATGAGATGCTGGTGATCAGTTTTATTTTCAAAGTAAATCTTGTCTACGGCAAATTCCTGAGCATAGGCGTCATAGAGTGTTTCTGTGTAGGTTTTCATTTTGGCACCCGCCCGCGTAATTCTTCGCAGACTTCAATCCGGTGAGGGTAGAATGCACGTTTTAATACAGGCACTGCATTTTCTGGTTGAGCATCACCACACATGAATACATCAAATGCAGCGTAATCTCTTTCTGGCCAGGTATGTACACTGATATGAGATTCGGCTAATACCGCTACACCCGAGACACCACCACTGGGCGTAAAATGATGTAGATGTATATGCAGAAGAGTAGCGCCACAGGCAGTGACGATGTCACGCATGGCCTGTTCGATATGCTCGATATTGTCCAGAAGGCTGGCGCCATAGAGATCCAGAAGCAGATGAGTACCCGCAAACTCAACGCCATTGCGCTGAATGAAATGGTCTTTTGCTTCATCCAGTTGAAATTCAGTATAGTTTTCACGGTTGTTTTGGTAGGCCGCCGGTACGTCGATATTTTGATCGTGCCAACGGCCCACGTCCACGGAGGGGTCTTCCAGATCCACCTCAACAGGTGCAGCTATATGCATCCAATGTCTCCTTTATAAAGATAGGTTTACAGCTTAATTTACGCGCTGTTTACAAATCTGAGACAGTTTGAAAACAACGCTATAGTTCGGGAACCATAAATACTCTGTGTATATTTTGGGAGGCGGAATTTTAATCTTAGATGGATAAAAATCAAGCTTTTTTAAATATTTTAAATAAGGTATTGATTTATATATCAGATTGTCACGATAGTTTTAAATTATTGACGCATTTAAACAATTTTACTAGCATTCACTATCTTACTTTAGATTTAATGTTCATCATGCTAGTTGAACGTAAAGAAAATATTCCAGATCTTGGTTTCATCAATGGAGTATTATTTATGGTGCCAGAAAAGGGCATTATGTATTTGATGCAGAAAACCCAGACGTTATTACATTGATGAACAAAGAAATACAGGCGGTTGCTGTAAGGAATGAACTATTCGATAAAAGGCATGCACTTGCATCGATCTTCACACTTATTAACAAGTGCATTGGTGTATTGATTTTAAGTGATGCTTGCTTAGATGGCAGGGGTATAGAGATTTATGCCATGTCCATAGTAAAAAAATATCAGAATCAGGGCTATGGAAGCCAGCTCCTTGGTCACCTGCTCAATTACGCTGTATACGAAGATATATACGCTCGTTGTTCCCCTACATCACACAAAATGAGGCAATTGCTTTTCAGCAGAGGTTTCAAACTGGACTTGATAAGTGAGGGTTAAAAGTCTTGATGCGAGAAGGTATGGATAGTCGTGATCGTGGTGAGCCCTGTATAAGACGTTTGACTTTTTATATTAATAAATAATAAATACAATTCAATGATGAAAAATATTGATCGTAACGATCAATATAATTGTCTTTACAGATTGTTTACCCTGATCGATATTTTGTTCAGCTTATATTATTAGTAAGTGTTTATTTCGAGAAAAGGCGTATGACAAAAAAAGTGAAAAAAGATGAAGATTTCGAATGCGATGATGGCATGATTGATGAATTCGAAGACATTGATATAGATGAAGCTATATCGAGCAGTAATTTCGATGTGCGTCGTCGCCTTGAGCAATTAAGAGAAGAAAAAGAGCTGGAGCGTTTAATCAATGGTAAATACGATGACCTGTTTTAAAGTTTATCAAACCAGTTTAATGCTTGCTCAATAGACGCTTGCTTAATGCTTGCTTGTGAATAAACAGCGTAGACATCTTTTTGAATAACGGGGGCGTCTTCAATTTTAAACAGGCTCTTCCCCAGCTGCACGCTTACCATCGCTTCTGGTAAGTAAGCTGTGCCACCAAAATTATTGAGAAAGCCGAGTGCGATTCTGCCTACGCTAGCTCTTAATTTTGGCGGGCTTAAATCTGGGTACTGGTTGGCGTGCATCATTCCAAACGATGTTCCCCAGTCGACAAAAATATAGTTTTCCTGTACGGCTTGTGCAGCAGTAATAGCTGGATTAGTAGAAACCATGATTAAAGGCACAGGTATGAGTTCCTTGATAGACAATTGTGGTGTCTTCGGTGGATCAAATACAAACCCAAGATCTAATATGCCATCAAGAAGATTTCTTATCACTGAATCGGCGCTCATTACATCTGCCTGCAAAGCGATAGATGTGTTATTTGTATGAACCCAGCCCAACCAGTCTTCAAGAAATATATCCCAAATACTGGGTAATGCTGCAATACTGAGTAGTAGATCTACACTTTCTGGAATGGCTATTTCCTGCTTGGCTCTATTCCAGGTATTTAATATGTTTTCTGAGTAGACAAGAAATTTCTTGCCGGCCGTAGTTAGTTCTATATTATTACGGTCGCGTGTAAAAAGGCGTGTGCCAAGCTCTTCTTCTAGTTGCTTTATCCTGGCGCTTACGGCTGATTGGCTGATAAATAGATTCTTGGCAGCCCGGCCAAAATGTCTTGAGCGATTTACCTCAATGAAAGCTTTTAATAGTCCCACATCCATTAAACAGTTACCCTAAATTATCGATCTTTATTAGTATATGCTGGAATTTGTATTGTGATTTAAACAAATTCATAAGTCTTCATATTAATCGAAAAATGTGATCGTGACATGCAGTTTTATTATCTTTACTAAAAAAAGAGATTAACGTAAAAAGACATTTCTTTTACTGTCGTTATTGAGCAGTAATACTAACAGTGTGAGTTTTTAACTATTGGAGTTATTTTAATGAAACTTTTTGAATTGTTGGCTGCCGTATCTCTGTCTTTAATCGTGTACGCTGCAAATGCTACGGAGATGGAAAGCGCTGAGAATGATTATCGGGCATACTGTGAAGAACAGGCCAATTTGTCAGGGATTGAGGATGCAGCTGAAAAAAGTGCATATATTAAAGAGTGTGTAGAGAGTTTTGAAGCACCATCTACTGATGCACCACAACCGGATCAATAGTAGTAGTATTGATATGTAACTTTGTTACGTTTATGTAGAGCTGGAAAGCCTCGGGTAAAACCGGGGCTTTTTTATAGTTTAAAAAATATTAAGGTCTGGTTTTACCCCGGTTCTTCAGTCACGCAGTTAAAAGTGATTTTGTTTTCAATGATTTTTTCGACATAACTTATATCTTATGAGCAATTAAATGCTCAGGGTTAACACATAAACGGTTATTGCAGTTTTGCCGTATTATCGTGCCTTGAACAATAGGTTCAATAAATGCCATATAGCTGACTTCCTGTGCACCTTCGGTTTTTGTGCCATAAACTTCATCTTTAATCCTTAGTTTACCGTAGCCGCTATTGGATATCTGGCCCTTCCATATCCAGCATCCGCTGTTTTCATCTTTAAAGATATGGCTTAATATTTTTTGCTGTAATCGCTCGTTCATGATTAATACCTAGCTGTTTAAGTTGCAGCTGTTACAGGTTTTATTGCCTGTTAGCAGATAAGATATTTTGCTTCTATATCGAGCAAACACCCGGTAAATTACATCAGCTACTGTTCTGATTAATGGCCAGCGTAATATAGCTAACCATTTATGCTTTCCAACCAGGCTCCAGGCTTTGCAGGTTACGTCTAAACCCAGAAGTAGTTCACCAGTATTTAACTGGCCATGTAATATTCGTATTGCTTCTGATGTATTTATATGGGGGTAGTCGTTTGAAAAATTGTCATTGTGTAGATCAATAAAAAGAATGGATTTTTTATTATCGTGACGTTTTAATAGCTGCATTTCTTTCATGCAAAGTGGGCAATGACCATCATAATAAATAGTTAAAATCATGTTTTGCTTCTCGTGCTGATATCTTTATAGTCAATCAAACGCCAGGGTTTACCGTTGCAGCGATCATAATCGTTACAATTTCTGGTACAGCCTCGGCAGGGTAGGCGATTAGATTTTGGTGCGACCTCTTTATCTGGACTATTTACATTATTAATCATGAATTTACCTGTAAAATTGAATTAGTGACTAAAAATATTTTAAAAAACTTTGATGTCTAAATGATCAAATGGTGTCAAACCCTTCATAATATATTCTGAAGCGCGTTCTTTAGTGTAGGGTATTGGAATTGATAACCTTTCTCTGAAACTTTTATGGGCAATATTTTTTTCCCAGATAATAATAGCTCTACACCCATCTGCCCCATTAATAATTGTATAATTATTTCTGGAATTGACATAAAAGTTGGCCGGTTTAATACTTCACCCAGTGTTTTTGTAAAGTCTTGATTTGTCGATGGCTTTGGTGAGGTTCCGTTTATAGCACCCTTTAAATCATCGTGTTCAATGCAATATAAAATAATACCCACTAAATCATCCAGATGGATCCAGGACATCCATTGTTGTCCTGAGCCTATTTTTCCACCTAAGCCCATTTTAAAGGGAAGTAGCATTTTTTTTAATGCTCCTGCATTTTTTCCGAGCACTATACCGGTTCGTAGTAAACAGGTGCGAACGCCAAATGAATTTGCTTTCAATGCAACGGTTTCCCATTGTTTACATAATTCACTTGAAAAACTATCATCACCTGTCCCGTTTTCGTCGATATCGATATTAGTTTTGTTGATTCCATAATATCCTATGGCGGAACCATTAATGAGTAGTTTAGGTTTGTGTTTTGCAGCTTTTATAAATTCAATGATTTTCTCTGTTGTCTCAATACGGCTTATAATGATTTTTTGTTTTTGTTTTTCTGTCCATCGATTATCTGCTATTGGTTCACCCGCTAAATTAATAATAACGTCAAACGATGTGTCTTTTTCAAGTTGGTTAAGACTCGAAATGACATTAGCGGGTATTTTTATTTTTTCTGGGTTTCGACTTAATATAGTTAGCTCATTTTTTTTATTATTCAGTAATTTTGCGCAAACAGCCGAGCCAATAAATCCTGTGCCACCTGTAATAAGTATCTTCATTTTATTCTCTTCATAAATTAAAAATAATATTGTTTAATTTCATTCTACACCTCATATTTAAGGTATAAATTGATTTTATATATTAACTATATCGTAAATAGAGTAGCGGGTGTCCGACTATATAAGATTAAGATTAAGATTAAGATTTAATATAAAAATAAAATTAATTTTATCTGTTTAGCACGGATTGTTTTATCAGGTCTATCATCATTGCTGATCCACCGATATGGGGTAGCACGTCCATAGGTGTGGCCGGGTGCATTTGTCGGGCTTTATCAACTTCAGCGGGGACATCTTCCTGTACATGCCGTCCGGCAGACAGGAAATAAGGCACCACACAGATATCGGTCGCACCCTGTTTTACGCAATTGTCTATTGCATTGGGTATTAGAGGCTCAGCGAGTTCCAGAAAACCTGTCTCGATGATAGGGTATTCAGATTTTATCTGTTCTTCAATAAGTTTAGACAAAGCGACCACTTCATCGTTAGATGCCTGGCGTCTGCTACCATGTGCTACAAGTACAAGTGCTTTCATAATGTTTCCTGTAAAAGTTTATATTAAGTAAAATGGTTTAATTTAATTTTGACTGCCTGATTATGTTGTTGTATCTTTCAAGTGCATTTACTCGGCTGGTAGCTAAATCAACAACAGCCTTTGCTGGTTTCATCGTCGAGGGTTTGTCTAACCAGCGATTAATATAGTGACCCTGCTTATCAAACTTTTTAGCCTGCGTGTCAGGGTTGAAAATTCTATAATAGGGTGCAGCATCAACCCCGCAGCCAGCTACCCATTGCCAGCCCATCGTGTTATTGGCCAGATCAGCATCAACCAGAGTATCCCAGAACCAGTGAGCGCCCTGTTGCCATGCAATGCCCATATTTTTTGTTAATAATGAGGCTACTAACATGCGCACACGATTATGCATGGTGCCGCTTTCCCATAGTTGTTTCATGCCGGCATCAATAATGGGAATTCCCGTATCACCTTGCTGCCATTTTTTAAGATTCACTTTGTTTGACTTCCAGAATGTTTTTGTGAATTTTGGATTCATGGACTGTGTACTTGTTTCAGGAAAATGCCAAAGTGTATAACGAGCAAACTCGCGCCAGACGAGTTGTCTGAGATAGGCTTCTGCCTGTAGAGAAATACACCCTCCCTGTATTTCAATAAGCGGTGTCAGTTGAGTGATAATTTGTTGCACTGAAATTTCGCCAAAATGTAGATGAGGTGAAAGCCTGGAGGTACCCTCTATTTCAGGAATATCTCTTTCAGATGTGTAATTAAATAAAGATTCATCTATGAAGGTATCCAGTGTTTCGCTAGCACTTTGCTCACCAGGGGCCCAGTGACTGTGTAACTTTTCATGCCAGGGGTGATGATCAAGTAAATTAAGCTGCTCTAACGTTAGCGCATTATTTATTCGTTGAGCAGGTAAGCCAGGCGATTTTAAATGTCTGTTCTTATGAGTGTGAAAACTGCAAAGATTTAGCTCATTGCGTAACTTTTTATAAAATGGCGTGAATACTCGATAGGGTGTATTTTTACTTGCAGTTAAAAAATCATCCGGTCTGCTAATTAAACCCTCATTAATTCGTTTTACCTCAATGCCTTTTTTTAATAGTTCGGTTTCGATTTCATTTTCATATTGAATCCGATAAGGCTCATGTCTATTGGTCCATACAACGTCGCTCACTTGAGCGTGTGTCACCAGCTGAGAAATGGTTTCCACTGAATTGGCTTTAAAAAATTGCAACTTAATATCTAACTTCAGTAAATCATCAGATAATGTTTTAAGGCTTTGATGTAACCACCAGCGAGATGCTCCACCCTCTGTCCAGATGGCATCTTCTTCGGGGCTGTAAATATAAACCGCGATAACGGGTTTGCCCTGCTGCAATGCCCAGCTTAATGCCGGATTATCATTGAGTCGTAAATCGCGTTGAAACCAGAGCAGGGTGTTCATGAATATTTTCGAGTGGTCTTTGAGCTGTTATGAGTTGATGTGCCTTGAGTTGCAGAATAGGCAGGTACATGACTTTCAAATACCTTGAGTGCTACGGATACATTAGCGCCTAATAAAATCCCACCGCTTGCCTGAAAGGCTTCAGTATCAATTAACGCATCCGAACCACCAATAAATACCGGGGTGTTCAACTCTTCAGCCAGGGCTGCTAATTCCTTATTTGCATTCTCATCCATCTGAGTTTGCGCGCCCAGTACCACTGCTTTTGCAGCTGAGCGTTGCGTAATGTAAGGCAGTTGGTCAAGTGGCAGATCGGCGCCAAAATACAATACACGGTAACCCCTTGCCAGTGCTGACAGGGCAAACAACATCAGCCCAATTTCGTGGAAAGAGCCGGGAACACAGGCGCAGATTATGCGTGCCCCTCGGGCCTGGGAGTAGGCATGATGGAAGCGGGCGCCCAGTCTGTTCTTTAACCAGCTGGTATAAAAGTGTTCTTCAGCAACCCCGCTTTGCGGATGTTCTTTCCATCGATTGCCCAGTACGGCGATGGCTGGTTGAATCAGGCGGTCGGTCACCATATCAACAGGATAAAGTGAAGAGGCCTCATTATATATGGCATCAATTCGCTCAATATTGAAGTCACTGGTAGCTTCCAGGGTGGATTTTATATATTCGTCCCATAGGGTGGCCATAGGGGTGGCCATAGCCGTACTGGTAATTGATGGAGAGGAATTACTATTCTTTGACTCGTATAAGTCTATGGAAGTTGTAGAAGTATTTTCAACGGATAACATCTCAGAAATACTCGGCAGGGTGTGTCCATCATTCAGTAAATCAAGAATTTTTAATACTCGCTTTACATCCAGATTGCAGTATAAACGATGCCCTTTTGGTGTTCTTTCAGGGTGTAATAGCCCGTAACGCCGCTCCCATGCCCTTAGAGTCGATGTGCCCACCGTTGTTTTTTCAGCCAGTACGCGTATTGGGAAACGATCCTGATCTATTTGCCGCTTGGTATTAATTGTGTCCTGATTCATTGTTTTTGATTTTGCCATGGGTTTATTGTACAAGAATATTTGACATGTACAAGTTTTATGTATAATATTTTAATCATTGTACAAGTAGTTTGTACAAACATTTGAAGATAGCTGCAGTTTAATAGACGCGCTAGCAGGACTCTAATGATATTTACGAATGATATATACGTGAAGTAATTTTACTAATAGATAGGTGATACAAGTGGGCAAACAGCTAGCAGGTCAATTAACGGGTAAACGATTTAAAGGCATATCCAGTTTTGAGCATGGTCGCAGCGCGGCTATGGGGGTATTGGTGGTGAACCTGGGTACACCTGATGAGCCGACTACGTCTTCTGTCAGGCGCTACCTGGCTGAATTTCTGTCTGATCACCGTGTTGTTGAAATCCCTAAATTACTCTGGATGTTAATACTCCATGGCATCATTTTACGACTCAGACCTGCAAAGTCGGCACGCGCCTATCAGAAAGTATGGAGTGAGCAGGGCTCACCGCTGATGGCGGGTACTGCTGATTTAAGTTCAAAAATACAAACCGTACTCGATGATCGTATTTCCGGGCAGTGCAATGTTCAGCTAGCCATGCGTTATGGCAATCCATCCATTAAAGATGGATTAGAGAAGCTTCAGGCAGCGGGTGCAGAACGCATTATGGTGTTGCCTTTGTATCCTCAATATTCTGGAGCAACAACCGGTTCTGTTGCAGATGCGGTGTTTTCAAGTTTATCTAAATGGCGATGGGTGCCAGAGCTAAGAATGCTCGGAGCTTATCACGATGATCCAGATTACATATTAGCTGTAGCGCAATCGATTTATGCGCATTGGCAAGCAAATGCGCATTTAACAAATAAAAAACTGCATAAGGGGCATAAATTATTTATCTCATTTCATGGCATGCCTAAAGCCACTTTGCAGGCGGGCGATCCTTATTTTTGTCACTGTCATAAAACCGCAAGATTAATCGCAGCCGAATTGAATTTACATGAAGATCAGTGGGAAATGGCATTTCAATCTCGATTTGGAAAAGCAGAGTGGTTACAGCCCTATGCAGCTAAACGATTTGTTGAGCTGCCAGACGAGGGCGTAAAAAACATTACCGTTGTGTGTCCAGGTTTTTCAATCGATTGTCTGGAAACACTGGAAGAAATAGCGATTGAAGGGCATGCAGAGTTTATCGCGGCAGGAGGACAGTCTTTTGAATATGTTCCTGCTTTAAATTCATCAGCACAGCATGTTGAGTTTATGGTTAATCGAATCATAGAAAATGCATCTGCCTGGCCTGAATTAAAAAAAGACCTGGATGTTAATGATCTGGATATTAATGTTAAGAATAATTCCCTAGTACTCAGTAAACAGTTAGCACTAGCAGCAGGAGGGGCTTGAGATGAGTTCAATTGATGATATTAATAAATTAAAGATGAATGTGAATTCCAGTGAGATTTCCAGTGAAATTTCCAATGATATTTATACGCTTAAATCATCACGACCATTACTGGGTGTAAGTGCTTGCTTACTCGGTAAACCGGTACGCTTTGATGGTGGACATAAGAAAAATGATTTCATCTTGTCATCACTAACTAATTATATTGATTTCGAATCTATTTGCCCTGAAATGGAAGCCGGTTTTGGAATGCCAAGGCCCACTATGCAGTTACGACAGCAAGGTGAAGAGGTTCGTCTGGTATTTAGCAAAAATCCGGAGAATGATGTCACCGACCAGTTAATACATTATTCTGCTGAAAAAGTTAATCAGTTAGAACATCTTGACGGTTTTATTTTCAAAAAAGATTCCCCCAGCTGTGGTGCTTTTCGTGTGCCTCTGGTGATACATAAAGACGGGTTTAAAAATAGAGAAGGCGTCGGTCTTTTTGCAAAAACATTTATGGATCGACATCCTCTCATTCCCGTAGAAGATGAAGGGCGCTTAAATGATGCCGATCTGTGCGAAAACTTCTTTGAACGTGTTTATGCCTATCGCCGTTGGAAACAAATAAGTAACCCGCAAAGAAATGTTCAGGGACTCATTGAATTTCATGCCAGGCACAAGTTATTGCTGATGGCTCGTGGTAGTCATTTTTATCAGGAACTCGGTCGTCTGGTGTCGGGGACGACATCAAAAGACCTGATTCAGAAGCGTGAAAGATATATCAGTAGATTTATGCAAGTAATGAAAATCACTGCACATCGAGGCCGTCAGGTAAATGTGCTGCAACATATTATGGGTTATTTGAAACAGGCTATCAGCAGTGAGGATAAGCAGGAATTGTTATCGTTGTTTGAAGCTTATAGACAACGTCAACTTCCTTTGATTACCCCGGTTACTTTATTGAGGCACCATCTGCGTGTTCATCCACAACATTATATTTCAGAACAACATTATCTCGAACCCTTTCCTGAACAACTGGCATTGAGGTCATCGTTATGAAACAAGCCTCTTTAATGAATGATATTTGTATTCATGAAAACAGTATTGCGCATTTAAAATTTACAGCGCAATGGAGTGATCAAGCAGGGTCACACACAGCTATTCAGCATGTTGAAAAATTTAACATATGGCGAGATATAGACCTGCTGCCTGAGCCATTGAAAAACGATATTTTGCATCACTCAGTGGGTAAGCGGGAAAGCCATACATTTACCAGTGGTGAGATAGTACCTGCATGGAAATCTTCGCAGCTTATAACACTGCCATTACAAAACTTTTATGGTTATCTACCTGCTGGTCGTCTTCCAAATAGATGCCTTACTAATGGATCAGGAGTTATGCCCAGAGCCGGACGCTTTTACCCCAAGGGCTTGATAAAAGGCGTGAATGGTGTGTATAGCGAAAATATGTTTCCTGTACGTCTGGTTGAGGTTAGAGGTGATGAAATTGTTGTTGATTTCAATCACCCATTAGCGACTCAAGATATTAAGCTTGATGTAGAAATAATAGATATCTTTCCACCATCAGATGAGCATGGAGGGCGCTGTACTGATATTGTTCAGGAATTTTTGTGTAATGGGCCCGGCATGCAAATGCCTTCCAAAGATACACCAACAGATTTTAATGTAGAGAGCGTGTTTGATCGCGTTGATGAGAACGCTGATGAAGTCTTTTATCAAAAACAAAGAAAAGTACATCATCTTGATGCCCATGCCAGAAAAACAATTAGTGAACTCTATGCCAGTGCCATTAAACCGGGTAGTCGCGTGCTGGATCTTATGTCGAGCTGGGAATCACATATTCCTGAGAGCATTGAATCTATAAAAGTCAGTGGCCTGGGTATGAATGAAGCTGAGTTGAAGGCTAATCCCGTACTGGATGATTACCTCGTTCACGATCTGAACAAAGATCCATTGCTTGCCTACAAAAATGAAAGTTTTGATTCGGTTATATGTACCGCATCAGTTGAATATCTGATTAATCCGTTAAAAGTTTTTGAGCAAATTAAACGTGTACTTAAGCCAGGTGGCTTATGTTATATGACTTTTTCAAATCGCTGGTTCCCGACTAAGTCGATTATGCTCTGGTCAGAGTTGCACGAGTTTGAGCGTATCGGTCTGGTGTCGGAATTTTTCAGACAGTCAGGCTGGGAAGGGGATGTCAATACCTTATCCAGTAAAGGATTACATCGACCTGTCGATGATCCTCATTATGAAAATACACAAATATCCGATCCGGTTTATGCGGTTTGGTGTCACAAGTAATAATAGATAAATAACCATTATTTAATACAGAGGAAATAGTCATGAATATTCATACACTCGATCCCATTACGCTGAATGATGTAACCGATTTAGAAAATGCGCCCTATGTTATTGAAGGTAAAGGTCAGGGAGCGATCAAAATATATTTTGAATCGGAAGAAAATAAAAATGCATACCTAGATATAGATACTCACGGTTCTGATGGACGTGGCAGTTCAGCCCTTAAAAAGATTTTCGATGAAATGGCAGATAACCCCGACACAGGTTCGATTAATTAAATCCTTACACATTAAAAAAGAAATTATGATAACAGGAGACAGGTTATGAATGCACAGCGCAGTATTAATTGGGTGGAGCAGGGGTATGTCCCAGATAAGATAGTTCGAAAAGGCATACGTCGTTTACTTAAGCAGAGACTGGGTGAGATACATGCAGGGGATGCTGAAGTGTCTGTGGAATCTAAACAGTTATTTATTGAAATAATGAAACACTCGCCCATTGCTCTGTCTCCTGAAAAAGCAAACGAGCAGCATTATGAAGTGCCTGCTGAGTTTTATGATTTTGTTTTAGGTGAGCACAGTAAATATAGCTGTTGTTATTGGGACGAATTCACAAAAGATTTAAACCAGGCTGAAGCCAATGCTTTGTCTATCACCTGTAATCATGCCGAGTTAATCGATGGACAGAATATTCTAGAACTGGGTTGTGGATGGGGATCATTAACGTTATGGATGGCGCAACACTATCCTTCGAGTCAAATCACCGCAGTATCTAATTCTCATTCGCAGAAGGCATTTATTCTCAACAGAGCAGAGAAGCTGGAGCTGACGAATATACAGGTGATTACCTGCGATATGAATGACTTTAATACAACGGAAATGTTTGATCGTGTGGTGTCTGTTGAAATGTTCGAACATATGCGTAACTGGGAACAATTATATAAAAAAGTATCAACATGGCTAAACGAAAACGGCAAGTTTTTTATGCATGTCTTTTCCCATCGTCAGGTTCCTTATAGTTTTGAAGTCAAGGACAGTAGTGACTGGATGAGCGAATACTTTTTTACCGGTGGAATGATGCCAAGCGATGATCTGCCTTTGTATTTTCAGCAAGATTTAAAAATCAGTAGAAGCTGGACCTGGGATGGCAGTCATTATGCAAAAACATCCAATGCATGGCTAGAAAAAATGGACAAAAACAAACAGATCCTGATGCCCATTTTTAAATCAACTTATGGCGATGAACAGGCGAGCATCTGGTGGATGCGTTGGAGACTGTTCTTTATGGCCTGTGCGGAGCTATTCGATTATGAAGATGGGCAGCAATGGCATGTTATGCATTATTTATTTAACAAGGCTTAACAAATGAAAGGGCAGAAACAAATAGCCGTTAATTTCATCGTCTTTCAACTAGGCTGGTTTAGTTGTGTGTTGATGGCTGCCCGAGGTTTACCCGGAACAGGCATTATGATTGCGCTGCTGCTTGTTGGTGTTCAGTTGTTTCTGGCCGAGAATCGTAAGAATTCATTGATTCTTCTATTCATGATAACGCTGATCGGCAGTGCATGGGACAGTGTACTGACGTCTTTAAATATTCTGGTGTTTAACACAGGAATGATCGTTAGTTTTCTCGCGCCGGGATGGATTATAGCGATGTGGTTAATATTTGCGACAACCTTGAATGTTTCATTTAGATGGTTATACGGTCGTTACTGGATAGCCACGTTATTAGGCGCACTATTTGGTCCTTTGGCTTATCAGGCAGGTGCTGCATTAGGTGCTGTCGTCATTCCGGATAATTTACTGGCAAATTTAGTTATGGCCGCAGGCTGGTCTGTTTTAATGCCTTTATCTATAAAATTGGCCGAGATGTCTCACAGTGATAATACCAGAAGAGGTGAGATATGAGTGTTTTTACACAATCATTAATTGCGCTAGTTCCAATGTTTATTGTGGCTGGAGTTTTCTGGCTTATCAGTTTGCTAAAAAAAGACGTCAGTATTGTTGATAGCTTATGGCCACTGTTTTTTATCATCGCTGCGGTTACGATGTTTAATGATCAGGCGCTAACTTCAGACCGCGCACTGTTAGTTTTATGTTTAGTGGTTATCTGGGGGCTACGACTGTCGATTTATATCACGCTACGACACTGGGGGCATGAAGAAGATCATCGTTACCAGAGCATTAGAAGTAATAATCAACCTGGCTTTGCAATAAAAAGTTTATATTTAATATTCGGCTTTCAGGCTCTGATTGCCTGGATCATTGCACTGCCTTTATTTTATACCATCAGTTCTGCAGCGCCTTTGAATATGCTCGATGGACTCGCCGTGTTGTTATGGCTTGTGGGCATGTTGTTTGAATCGGTGTCTGATTATCAACTCTATCAATTTAAAAAGAATCCTGAGAATAAAGGAAAAATATTAACCCAGGGCTTATGGAAATATTCAAGACACCCAAATTATTTTGGTGAATGTCTAGTCTGGTGGGGATTCTTTATGTTTGCACTTTCTGACTTTGCCTATTTAACCATTATATCTCCATTGTTAATGACCTTTCTATTGCTCAAGTTTTCGGGTGTAAATTTGTTAGAAAAATCAATGAAAACCAGACCGGGATATGAGCACTATATGCAACACACAAATGCATTTATCCCTGGGTCTGGTTACAGCAAAGGTGAGTTATGAAAATAATTAACACTATTAAGTATGTTTTGATCGCGCTGCTCATGATTGCAGGTAATGCTCAGCTTATGGCGCAGAATAATGCACAGAGTATTGAGACGGATAATTTATCAGCTAATACACCGTTAACCAGACAAAACTGGAATTTCATCGCTTATCTGGATGATGAAAAAATTGGCTATCATAACTTTGAGGTCATCAATAATGATGGGGAGATGATTGTAAATACGCAAGCTAAATTCGATGTGAGTTTTATGTTTATTACTGTATATAGTTATGAGCACAAAAATAAAGAAATCTGGAGCAATGAGTGTTTAATTAGTCTTGATTCAAGCACATTAGATGGTGGCGAAGAATTATTTGTTAACTTATCAAATACAAATGGAAATACTCGCATTATTACGCCTGACAGTAATATAACAAAAAATTCCTGCATAAGAAGTTTTGCGTACTGGGATTATGAACTCATCAATTCTAAAGAATTGCTTAATGTACAGACAGGTGAACTGATTGATGTGAGTTATAACTTTGTTGGTTCTGAGAAAATCAATGTTAATAATCAATCTATAGATGCCAGGCACTATCAATTAAAAGGCAAAGATAGCGCAGGCAAATTGATTAATATAAGTCTCTGGTATAACTCAAACGACCAGTGGTTAGCTCTACAATCCGTGCTTGATAATGGACGTTCTCTTCGATATCAGCTTACACAGGAATCAGTACAATGAAGTGGCTGACAATGACCACTATTATTGTATTTTTACAGGCCTGTTCGCATGCGCCAGAAATAGCTTTACCGCGTGCGAAGGATGTTGATCTGAGTCGATTCATGGGTGACTGGTATGTGATTGCTAATATCCCCACGTTTATAGAAAAGGGCGCACACAATGCCATTGAGTCCTATGCCATGAACGAAGATGGCACGATTGCCACCACATTTCGTTTTAACCAGGATTCATTTGAAGGTGAATTAAAACAATACAACCCTACCGGTTATGTTAGCGAAAACATTAACAGCGAGTGGGGCATGCAGTTTATCTGGCCCTTTAAAGCTGAATACATTATTGCCTATCTTAGCAATGATTATAAACACACCATCATTGCACGTTCTGCGCGTGATTATCTTTGGATTATGTCTCGATCTCCTGTCATTGATGAGCATCTTTATCAGTCATTAGTGCAACGTTGTGTCGATATGGGATATCAACGTGAGTTGATAAAAAAAATTCCACAGCAGGTTAGATCATCACAAAATCAACATGTAGTTAAGATGGAGGCAATACAATGAAACTGGCCATTATAGGTAGCGGGATTTCAGGTAATGTTCTTGCCTATTATTTAAATAAGGAATATGACATTACTGTGTTTGAAGCCAATGATTACATCGGTGGTCATACACATACCCACGATGTAGAACTACATGGCCAACATTATGCAGTGGATACAGGCTTTATTGTTCACAATGATCTGACTTATTCCAATTTTATAAGCTTACTGGAGGAGCTCGGTGTAGAGCGGCAAAAGTCGACTATGAGTTTCAGTGTGAAATGTGAAAAAACCGGGCTTGAATATAACGGTAATAATCTGAATTCATTATTTGCACAGCGTAGAAATTTATTGCGCCCATCATTTTATAAAATGATAGGTGATATTCTGCGCTTTAATAAAGAATCGATTGCTTTACTTAAAACACCTGAAAATGATATTAGTCTTGGGGGTTATCTCCAGCAGCATGGTTATTCTTCCCAGTTTATTGAGCATTACATTATTCCAATGGGCTCAGCTATCTGGTCATCAAGTTATGAACAGATGCTGGGGTTTTCTGCTCATTTCTTTATACGATTTTTTCATAATCATGGTCTGCTTAATGTGACTGATCGGCCAGACTGGTATGTCATTAAAGGGGGTTCCAGTGCGTACCTGGATAAACTGACATCAGGCTACCGCAGTAAGGTTCGTCTGAACTCAGCAGTTAGACAGGTTAAAAGACTGGAAAACCATGTCGAAATCACCACTGACGCTATGTACGCTGAAAAATTCGATTATGTTTTCTTTGCCTGTCATAGCGATCAGGCACTGAATATGCTTGATCAGCCTGATGCTTTTGAAACGGACATATTGTCATCTTTCCCTTATCAAAATAACGATGTGGTTCTGCATACTGATACTGCCTTATTGCCAAAAAGAAAACTGGCCTGGGCATCCTGGAATTATCACCGACTAGAGAGCCAGACCACACCCGTAGCGGTTACTTATAATATGAATATATTACAGGGTCTGGATTGCCCTGAAACATTCTGCGTCACACTCAATCATTCAGATGCTATTGACGAATCAAAAATTATTAAGCATCTTAATTATATGCACCCGGTTTTCACACAAAGCACACTCGATGCACAAAAAAAGCATTCTAGATTAAATGGTATGAACCGATGTTTTTATGCGGGTGCTTACTGGCGTTATGGATTTCATGAAGACGGTGTTGTGAGCGCTTTAAATGCAATCAGTGACTTTAAGGAGCGGCTGGATTATGCACAGCAAAATATACGTCGGGCAGGTTAATCATAAGCGCTATTTGCCTCATGAGCATGGCTTCAGTTATCGCATGTTTATGATGTACCTCGATCTTGATGAGTTACCCCGTTTATTTGATCGATTTATATTCTGGTCAGCAAAACGATTTAATCTCGCTTACTTTAATCGAAAACATCATCTGGGTGATGATAATAATTCATTAAAGCAGTGTGTTCTGGATCTGGTTTATAAGCAGCAGAACATCAAATTAAATGGCCCGGTAAGATTGTTGACTCATCTGAGTTATTTCGGTTACGGGTTTAATCCTGCGAGTTTTTATTACTGCTTTGATAAAAAAGGTGAGACCGTCGAGGCGATTGTTGTAGAAGTGAATAATACCCCCTGGGGTGAGCAGTTCTGTTATGTGTTGCCGGCTAATAAAACCAGTCACACATCTAGGCATGTTCATGAATTAAGTAAGCAGTTTCATGTTTCACCCTTTAATCCTATGGATCAGCATTATGAATGGCGCTTATCCGATCCGGGTGAGCGTTTATCTGTATATATGAAAAACAGCGTAGATGATGAAAAAATATTTGATGCGGTACTTGCTTTACGTAGTCTGGATATCAATAGCCTGAGTCTCGCTAAAATGTTGACTGGGTTTCCATTCATGACCCTGAAAATTGTTTTTGCAATTTACTTTGAGGCACTAAAATTATGGCTTAAGCGAACACCAATTTTCGATCACCCGATCGATCAGCCCATCGATCAACCCATCGATCAACCAGGAAAAAATTATATAACCACGACCAATAATGAAGAGGTTTAGATATGAAAAGCAATATTGTAACATCCATACAAAATCAAATTAAAACAAAGCCTCGTTTATTAAACCAGATGGCAAAACGTATTGTTTTATCAAAGCTTGAAAACATGAATACGGGGCTGTTACAGATTGTTGATGATGGCCATATTTTTCAGTTTGGTGATCCTGATTTAAGTGATTTAAAATCGACGATTACTGTTCGAGATGCTTCGTTTTATAGCTCGCTAGCTTTTGGTGGCAGTGTCGGAGTAGGTGAGGCCTATGTTCGAGGGGACTGGGATTGTAATGATCTCACCACTTTAGTACGCCTTTTCCTGATTAATCGGGAGGTTGTGGATGATGTCGATAAAGGTAGCAGTAGCATCAGCTCCATTTTGAATAAATGTTTCCACTGGTTGAACAAGAATACACGAACGGGAAGTCGGCGCAATATTTCGGCGCATTATGATATTGGTAATGATCTATTTGAACTCATGTTGGATAAAACCATGATGTATTCCTCTGCTGTATATGCAGATTCAGAGTCCAGCCTTGAAGAGGCTTCAGTTAATAAAATGCAGAGACTGTGCGAGAAGCTTGAACTCTCTGAACAGGATCATCTTCTTGAGATAGGAACAGGCTGGGGTGGGCTGGCCATTTATGCAGCCAGTCATTATGGATGTCGCGTTACCACCACAACGATTTCAAAACAACAGTATGAATATGCACAGCAGTTAATTAAACAAAAAGGTTTGCAAGATAGAGTCACATTGCTGTTAGAAGATTATCGTGATTTACAGGGTCAGTATGACAAACTGGTTTCAGTTGAAATGATTGAAGCTGTGGGGCTGGAACACCTGGATGTCTATTTTGAAAAATGTTCAAGTCTGTTAAAACCTCAAGGATTGATGTGTTTGCAGGCTATTACCATTCAGGATCAACGTTATGAACAGGCGAAAAACGAAGTTGACTTTATCCAGAAATATATATTCCCAGGAGGCAGTCTACCTTCTATTACCGCCATCAGTCAGTCACTAACAAAGGCGACGGATATGTCTATATACAATGTTGAAGACATTGGTCGACACTATGCCAGAACTCTGCGTGACTGGCGTGAACGTTTTTTTCAATATGAAAATAAAGTAAAAAATCTGGGTTATGATGAATATTTTATTCGTTTATGGGAATTTTACCTGTGTTACTGCGAAGGTGGTTTTATGGAGAGATCTATTAGCACCGTACAGGCTGTAATTAGCAAGCCTTCATATAGATAGGATTAACATAATGAACGGTATAGATCCTTATGCTTATATGCATAATATATCTTTAAATATGAATGATCTGGTTAGTAAAAAAGAAATTGAAACTGTACTGGATGAGATTGAATATCTATTTGAAGTCATACCTCCAGATATGCAGGATAATGCCGAAATATTAATCGAATTGTTGCGCAAAAAATTAACCGATGTCAGTTAAAGAATATGGGTATTAATAAAGTAAACAGTTATGCTTTTCGCAGGGTTAATCCTTTTCTGGGTGTTATGCAGGTTATTGAAACTGAAGGAGGTCGTGCACACAGTACCAATGGCATTGTGTGGGATATTGAAGTCATAGCAGACCAGCCTAATGATTGGGGGAGTTTGAATAAAGGCCGAAGTAATATAGCATTTTATCGATATGGTTTATGGTCATTACAGTGTGGACTTGTGAGTCGGCCATTAGCGCCTCACCTTGAGAATGACCCGCTTTCAGAGCAATGCAATTTTCTTATTGAATGTATAAAACAACGTCTTTGTGACTTACCTTTTAAACTTAAAGATACAGAGGAACTCTGGTTGTTTG
>Ga0316206_1001173_pt1 | contig 25473 bp, 17 predicted proteins | sample 6monthpyrite_MG_FD_204942 | JGI IMG/M metagenome (GOLD analysis project Ga0316206, IMG submission 204942) | Microbial mat bacterial communities from mineral coupon in-situ incubated in ocean water Damariscotta River, Maine, United States -... | ecosystem: Environmental > Aquatic > Marine >... | reverse complement strand
ATAAATAATTTTCTTCTCAAACAACTTTACTTTTTAAAAATAAGCCAACACAACTACTTTTGCGAGATAAGCTGAATATTAGACGGAACTTATTAATTGCAGTACTAGGAGCTTGTCCAATTTCAATTTTTTCGCAGTAAATTTCTATTCTCGGGCAAGCTCCTAGCTTTGATTGTATTTTTATACGGGTTTATACGTAATTAAAGTGTTCTAACCACTTCTCTAGAGGTTTGATTTCTTTCTGAAAGTGTTTTACATAATGGGTGTATCTGTACTTGGCACTTTGGTAGATGGGTTGAGCAACTTGTTGGTAGCTGGGAGTATTGACTAGGTCGTTATTTTTATAATAATGGTGCATATTTTTATGCCAATCAAGACCAATAAATTTTAAGATATTTTTAATCTCGAGTGGCATGTTGCTGATCAAGTTCTCGTATTTTAAGGAATAAAGATTGAGCTTGAGTTTGTGGTTATAACTGCTAAACAGATGCATAAATGCATCATAAGCCTTAGCTGCGGAAGAAAAACTAGAGAGTTGTAACATATTTTGCATCAAACAGCTTAAGCAGACGTCCAATGGATGTCTTACAGCAAACACAATCTTAGCTTGGGGAAAAATAGTGTTGATTAAAGCAAGCTGCAAACCGTTCATTGGCATTTTATCAACGATAGTATCACTGGCTTGCCATTGAATATAATGTGTTAAGTTGTCAATATAATGTTTACGATAAGTATCAATTTGAATGGCACTAAGTCGATTGAGTTTTTCACTGAAAGATGAGCCGCTTTGAGCATTAATTTTTAAAAATAATTCATTGATAGCGTGGGTTTCTTCTAACACCTTAACATGTGGATTAGATTGCAGAATTTTCTCAAGTAAGGTTGTTCCAGACCTCGGAAAACCAACAATAAACACAATTTTCGGTATGTCGTTTGTCTCTCTCTCAGAGTCCATTGTGAGGAGTTCTTTGCTTATGAAATTATTTTCAAAATCAAGACGTTGTTGTTGGATGTCGGAGACAAACTTGTCGGTGGGTCTTAGGCTATTACGCTTGTTTTCAGAGGGTTGATTGGCCAGTTCAATAGCTTTCCATGCTTTGTCGTATTTTTTGTTTTTATCGTATGCTTTCGCCAGCTCAAAATAAATCTCTTTTGTCAGTGAAATATCTTTGCAAACCTTTAATGCTTTTTTCAGAGTGGCTAGGCTTTTTCTGATTTTATTTTTCCGGGTGTATATTTTGGCTAAAATAAATAAAAATGGTGCTCTGTTGTCCTCAAGAAGTAATCCTTGTTTTATAAATTTTTTGGATTTCTTGAATTTTGACAAACTTTCGCACAGTTTAGCTGAAAATAATAATACCGCTGTATTTGCTGGGAATTTGCGATTTAGTTTTTTCAATGACTTTAAAATAAATGAGCTGGATTTGATGTAAGCCTTTACGGTGATGCTGTTTATCAAAAAATCTACATTATTGGCTTCTATTTTCAGTGCTTTTTTAATCCATTTATGAGCCAAGTAGTATTTTTTACAATCGGTTTCAATAAGAGCTGCAAGGTTGAAGATTTCAGCGCTGTCTGAGAACTTTTTTAGGGCTAACTTATAAATACGCTGTGCTTTGAGCAGCTCATGCTCATTGTACAATGAGTCAATCAGGAGAATGAAATCTTCCTCGAGGCCACCCTTCTTTTCGTGAATATAGCTGTTAACAATAGTCGCACATTGAGAATAGTGTTTTAACTGAAAGCTAGCGTTAGCAGAATTTCTTAAATATTCAACGCTATTAGGCTTGAGTTTTAAGGCTTGCTCAAAGTGCATTTTAGCCGCTGAAAACTGTTTCAAATTTAGCTGAATGACACCCATGTTGTTGATGGCCGAAGAATGATTTTTGTTTGCATTAATGCAATATTGGTAATGCCTTAAGGCTTGCCGTTTGTGGTTGTTTTCTTGTAGCGCTAGCGCATAATTGTAGTGCAACTCTGAGTTTTGAGGAAAGTGTTCGAGCAGTTGTGTAAACACTGTTTGTGATTGTTCAAATGATTCTGTTTTGCTCAAGGCAATGGCTTTAATCATTAAGACTTGTGGATGATTAAAGCCAGATTTTATAGTGCGTTCACAAAGATCCAATGCTAGAGCAAAGTTATTTGATTCCATGTGGAATATTATTTCTTGTAGAGCTTGTTGCATTTAAGAGTTTGCTGGTCTTAGTTGTTGATTGAGTTAGCTCTTTTCGGATTAATATCCAAGTCGAATGGTTTTATCGCTTGCGTGGCTTTTCCTCCTTTTTCATAGCTTTGCATGTCTGCTTTGAGTGCGGCCATGAGTTGCTTTGAAGCGCCTTGAGTCAAGGCTTGAAAGATTGCTTGTGCCTGATAATCAACAGCTTCAGTTTTGTGCCCCAAACTGGCCTCGAGCATGGCGAAGGCTTGTACCACTTCAAAAGTAGGGGAATACAAATACATGTTTTTAGCTGCATTCAATGCGTTGCTGTTAATTATATCGTCCTTAACATCACACATTGCAACAGTTTTGACAAAGCCAACCAAATACGTTAAATTTTCTCCCGAATGCTTTTTGATGGCTTGCATATATTTATCAATGGCTTTATCGCAGACTTTTAAGTACGAGAGGATTGAAGCTTCAGAAAAATAGGTATAAGGATTTTGGGAATCAACAACTTGGCTTTCTCGTAATATTTTGAGTGCCTCATTGAATTGTTTTGTCCTCATCAATGCATTGGCCAGAGCGATTTGTGCAGTTTTTTGTGCAGTTTTATGTGTTTTGTTAATTGTTAATGTTTTCTGGTACCATAGTATGGCTTCCTTGTCGTTGCCATTGATTTCATTGATTAATCCCAGGCTGTAAGGGATACGGTCATCATTTTGATTGTCTTTTAATAGGCTTTTAGCTAGTTCAATGGCTTTTTCTGTTCTATCAGTGGAGAGGTAAATGTTCATCAAGGTGAATTTTGGATTTGCATTTTTTGGATCTAATTCTATGGAGTGGTTTACCAATTGTTCTGACAAAGGGAAATCTTTGTTGAGAAAAGCGTTGATTGCAGCTTGCGCATAATAGGATGCGCTGACAGAATACAAGCGCATTTCTTGCAATATTTTGTCAAACATGATGACAGTTCTATTGCCTTTGTTTTTTAGATAATCTTGCGCCTTTTGATCTTGCCCTAAAGCGGCATAAGCTTGGGAGAGAAGAAAATTTAATTGGTTGGCGGACGGTTGTAGTTTTTGAGCTTGTTCGAGGTACTCAATGGCTTTTTTGGGTTGGTTTTCTTGCAGACTGAGTGTTCCCAAGCCTACTAGTGCTTTAGAAAAATCAGGAGCTATTTCTAGCACTTCTTGGTAAAGTTTACGGGCTTGACTAAAATTTCCAGTATCCAATTCAATTTTAGCCCAGCGTATCTTTGCAGGCAGGTAGTCGGCATTAATTTTTAAAACAGATTCATAGAGACTTTTCGCTTCGTCAAACAAACCAAGAGACGCTTGAATAAAGGCCAATAAATACTTCCACCTGTAATCAAAAGGAGAGACTTCAATGGCATTTTTGTAACAGACTTGAGCGGCGTTGGTAAATTCATGAGCTTGATAAAACATGCCTAATTCACCATAAACAGTTCCTAATTGTATGCCCTCTTTCTTGTCTTTGACCTGCTTGAATGAGGCAATGAGCTCATCGTGACGTTTTACAATGTTAGTGTCGGCATTGGACATGTCAGGTAAGGGTATTTCTGTAATTGCAAAAACCTGTGGATTAAATGCAATAATTAAGGTTAATATCAGGAGTTTTTTCATTTATCTTCTCTTGTGATTGTTTGATAGGTGTTGATTTTCACATAGGTAAGCGTTTGTGATGTTCCGTCAGACCAAAAGATTTTTATTTTGACTTTATTTTTATCATTTAGTTTCCCAAGGCCGATTAATACGCGAGAATCGTGCGAAGAAGCGTAACTGCCATCCCGTTTTACATAACGGTCAATTTTTCTATTATCAACGCTTGTTTCAATTCGTGCTCCAAGATCTTCACGATGCAAGTCGTTACGTACCAAGTGTAAGCCAAGCCAATTATTTTGTTCGGTGTTATTATTTATGAGCAGTTGTGGCTTTCCGGCATTATTGCCTACGAGAATATCTATATCGCCATCGTTATCAATATCGCCAAAGGCCGCTCCTCGGCTGACTCCAGGAGTTAAAAATGAAGGATCTTGTAAACTAGAAACTTCTTGGTATTTGCTATTGCCAAGATTTTTCCATAATTGATTGCTTTGCTTTAGCGGAAAGGGGCTTGTGATTTGTTTGCTTTCTTTTATGACGGCGCCATTGGCACTGAATAAATCAAGATAACCATCGTTATTAAAATCGAACCATTTGGTACCAAAACCCGTGTATTTAAAACTGCTGGATGAAACACCCATGCGAATACCAGCATCAGAAAACCAGGCTTTACCATTGTTGATGTATAAGGTATTGGTCTGGCGATTTAAATGCGTCATAAATAAGTCCACATCACCATCGTTGTCAAAGTCAGCAGCATCGACACCCATGCTGGCTTCAGGCATACCGGACATGTTAACAGCAACGCCAGAGGTCATTGCCTTGTTTATAAAGCCTCCTTGCCTATTATTTAACCAAAGTATATTGGGTCGTCCGTCATTTGCTACATACAGATCGACATAAGCATCTTTATTAAAGTCAGCAGTGACAACACCTAATCCAGGCTCACGTTCTTTGATGATTCCAGATTTTGATGTGATATTGGTAAAGCGACCATCGCCGTTATTGTGGAAGAGACTATCGTTAGTGGCTTTGAAGCCTTGCGGAGAACAATAGTCCTTAGCACCATCATAAGATTTGCACACAATTGGGTTTGAAGTGCTGTAATCGACATAGTTAACCACATATAAATCCAAATACCCATCTTTATCGTAATCCAAAAAAGTAGCAGTAACACTCCAATTGGGGTCATTTGTTTTGCTTGTTTGAGTGATGTCAGTAAACGTGCCATCACCATTGTTTTGTAGCAATTGATTGTTGCCATAATTTGACAGGTAGATATCGACATCACCATCGTTGTCAATGTCTCCTGTAGTGACACCCATGCCATAACCCATGGCTTTAATTTTAGCTTGTTGGGTCACATCGGTAAATTTTATTGTTTTGCCATGGCTGTCGTTTCGATACAATCTATCGCCTAACAATTGCTTGGCTGTTGGTTTAAAAATAGCCTTATCTATGGAAATATTATCAATCATATTGCCTTGGCTAAAATAGGCATCTAAATCCCCGTCATTGTCATAATCAAACAAGGCGACTCCTCCGCCCATCATTTCATGAAAGTAAAATTGACCACTCATGCCATTAAAGTGAACGAAGTCAATGCCGCTAGTATCAATTTCTTCCTTGAATGTAGCACGAATTGGGCTTGTAACGAAAGCCAATACAAGGCTTAAGCCAATAAATTTGGATAGTGTCATAAGTTTAACTCGGAAAAGAGTGTAAAATTTGAAGTGTGAATTGAATGTATTTTGGCTATCAATACCTTTCTTTTGTTCAGTAAATTGTACAAATGTCTCTTATTTTAAAAAACTTTGTTATTATAGGCGTTGCTCAAATCAGATGAAAGCTTTTTCAATACTTAATTCCTATGCAAAGTCCCTTTCAAAACATAATCAATCAATTGCAGAACAAAAACTTTAGCAAAGCCATCTTGTTGTGTGAGGCTCAGCTTAGAACGACCAATCATCCCCAGTTGCATTTGTTTTTAGCGATTGCTCATGGAGAGCAGGGCTCGTTTAATCAGGCGGAGAAGATTTTTGAAAATCTGATTCGGCATTTTCCTCAGAATCCAGAAATCTATTACAATTATGCTCTAATTTTGCAAAAAAACAGACGTTTGGATCAGGCCCTAGAAAAGTATCAATTGTCTCTTCGTTTGCATGCAGGCAATCCTTCTGCTTGGAATAATGTGGGAGAAATATACCGTCAACAAAATAAATTTACAGAGGCTATTCATGCCTTTCAACAATGCTTGCAAATTTCGCCTAATCAAGTGGGTTACCTGCAAAATTTAGCCACGGCCTATTACCAAAATGAAAATTTTTCTATGGCTCAACCATTACTTGTTAAAGCAGTGATGGCTGGAGATTACGATGAAGAAATGGCGATTGCAACATTAGACACTCTGGTTTCACTCAGGCAATTGCGTTTGGCGACAGATGTTGGAAAAAGAATTTTAAGCAAGTTCCAGGATGATGCAGAAATTTTAAACTTATTGGGTTTGAATGAGTTGGAAAAAAGAAAATTCAATACATCCATAAATTTTTTTAAAAAATCTTTGCTTATAAAGCCACAATTTTTGAGCGCAATGTGCCATTTGGCCTCTGCTTATTTGTTTGCAGGAAAGGCTAAAAAAGGATTTAAATTATTGGCTAAAATCACAGCAAATAAATCTGAAAAAGCCTATGTTTTTGTCAGTATGATGTATGAGAAAAACAATAAAAGCAAAAAACTAAAAAAGATATTAAAGCTTGCTTTGAAGCAATTTCCAGACAACCAAGAATTGTTGCTATTTAAGGCACGAGCACTAAAAAAGTCAAAGAAATACAAAAAAAGTTTAGCTGTTCTCAGTCACTTATTAGTCTCCGCTAAAAAATCAGCAGACCCAAGTCTAAGCTCAAGTATTGCCTATGAAAAAGGCCATGTGCTCGATAAATTGAAACGCTATGATTTGGCTTGGCAACACTACAAGCAGGCCAATGCTGATTGTGTGTTTGCTTGGAAAAAACACAATCCTGAGGCTGATATGTTTATCCAAACGTGTCAGCAAATTCTTAGCAGTGACCCATCAAAAGTTGAACCGATGATCGGTTTAGAATCTGATGCAGGAAAAGAACTTGTTTTTATCGTTGGTTTTCCGCGCTCAGGTACGACCTTGCTGGACAGTCTTGTTTCTGCACATACAGAGATTACAGTGCTTGAAGAAGCGCCAATTATTGGTGAAACCTTTGATCAAATAAAAGGTATTTCAGCAGAAAATTATTTGCATAAGCTGTCGGTCTTAGAACAGGAGGAACTGACATATTTGCGTGAGTTTTATTTTAACTCACTTAAGGATTATTCAGATTGGAATGGTAAAGGTGTACTGGTGGATAAATCTCCTTTGAATACCATGCATGTTGGTTTGATACATACTTTATTCCCTCAAGCTAAGATCGTATTTTCTCAACGGCATCCTTTGGATGTGAGTTTGAGTTGTTTTTTTCAGGATTTTAAAATGAATAGCTTTATGTTAAATATGACCAGCATAAAGCAAACAGCTCTTACTTACGATGCCATGCTAAAAGTGTGGGACAAAAGTGTCAAGACCCTAAATATCAATGTTTATTATCAGTCTTATGAGAGCTTGGTCAGCGATTTTGAGGCAGAAACAAGGAAGTTATTTGCCTATTTGCAGATGGAATGGCAAGAAGGGATTTTGTCTTTCCAAGACACCTTAAAATCTAGGGGAACTATTTCAACACCCAGTTATGATCAAGTTAGTCAAGCTATTTACCAAACAGCCAAATACAGGCATTTGAATTATCAAGATTATTTAAAGGAAGCGAGTGAAATTTTAAACCCTTGGGTTGAATATTTTAGCTATTGCCAAATCCCGATATCCCAAATTTAGAAATGGAAATCAAAAGCTCCTAGGTCTCTTTTATACTTCGGCAAGAGAAGAAATAACATAATGTGCAGCAGTTAAGGCAAAGATACTAATAACCGTAACATCGGTGCCAAAACCGTTATTGCAATCCAATTTAAAACTGGTCTGTTGCTCACCGTTAGTTAAATCACACCAAGGCAGTTGCACAGCTTCGGGTGAAAAAACACTCATGATTTTAAACTTTTGACCTGCATATTTCGGAAAGTCATACTGTTTTCTTAACGTCGCTCTGACTTTGCTAAGCAAGCGGTCACCGTGAGTTAACCCTAAATCACAGAGTTGAATGCAAGAAATTTCTTTTTTACCTCCGGCACCACCCACGGTGATTAAATTGATTTGTTTTTGATGGCATAATGCGATTAACAGACATTTGTGTTTGATGCTATCAATGGCATCGATGACGAAGTCGAAGGAATCTTTCAGTAATTTTTCAGCATTTGAGGCCAGAAAAAAACATGTTTCTTCATGCACTGTGCAGTCAGGGTTGATATCTCGTATTCTTTGCGCCATGGTTTTGACTTTCTCCTGGCCTATGGTTTGGGTCAGGGCGTGGATTTGTCGATTGATATTGGTGGTGCATATGTCATCGGCATCAATTAAAGTGATTTCACCAATACCACTGCGGGCTAGTGCTTCACAAGCCCATGAACCGACACCGCCAATACCCACCACGCAGACATGCGCGGCTTGCAGTTGCGCAAATCCTTCATGTCCATAAAGCCTTTTCACGCCACCAAAACGCTCTGTTTTCATAGTGTCTTCTCCAAGTGTAGATGCTAATAGGGGATATTAAAAAAACTTCGTGTGGTAAGAATTGACCTGAATTTAACTTGTTCACAATCGTAGTGCTTTAAATCGGCATAACACTCAACAATAGTCTTTAAATTAGAGGGTTTATTGGATTTTTTTTGATTTGGATATAAGTTTTGGTCGGGTGCATCGGTTTCAAACATAATGTTATCTAATGGACAAAAACGAACGAGTTTGTGGATTTTATGTGCTTGTGGATGGCATATAGCGCCGCCAAAGCTAAATTTAATATCATAATCGAGCAATCGCCTGCTTTGTTCTATACTGCCGTTGTAGCTGTGGATCATGGCATTGAAGTAATTGTTTTCTTTCAGTAAGTTGTAAACAGCATCAACCGCCCCTCGAGCATGCAAAACCAAAGGCAACTGATGTTTTATGGCTAACTCAATTTGCGCCTGTAAGTAATCTGTTTGTTTTTTTCGATCCAGATTCTTTAAAAAAAAATCCAATCCGCACTCGCCGACAGCACAACTGTTATTGTTTGTTAAATACTGATCCAGATAGTTTATGTCAGAAACTTGGTGACGTTCAATATAATAGGGATGCAAGCCATAAGCGGCGAACACGCCTTTGTACTCATGAGTCAGTTTATTAAGTTTCTCAAAGCCAGAAACAGCAACTGCGGGGACAATAAATTGACTTACCCCCGCTTTTCGTGCATCGGCCAGTAACTCCTTTCGCTGGCCATCAAAGCGATTATCATCCAAATGGATATGAGCATCAATCATAGCAATGGAGAGTGAAAAACCTTTTGATTCAAGCTGTGAACGGGCAAGTAATGATCAATCAATAAAAGAGCAAACAGTAGCATCAAGTACCAAATAGAATATTTAAACACTTTCCACGCTAGCAGAGGATCGGTTGATTTGCGCATTTGCAGAACCAATTGCAAAAAACGTGCGCCCAGTAATACCGCACCTATCAAATAGACCCAACCACTCATGCCAACAAGATAAGGAAATAAGGTGATGATAAATAACAGTATAGTGTAATAAATCATATGCAGTAAAGTGTGTTTGATGCCATGTGTAACAGGCAGCATGGGGATTTTTGCTTTGGCGTAATCTTCCACCCGATGGATGGCTAAAGCCCAAAAATGCGGTGGCGTCCACAAGTAAATGATGGCAAATAATAGCAAAGCATCTCCAGTTAAGTTGCCCGTGATAGCAGTCCATCCTAAAACTGGTGGAGCAGCACCAGCGGCACCACCAATAACAATGTTTTGCGGAGTCACCCGTTTCAGGTAAAAGGTGTAAATAAAGGCATAGCCCACTAATGAAAAAAAGGTTAAAACAGCCGTGAGAAGATTAATTTTAAAGACCAGTATCACCATGGATATAAGGCACAACAAAGCTGCAAAAATAATAACATTGCTGTCAGATAAATCCCCTTGAGGCAAAGGGCGATGCTGGGTACGAAGCATGATAGCATCGATTTTTTGATCGGCCCAATGATTGATGGCGGCAGCAGAAGAAGCAGCAAAACCAATACCAATGAGTCCATAAATCATGCTGCTTAGTGGGGGAAGCCCATTATCAACAGACAATAACATACCGACCAAAGCGGTAAAAACAATGAGCAAAACAACTTTTGGTTTGGTCAGTTCCAAATATTGCTTAAATTTTGATTGATCTGTTTGACTCATGATTCTTTGCGTGTTTTATAAAGCAAGACAACCAGGGAGAGCAGCAATAAAGCCGCCACAGCATTGTGAGCCGTTGCCACAGCTAATGGCAGGTTAAAGACGACATTGCTAATGCCCAAAATCACTTGCAAACTGAGTAAGCCTATCACACTAAGGCCCAAAGGCATCAATTCTCTGTTTTTCATTAAGCGCGAAGACAGCCATAACAAATAAAGAGTTAAAAACACAAAGCCAATGCGATGAGTCATTTGTATGGCAACCCGGCTTGGAGCATCCAGCACACCAAACTCATAATTAACACCTAGACCTCGCCACATAACAAAGGCTTCAGAAAAATTCATTTCAGGCCACAATTGACCATTGCACAAGGGAAAGCCAGTACAAGCTAAAGCTGCGTAATTTGAGCTGGTCCAACCACCCAACATGATTTGAAAAACAATGAATACTAAGCCGACAACAACCATAGATTGTTTAACGTGGCCACCGTAACGGTAAGGTTTAATGCTATTTGAGGAAGAAAGCGCCAGCCAACACAACAGCGATAAGGTCAACATGCCACCCATTAAATGTCCCATAACAATGATGGGTTTTAATTGCAAAGTGACCGTCCACATTCCGAGCGCGGCTTGAAATACGATAACAAAACCAAGAACCAGGGGTAGCGTATAAGAGAAATCTTTTCGTTTGTTAAAAGCCCAAAGAAACAAAGCCAACACCACTAATCCCAAAGTTCCAGCAAAGTAACGGTGTACCATTTCTTTCCAGGCTTTGTGGGGTTCAACAGTACTCTCGGGAAAAGCCTCGCTGGCTTGAGAAATTTCGTGTGTTTCAACGGGCCAAGCGGCTTGCCCATAGCATCCAGGCCAATCTGGACAACCTAAGCCTGCATCTGATAGGCGCACAAAAGCACCCAAAACAACCACAAAAAGAGCCAAAGCAGTAGCGAACCAAGCCAATTTAGAATAATGTTTCATATGTAAAAAGTATAATTGCTGAGAAAACCAAGGGGCTAGATTTTACTGTATCAGGCTTGTTTTTTCTTTAACTCGTCATCAATTTGCCGCTTTATGTTGTAATATTCTTATTTAATGGCCTTAATTTTTGACTTTGGGTTTTCTGGTTGCAATTTTTTGTTTGCTTTTTTTGCAAAAAAGCGATTGCAAGCAACGCTTTTAAATGCCAGCCATGACCCATTGGATTAAACAAATAACCATTGCAATCCAGTTCTGCGTTCCCCCATGCAGAACTACTTCCCAGGCATGGGTCATGTCCGTCATTTAAAAATTCCTGCCAGAAATTCAGTTGTATAAATAAACTCTGCGTTTCTGCAGGAATTGATTCGCCAGCACGTTTTATGCCGTAATATTGTCTTTCAGTGACTAAAATAGTGCGCTTTGAAAGTTGTTTCAATAGTATGACTGTTGCGCAACTGGCGGGTCCTCCCCCTATAATTATGCAAAGGTCTCATCTATTCATTAGCAGGAAAATGACAAAGAATAGTGAGACAATGTATTCATAAATGTAAGTTCTAAAATTAAATCGTGGGTAAAGCTTTAGTGAGTAGTGGGATTTTCTTTTTTCTAAAATCCCGATATAGAGATGTGTTTGAGAATGCAAGTCACTGATGCGTTGAGGTAGTTGAAAATCAAGAAAAGCAATGGTCACCTTATTGGAGATGAGGCTTTTTCTGGATTTTCTTGTTGCATTAAGGACGGGTGTTCTCATTGTATCTTCTATGTCAGGATTTGGGTCTTTATTTTTAATTATTAGGACAGCCTGCATCAATCCACGCGGACAATTGTGAAATCACATCATTTTGAGACGGTGATTTATCGTTGTATGGAGGATTGGGTTGTGGCATCGGTGGAAACTCAGAGGACGTACCCTTTAATACTTGGATGATGTTGGAATCAGCAGAGTTGCCTTTTACCAAAACAGGAACACCTAAATTAGGCACGTTTCCTGTAACAAACTGATCGTAACTTAAGGTGTTCCAAAAGACACCGTGAGGTGCAAGAGCAGGGGTGAGGCTGTTTGCACTGACAAAGGAGTTCAAGAGATTTTGAACGTCTTGGTAGTTTTTTAAAGTGGATTGCATAGTATTTCTCCGGAAATAATTTAGTTAGCTTGGGGTAATGGGAATCCTGTTGGATTTTGCGGAACAATCGCTCCACCAGGATAAGGTTCTATTGGTTCAGGGATGAAAAAGTTTCCTTTAGCAGAAATGACGCTAAAATCGTAGCCACCTTGCTGGCCTTGTGCACCATGACAACCCATGCAGCCTCCCGCTGAGTGTGCAGTATATTTTTGGCTGCTGGTATCATAGCTTTGTACATGTTTTTGACTTGGATCAGGAATATTGGCATATGTGCCTGCTAATCCGCCTTGGAAGAACTGCAAAGTGTCATTTGTTTCGGTGGCAAAGTTTGAAAGATAAAACTCTTGAGCAGGGACTGTTGGATTGGGTTGGTCAGCAACTTGAGCTTGAATGCCAATTAACTGGTAGTTAGCTAAAAATTTACCAGCTGAAAATTCAGTAGTGATTTGCTTTTGTACATTGGCATTAAAGGCTTGGAGGTCAAAGTCACTGCCGCTTGCGGGGATTGGAAACTGCCTTTTGGCTTCGATGGTTCCACCATCAGGGAGTTTTCGGCTGATTCCATCAATTGTTTCGGTCAGCGGATTGGTGTTAGTAAACAAAAAGCCGTCTTTTTCGTTGTTAATGTGTTCGAAGGTGGCAAATGTGAAGCTCGGGAAGTTGGCTGTTTTTTGGATGATATGAAGGCCTATTAACAGCATTTTGGCATTATGAGCGGTAAAATTGGGACTCTTTCCTGTATAGTAAATACTATTTTTCCAAATAAAGTTCTCCAAATTATCGTGATTCTCATCGTAACGCCTCCACGAAGCTTTTATTTCGATAGAACCATTGGGGAAATTAAAGTTGTTGGTCATATCATAGGGCATGTTACTGAGTTTTTTTACTGTTTCTGCGGCTGCGGAACTGCGTGTACTTATGTTTTGAAAACCGTTAGATTTTATGTAATTAAAAACAACATTATTGGCTTTGGCTTCATAAACTAAAGCGGCTTTTATGGAGGCATCATTGATGCTTGATGATTCACTGTGAGTGGCTTGGGTTCCGTGTTTATTCATCAAATTTTGCGCCTGTTCTGCAAAAGGTTTGTAATACATAAAGGCCAAAGAGATCTCGCTGGCTTCATCAAGATTATTAAACAAGGAAAGATCGGTTGAATCATCGGCCTTGTTGATGGTGACATAACTGGGATAGACATAGTTAGGTTGAGCATTTATGTCAGGTAAAAGGTTTTTACCTGCTGCTGCTCCGTAAGGAAATAATTCAACGCGGTGGTGATAGGTTTGCCATACAAGTGTACCACCAGACCCTGTTGATCCAAGCGCATCAGGCGAAGCTTGTCCACGCAAATAACCAGAAGAGCCTACAACAATGGAAGCATCAATAGCAGCCGGCCAATTAAGGGCAACAAACTCTTGCCAAGCAAAGGTCGCTAAATCTTGTTTACTGGGATTGATTCCACCATTGACTTCAGTGGGAACGCTTGAACCTAGTTTAATGCTGGTATAGTCGCTTGCGTTTAAAGCAAACGGCAGGCCAATCAGCAAGAATAGTATTTTTTTACAGCTGTATTTTTTCATGGGGTTTTCCTCTGTTCATGGGTAAATAGAATCGTTTTCAATCTTGTGCTATTGCTGAAAATAAGTCCTTACGCTTTCATTGTTAATTCTTACCAAAACCTTACTAGTGTTTAAAATAACAATAATATCAATAGCTTATGATGTGAGAATTAATATCCCAAAAAGAAATGATTTGTGTTGTAAAAAAAATACTGTACAATTTACAAAAAAATATCTGGCAATCTTAATGATTAACAAGTAGATTAAAGTTGTTCCATTAATGTGTTCATTATCTGCATGCAAAAAAGAAAAATACTGCAACAAAAACCTTTTTTTCTGGGTTGTTGGCTTATTACCCCGGCGAATAATACTCTAAAAAAAGAAAATGATGAAAAAGCCATACAACCCAAATTAATGGAGGTGCTTGTTTATCTCTGTCTGCACCATCAAAAAATAATCAGCCCTGATGAGTTAATAAAACACTGCTGGGACAATCAGTTTATCAGCGATAATCCAGTGCACAAATGTATAGCACAACTCAGAAAAGCCTTGGGAGATTCGAGCAAAAAACCAGAATTTATCGCAACCATCCCTAAGCGCGGTTATTCGGTTATAGGTGAAGTTTCATTAACACAAACAGATGCACAAATTTTACAACCCTACTGGTTGGATAAATCTCCTTTTAGGGGTTTGAAGCCTTATTTTAAAAACCAGCAGAAAATTTATTTTGGTCGCTCAGCCGTTGTGAGTGATGTTTTAGCATTAATTGAAAAAAAAGAAGCAGAAACCGCCACTTTTATTGTACTGCTGGGAGCCAGCGGCTGTGGAAAAACATCGTTGCTAGAAGCGGGTATTCTACCAGCGTTAATGCAGGCCAACAGTTCTAATAAAACGCATTATTCGCACAGTTGTACTTTTATACCGCGGAGCAAAGAATCTTTGTGCAAGGCCTTTGTTGATTTTCTTTACCAACAAAAAATAGTTTCACAGCTCTGGCAAGGCAAAAAGTTCGATTGGCAGGAGGATCTGCTTCATTCACTAAAATCGTGCAGTTTTCTTGAAAAATCAGCTAAGCTTGAACAAGTTATTATAAGCATCGACCAACTAGAGCTTATCTTTGCTTTGGGATTTGAAGATGTAGCACAATTTTTTGAAATTATTGATGTGCTTCTGCAATCAAAAAAATGTTTAATTATTGCGGCTTTAAGAAATGAATATTACCAACAACTCACTCAAGAACACGACTACATAAAAATCCGCAGTCAATCGTATCATTTTGATATTCCTCCAATGAGTTACGATGAAATTTGTGAAATCGTTCGTAAGCCAGCACATGTCGCGGGTTTAAGTTTTGAGTTAAATGAAGAGAGCCATGTAAGTCTGGATAGTTTTTTGATTAATAAAGCGATGAAAATAAATATCGCCTTACCGTTGTTGCAGCATGCTCTGTCAGAGCTCTATAAAAATAGAAGTGGCAATCAGCTGACTTTTGCAGCTTACCACACCTTTGGTGGTATGGAAGGCGGATTAACAAGTGTGGCTGAAAGGGCTTTCTTAGAATTGCCAGAAAAAGCACAACAAAAGTTTGAAGATTTGCTCTATAGCTTAATTCAGATAAATCCAGAAAGCACAGAAACCATTCGCTGTAAAAAAGCTGAAATCAAATCGTTTCAAGACCAAGATGTTAAATTTATTATTGAAAAATTTACCGATAAGAGGTTGTTTCAGACGCACTGGATTAACCAAGACTCTTATGTCTCTATCAGCCACGAAGTACTGATAGAACATTGGCAAAGAATGCGGCTATGGGTGCACAAAAATACTTCCTTGCTCAATGCAAAGCACGATATTAATAGTGCAACACAAAAATGGTTACGACAAAACAAGGACAAAGATTATCTTTTTAATTCTCAGCAACCAGTCAATTTAGCACAAACTGTGGTCAATAATAAGCACATTCAATTGAGTCAAAATGAAACGGATTTTATTACCGCTTCAATCAAAAGGTTTAATTTTGCAAAACAGTTAAAAACAGCCTTGTTTGTTTCTTTGGGATTTTCTGCGCTCATGCTTGTTTTATTGACTATCAATATGAACAGTAAAAACAAGCAGATAAAACAAACAAAAAACAATGCAGAAAAACTTATTTCGTTTATTTTATTTGATTTAAAAGACCGACTTTCACCACTAGGAAGAGTGGATATTATGGATTTGGTCGGTTCAAAAACCTTGGAATATTTCGAAAGTATTGGCCGTCAAAATTTATCAGATGCTTCGTTATTGCACTGGGTTGAAGCCTTGCATGTGGTGGGCGAAGTGAGTTTTAACAAAGGCGAATATCAAAAGGCTCAACAGCAATTTGAAAAGAGTAATGCCATTTTATCAAGCGCCATTGATAAAGGTCCATCGACAACAGAATTCTTGTCAAAAAAAATGCTTTCAAATTACTGGTTGGGCTATTTGCACCTAATACAAAAAAACTTTGAGCAAACCCATCTTTTTTGGCAAGAGTATTTAACAGAGGCACAACTCTTGAGCCAAAAAGAACCCAATGAGCCTAACTGGCGATTAGAAACTTCTTATGCACTGAACAATTTAGGCACTTTGGCTCTTTCGCAAAAGTCGTTAAACAGTGCTGAGGATTACTTTAAAAGGTCGATTATTCTGAAAAGAGCATTGATTGAACAACAGCCAGAAAATCATGAACTAATTGCGGGTTTGGCAGACAGTGTTTCCTGGCTTGGAAAAATAAAAAATAAACAAAATCAGTTACAAGAAGAGTTAGTCTTCAACAAACAATCTTTGGAGCTTTCTAAACAACTGGTTCAGTGGTATCCCGAAAATCAAAATTGGAAATACCAACTGTGTTATGCCTTGCACCGTGTTGCTTTGAGTCATTATCAACTTGGAGACTTGCAACCAGCGAGAAAATCTATCGATCAAGCAATTGAGTTAATGGAGCAAATGGTGGCCAATGATCTGGATAATTTTACTGCAAAACAAGAGCTTCTTAATGAGTATTATTTAATGAGTAAGATTGCAAACTACTTGCTAGATGATATTGACAAGAGTTTGTTTTATTTGCAAAAAGGCCAATTTATTGTCGAAAAATTTCGAGTTGAAAATAAACTGAATCGTAAAGTAACAAAGCTAGAAATATACATTCTTGTAGAGCGTGCAAAAAACATGAGTCAGCTTAAGCAAAATGATACAGCTTTACAACTGTTGGATAAAGCCCATCAATTATGGCAGACAAAGCAATTCAAGGACAAAGAAGAAGCCATGCTGCTGGCCTCAATCAACTTAAGCAAAGCTAGTGTTTTGAAAGTTATGGCCGATGGAGAGACGCAAGCGAGGCAAAGAGAATTATTGCAAGAGGTAAAGAATTCTTTACAGGTTTACACCAAAGAAACACCACCAGATTTAGCCAGTATTGCCATGTATTTGCAGGCAATGCGTGGTTTAAAGCCATCTGGAGTTGATACTGAGTTACAAACTATTCTTAAAGTTGCTCAGTATCAAAATCCAGATTTTACTTCTGCCACAAGCGTTCAAGGCTTAAAACCGTGAACAATGTTCCTTTCATTAGTGACAAGCCAGTTGTCAAGCAAGCCAAAACTTGCGCAACAACTGCTGTTCTTTAGTGAGAGTAGAAATGAAGCAGAAATTACATTAATCCCATAATAGGAGAGAATAAAATGAAAATAGAATTAACAGTAGCATATGTCGGTTTCGGGGGAAACATTGGTGATGGAGAATATTTTTACAGTTTTCGTCCCGATGTCATTTTGGTAACAGAGGTGAATACACCCTTGGACTTTGTTTTTCATTCGGCAACAACTAAAGATTTTAGCATGCTAGAAATGGTTAGCACAGATACCAGCAAGCAAATGGGCAAAGCTACAAAAGCGGCAGATGGCCGAAGTTTAATAGTCAATGATGCAAACAGTTTAACGCAATTAACCCAGCTTGCAATCATTGTTAAAGACAACAGCCGTGGCAAAATTATCAGTTGTGATCCGCAAGTCTTGAATATTCCAGACATAAGTTAGATAAGCTACTGCCCTAATCCCGATATAGAAACGCGATTTAGAGTGCAATTCCTTGGTATGCATAGTGAATATAAAAAACAGCGAGTCACCTCATTGGTGATGTGATGTTTTTTAGATTCATACCAAGGGATTGTGTTATATACGTGTTTTCTGAAATAAATTTTCTATTCTCGGACAAGCTCCTAGGACAAGTCTTAATTCATGCCAGGAAATGAACTGACCTTTTTCACTTTCAAATCAGGGAATGAGCTAACCACCTTAACTTTAAAATCAGGAAATGAATCGACTTCTTGCCACTGACCGCAACTGGAAGGGAAGCTGCTGACAAATTGTACATTTATATCAGGAAAAGAGCTGACGTATTGAATGGTTAAATCAGGAAAAGATTCAACAAATTGAACTTTACCATACAAGTTATAGCCTTTTTTTCTACAGCTGGGTTTGGAATTTCCTGTATTGGCTTTTTTACTTGGTTTAGAACCGCCACCACTGTTGCTCGCATAGGCTGTATTGGCATGGCTTGAACCAGAACGCGGTTGCATAATTAAGGCAAAAATCAAGGTTGCGATAATAACGGATAAAATTTTAATTTGTTCTGGATTCATTCGGTCTTCCCCTAAAATATGTTATATTTCAAAAATATACCTGACATCACTTCAAAATGCAACTGATAAAACTTAAAGGGATAGGAAAAAAAACCGCAGAAAAGCTGGCATTGCTGGGCATTAATCAAGTCATTGATTTGTTGTTTCATTTGCCACTGCGCTATGAGGACAAGACAAAAATAACCCGCATGATCGATGTCGGTTTTGGTAAAAAAGCCTTGGTTGAAGGAAAAATATTAAGCGCTTACTTGAACAATGCTCAGCGTCCCATGCTGATCTGCGAGATAAATGATGGCACCCAAACCATCGCTCTAAAATTTTTCAATCACTATTTTTCTCAAAGAACAAAGATGGTCACGGGGACATCAATCCGAGCCTATGGAGAGTTTCGATACGGAAAAAACATGCCTGAAATATTGCACCCTGAATACTGGCATTTTGATAAACCCTTGCCTTTGCAAGAAACCCTAACACCCATTTATCCAAAGTCAGAAGGCATCAATCAAAGCACCATCCAAAAAGCCATGGATCAAGTGATTAAGTTGTTAAATAAGGCCGAGATCACTGTTGAAGAATTCTTACCCGAAGCTCTATTGCAGCAATTGCAGTTGCCAGATTTGAAGGAAGCCCTGAATTATGTGCACAACCCAGCGGCGGATGCTGACACGCAGGCTTTGATGGCTGGCACGCATCCGTGCCAACAACGCTTGATTTTAGAGGAGATATTGGCTCATTTGCTGGCTCTAAAAAAAATCAAACAAAATGTACAGCAATTGTATGCCGCAGAATTACCAATAAACAAACAAACTGTTTTGCACTTTAGTGAGCAGCTGCCTTTTCAACTCACCAAGGCACAGCAACGTGTTGTCAAAGAGATTCACCATGACATTAGCCAAAATCATCCCATGCAACGCTTGGTTCAGGGCGATGTTGGCAGTGGAAAAACAGTTGTTGCAGCTTTAGCCATCGCTGCGGCAATCAATCAAAACCATCAATCCGCATTGATGGCGCCGACCGAGATTTTAGCCGAGCAACATTTTCAGTCACTGGCACAATGGTTTGCTAATGAGGACATCGTCTTTTTATCTGGAGCCATCAAAGGCAAAGAGCGTGAAAAGGCGTTAAAAAAAATAGAACAAGGCGCCAAACTGGTTATAGGAACGCATGCCTTGTTTCAAAAGGATGTTGTCTTTAATGCCTTGGCCTTGGTGATTATTGATGAACAACATCGCTTTGGAGTGCATCAAAGGTTGGCCCTGCGTAGCAAAGGTCAATTTGAAAGCCTGCAACCGCATATGCTGATTATGACAGCGACACCTATTCCTCGAACCTTGGCGCAAACCGCCTACGCTAATTTGGATATATCAATTATTGATGAGCTACCACCGGGCCGTCAGGAGATATCGACTTTGGTGATATCCAATGCAAAAATGCCACAAATTGCGCAAAGAATCCAAGCCAATTGCCAACAAGGAGAGCAGGCCTATTGGGTTTGTACCTTGATCGAAGAATCCGAAGTGCTACGAGCAAAAGCAGCCAATGATACTTTTGAAGAGTTAAAGGAATGGTTTCCCCAACTGCGCATCGGCTTGGTGCATGGGCGTTTGAAAGCAGCAGAAAAGCAAGCCGTTATGAGCCAATTTAAAACCCATAAATTGGATTTATTGGTGGCTACAACTGTGATTGAAGTGGGTGTTGATGTGCCCAATGCTTCTCTTATGGTGATAGAAAATGCCGAGCGATTGGGTTTGTCTCAATTGCATCAATTGCGGGGTCGGATTGGCCGAGGCAACAAAAAAAGCCATTGTGTACTCATGTACCAATCGCCATTGGGAGAAGTCGCAAGACAACGCCTAGAAATCATGCGAAAAAGTAACGATGGTTTTGAAATTGCACGCCAAGATCTAAAAATTCGAGGAGCAGGAGAGTTACTCGGCAGCCGCCAAAAAGGCAGTGTTCAATTCCGACTGGCTGATTTGGAACGGGATAAGGCTTTATTCGATACAGCAGAAAAATTGGCCACCGAACTCATTGTGAATTTCCCCAGTGTCTGTGAAAACATTATCAATCGTTGGATTGTTTCACACGATGAAATCTCTAACGTTTAAGAAACGCTACATCACCAAGACCCAAATCACGATTCAGCAACTACGATGTATGCAGCTTCATTCGCGATTCTGTATGGCGATTTAGGGAATGTCAGAATTTGTCAGAATTTAAATTTGAGCTACTGTGTTATATTGTTTCTCGGACAGTTACATTAATTCTAATCATTGAGGGCATTATGATTTTCAGAAACAGTTTTTTTCTTATATTTTTAGTCGCCGCATTCTTTGCAAATGCAGCCGATAGCAATAACACCGTTTGGTTTGATGGCGCTTTTCATCAAAAAAACGTGATTCAAGTTAAGTTCCACGATGATTCGGCGATGCAAGCCAAGGCAGGAAAACTCGTGGTCAATAATAAAAACAAACAACACCAATCGCTTATTAATGCTTTAAACGCTTCTCAAACGTGGCATCCAGCATTTAGTAAGGATGTTTCCACTTTAAATCAATGGCGCAATAAGGCCAAAAACAAAGCTGCAAAAAACAACGCAAAGCAAAGTTTTGCAGATCTAACACAATATTTTTATATGCAAACGAATAAGGGCGTTGATACGGCAAAAGCGCTAGCACAATTGCGCCAATCCCCTCTTGTAGAAGGAGCTTACCCTGTTGCTAAACCTGTTGCTCCTCCACTTCCACCAGATTACACTGACAGTAGTACACCAGGATACCAAAGATATGTTAGAGCTGCACCCGATGGGATTGATGTTGACTATGCTACACAAGGCGTTGGTGGCAAAGGCGCAGGCATAGATATATGCGATGTAGAATATGGTTTCAATAATCATATTGATTTACTGAGTATTACTAAAATAAATGAACCTTATGCCTTTTTCAACGACAGTTATTATGATCACGGGACAGCTGTGTTGGGCATGCTTAAAAGTGCAAATAACTTATGGGGTACAACAGGAATGGTAGTAGAAGCCAATGTGTATTTTTCGCCTGTTGCAACAACAAATATTGTACCTATTGTTAATATTCAAGACGCAATTGCCGATTGTATGAGTCAGATCAACACAGGCGGTATCATCTTGATCGAGCAACAAATGTCAGGCCGTAATGGCAATTATGTGCCTGTGGAGTGGGATCCAGCAATCTATGCGATTATTCAAACCGCTTCAGTAATGGGATATGTTGTGGTTGAAGCAGCAGGAAATGGAGGAGAAAATCTAGACCATGTTTTTTATCAGACGGCTCAACCAGGACACACACCCTTTACCGCAGGTAATGATTCGGGAGCAATATTGGTTGGTGCAGGAGCCTCATCTTGGAAGGTAGCCTCAAGGTCAAGGCTTGGTTTTTCTACATACGGAAACACTGTTGATTTGCAAGGTTGGGGGCAAGACATTGTCACAACAGGTTATGGAAATTTTTATGACGATGATGGAGATTTGTTTAATTATACTTTGTTTAGTGGAACATCAGGAGCCTCGCCTATGGTCACAGCAGCAGCGGCAATTATTCAGGCAAATTATATCGCAAAAAATGGCAGCCCAGCACTACCTGCAACCATTAAACAACTGTTAATAAACACTGGAGCAGCACAAACCAACACGAATGGGGAAAATATTGGGCCGTTACCAGATTTAAAAGCAGCGATTAATTCATTATGGGATATTTCGCCACTAACAGCTCCTGTTATATCACCAAGTACGGGTGCGTTTTCACCGCCTTTATCCGTGACTATTGATTATGGCTCAGCCAATCAAAACAGCAGCAATACGCATATCAGATATACACTTGATGGCAGCGACCCGACCATTGATTCTTATATTTATATTCCTGAAGCTGGAGATACCATTCAAATCTTATACACAACCACAGTTAAAGCGGTGGCTTTTCAAAGTTTTGTTAATGCTGAAAGATTTTTTGAGAGCCCCATAACAACCGAAACTTTAGGAATTGTTGCGCAAAAAGTAGCCACACCCGTATTTTCTCCACAAGGAGGAACATTCTCACAAGGAACACTGTTGACGATGACTTCTAACACCGCTGGTGCAACGATTAAATACCGAACAGATGGCCGAAGTATTTCTGCTTTTTATCCAGGCACTACTTACAGCGGTCCTATTAGTCTATCCCCAGGAAGTTACTATTTTTCAGCTCGAGCATACAAAGATGGCTATTATAAGAGTGATATGGCCTATGCACAAACGATAACGGTTACGCCAACTGTTCTACCCGCTCCAACTTTGTATCCAAATTCTGGCACATACGTTGGCAATACTACCGTTTATATAGGCTCTACAGTATTGGGCGCAACAATCCGCTATACTACGGATGGATCAACACCAACTTCGGCCTCTGATATTTATGTTAATCCTATTAATATTGAAGCCACTACAGTCGTAAAAGCCAGGGTTTATTTGTCAGGATATACTGAGAGTCCGACGATCTCAAACAGCTATGATATTGTTAACCAAGCAACGGCTCCAGTGTTTTCTCCAGCATCAGGAACTACAGCTAATGACTCAATGTTGGTTACTTTGAGTAGCAGTGACGGGGGAGCGAGTATTCGTTATACCACCAACGGAACAGATCCCGTAGAGACCTCTCCCTTGTATTCAACACCAATTTCACTGGCTCCAGGACAACATGAGATTAGAGCAAGATCGTATTTAAGCAATGCTTCAGAAAGTGCGGTCAGTAGCGCTAGTTATTCTGTCTATGATACCAGTATTACAGTGACACCACCGACCATATCACCTGTGGGCGGAGTGTTTAATGCACCCGTTACTGTCACAATGTCTTCTGATACTGAAGGAGTATCTTTAATCACTTATACCTTAGATGGATCAGATCCTGCTACTGCAGTTTTTCCTGTACAAAAGGTTTACAGTGGGCCTTTTGAATTGCTTGCATCAAATGACAGTTATTTTATTAAAGCAAAAGCTTATTTAAATGGTACGGGTTATGGTGAGGCTGCTTCAGCAACATTTACAGTTGTAGATCCTGTTTCTGGTCCGGTGGCAACACCCACAATTACTCCAGAGAGTGGAGAATACAACAATTCTATCGCCGTCAGTGTACAAGCACCCGATTTTTCTTCGCCGTTCAATATTCGGAAGTTGTACGTCACCAGAAATGGCGATACACCCTTTGCAGATTTCAGCAATTCAGGCAGTGGTGCTAGCGGAGTTTATAATTTCAATCTAGCAAAAAATGAAACTGTGCAGGCGATTTCAGCCCAAGCTGGCTGGTTTGATAGTGCACTGACTAGTAGAATTTACCTGTTTAAATGCGCGACTCCCGTTATTGCAACGGGAGGAACTTATACCAATACCACCGATATAAGTATTAGTACAGTGACGACAAATTCAACAATTTATTATACATTGGATGGTTCAGAACCCACCACAGCCGATATGCAATACAGTTCGCCCATAACCCTCACCAGCAACACCGTTGTTAAAGCCATGTGTACACGCAATAATTTTACTCAAAGTGATACCAATGCAGCTATCGTGATCATTGAAACACCCCCAGTTGCACCAGCAATAACGACTCAACCCGCTGGGTTGGTAGCGACCACCTGCGCAGATGTCACGCTATCCGTTGCTGCATCAGGCACTGCGCCATTGACATATCAGTGGTTTAAAGATGGAAGCATAGTAGGCGGCGCTAATGAATCAGATCTAGAGCTCATAGAGGTCACACCCGCAAATTCAGGAAATTACATTGTAAAAGTGGTGAATGCTGCAGGCGAAATCAGCAGTAATAACGCTACATTAATTGTACCTATTTTCAGCAGTAGTTTTGAAGCAGGAGAAACCGCAGCGAGTTGTGCAAATCAAACTCAAAGCAGCACCATTAATAAAATCGAAAACATGGATTCAAGTACGTTATTAAAGACAGAAAATAGTGAACAGAATACAAGCTTTGGATTTTCTTTAAATACCAATAGTATTTATGGAACAACAAATAAGGAGCAAGTCTCGGCTAATGAAAGAGCTGTTGAAGCCAATAGAAATCCAGATGAAATTAAAGGAAGTAATACTCCGGTTATAATTCCGGCATTAAATCTGTGGGCAAAAATGCTGTTAATTTCGATGTTTCTTTTGTTGATTTGGCTTGTTCGGAGTCGGTTAAAGCCATGTTGATAGAGGTAAGATATAAATTTAAATGCTAATCGAGAGTCAGGAAAAAAAGCACCAAATCTATTTTTTTACAGTGCACCTTCTATTCTCGATTTGCCCTAAGGCAAGAGTTAAATTTACTGCTTAAATTTGTGTTATGTATTAGTTTCCAATCCAATTGGCCCGTTTGAATAAATGAGTATTGTTTTTTTAATAAAACGAGTTAATATTTAACGTTTTGTGTTGGCTTATTTTGAAACAGTAAAAAACTCGTTGAGCCTCTTGGCTACGAAAATAAAAGTGTTTTATAGGGTTATGTTGAAGATCGAGAATCTCAGACAGCTTTTCGGTTTCAAAATAAGCCAACACAAAACTTTACCGAGGTAAATTGAACTAATATGATGCACTATGGCAAAATTCCTACAAAGAAAAGGAATTTTGCCATAGTTTTCTACAACCAAATTTTGTACCATAAGTGATTTTAGTGGAGCAAACATGACGACAGCAAGGAGCCAACTTATTTCAATTGATGATACACCGTATTATCACGTCATCACCCGTTGTGTCCGACGAGCCTTTTTAGCAGGTTATGACAAACCCACAAAGACCTCATTTGAACACCGACGACAATGGATTGTTAATAGGATGCTTGAATTATCCGATATATTCTCGATCGGCATTTGCTCTTACTCCGTCATGAGCAATCATTACCATATTGTCCTAAAAGTTTCTGATAACAAACTTTGGTCAGTCACACAAACACTCAAAACATGGAACAGACTCTATAATTTGCCCTATCTTTG
>Ga0316206_1001172_pt1 | contig 25475 bp, 23 predicted proteins | sample 6monthpyrite_MG_FD_204942 | JGI IMG/M metagenome (GOLD analysis project Ga0316206, IMG submission 204942) | Microbial mat bacterial communities from mineral coupon in-situ incubated in ocean water Damariscotta River, Maine, United States -... | ecosystem: Environmental > Aquatic > Marine >... | reverse complement strand
TCTTTATTTTAAATACAGCCATTATTAATCCTTGAAGCGGCACCCTGAAAAGCAGTATTTTAATGACCTTACAGGTCATCTCAAACTGTGAAAATCTTACAGCACCTGTATAATCACCCAAACTTTATAACTGCTGCTTTAGCTGCACACATTTTAGCCGAAAGAAGATAAAAACACATGTTACTTACCGAACTCACAGCAATTTCTCCCGTAGATGGCCGTTATGGCAGCAAAACAACTGATTACCAGAGCATTTTTAGTGAATACGGCCTGATTCGTCACCGTGTAATGGTAGAGGTTCGCTGGTTAAAAGCCCTGGCCGCTGAAGCAGCCATTACTGAAGTACCTGCTCTAAGCACAGAAGCAAGTAACCTGTTAGACAAAATTGAAACTGAATTTAGTGTTGATAACGCTCAACGCATTAAAGATATTGAGCGCACCACCAATCATGATGTAAAAGCAGTTGAATACTTCCTTAAAGAAAAAATTGAAGGTAATGCCGAACTGGAAGCAATGTCAGAGTTTATTCACTTTGCCTGCACATCAGAAGACATCAACAACCTTTCCCATGCTTTAATGTTAACCGCAGGTCGTGACACTGTATTGTTAAAGCAAATGGATGAAGTTATCGATAAAATAAAGTCTATCGCGCTTGAACTGGCTGAACAGCCAATGTTAAGTAAAACCCATGGCCAGCCGGCTTCGCCAAGCACCATGGGTAAAGAATTTGCCAATGTTGTTTACCGTTTACAAAAACAACGAAATCAGGTTGCTAACGTTGAAATTATGGGTAAAGCCAATGGTGCTGTTGGTAATTACAATGCTCATCTTTCTGCTTATCCACAAATAGACTGGGAAGCTTTTTCTAAAAACTTTATTGAGTCGCTTGGTATTAACTTTAACCCATACACTATTCAAATTGAGCCACACGATTATATGGCTGAACTATTTGATGCAGTTTCACGTTTTAACACGATATTAATTGATATGAGCCGTGACATCTGGGGTTACATTTCTGTTGGTTACTTCAAACAGAAAACCGTTGCCGGTGAAATCGGTTCATCAACGATGCCACATAAAGTTAATCCTATCGATTTTGAAAATGCAGAAGGTAATCTCGGTATTGCTAATGCATTATTCGGCCACCTAACGATGAAGCTACCAATTTCTCGCTGGCAACGTGATTTAACTGACTCAACGGTATTACGTAATTTAGGTGTTGGTTTTGCACACTCTTCAATTGCTTATTCGTCAGCAATGCGTGGATTAAACAAACTAGAGATTAACCCTACGGCACTAAACGAAGAGCTGAATAATAACTGGGAAGTTTTAGCCGAGCCCATTCAAACCGTTATGCGTCGTTATGGCATTGAAAAGCCATATGAAAAACTAAAAGAGTTAACACGTGGCAAAAAAGTAGATCAACAGGTTATGCAGGAGTTTGTTGAGAACCTGGACATGCCACAGGAAGGTAAAGATCTGTTAATTAATATGACACCAATGAATTATATTGGTAATGCTATTGAGCAGACTAAAAAGATTTAAATTTTCTTTAATAACTTTATACAAATACTGTTATTCCTGCGAAGGCAGGTATGACAGTATTTAGATAGTCGAGAATTAACCAATATGAATGACTCAATCAACCCACTTGGTAAACTCTCCCCAGAAGAATTTCTAAAAGAATACTGGCAAAAAAAACCTTTAGTTATTCGTCAGGCATTTGCAGACTTTCAAACACCCATTACCGCAGAAGAACTTGCTGGTCTCTCCTTTGAAGATGAAGTTAATGCTCGCATCGTAATTGAGAAAGACGGTGATCATCCCTGGCAACCTATATTTGGCCCAATGGATGATGATACATTTTCAAATTTGCCTGAGTCACACTGGACACTGGTAATAAACGATCTTGAAAAGATAATACCCGAACTAACCTGGTTACCCGACCTGTTTCGCTTTATACCCGACTGGCGACTTGATGATTTAATGTGTAGTTATGCTGCTGACCAGGGATCTGTAGGCCCTCACTTTGATTTATATGATGTATTTATCATTCAAGGCGAAGGCAAACGTCGCTGGCAAATAAGCACTGCAGAAGTAGCCGAAGATAACCAGGCAGAAGGCACTCCCCTGCGTATCCATAAAACGTTTGAAGCAGAACAGGAATGGATACTCGAACCTGGTGATATGATTTATATACCACCGAATGTTACGCATCACGGTGTATCACTAGGTGAAAGCATTAGTTTCTCTGTAGGTTATCGTGCAGTTAGCCACGCTGATTTACTAAATGATTTTATTGCACATATAACACAGAAACTGTCACCTAAGCTGACCTACCAGGATGCTGATCTGAAGACTCAGACACATTCATCTGAAATAACCGACGATGCTATTAATCGAGTTAAAAGCATTTTCAAAGAGTATCTGACAGCTGAGCATAAAGAGATAGAGAGCTGGTTCGGAAAGTATATGAGTGACCCGAAAACAGAGCATACTGAAGCACCCGAATTCTCTATAGAGTCAATAGATAAGCTGGTAGATGAAATTAATAATGGTGGCGAGCTAAACCGACACCCCGCTAGTCGATTTGCCTTCAGAAATAATGACAACGGATCATCCTTGTTTATCGATGGCAATGATTACAATGTATCTACTGAATTCGCTAAAACACTATGTGACAGTAGAATCATTAATACTAAATTACTCAAGTCGGCTAATGCTAATGAGTCTGAAATATTATTAGAATTATATAATACGGGTAGTATCTATCTGAGTTAGATAACCAACAATATGAAATACCTAATCCAAACAACCAGCTGGAACGAAAATAAAAAAGCCCTTAGTGAGGTTCGCAAAAAGGTATTTATAGAAGAACAGAATGTACCTGAAGAATTAGAATGGGACGAATATGATCAAGACTGCACTCATGTACTGGTTACCGATGAGAAGAACAAGCCGGTTGCCTGTGGTCGTTTAAAAGCAGATGGACATATTGGACGGATGGCGGTGTTAAAAGATCATCGTGCAACAGGCATCGGCAAATCCATGTTAAACGAGCTTATAAGTCATGCGCAAAGCCTACATATAAAAAAAGTTTTTCTACACGCTCAGATTTCTGCAATTTCATTTTATGAGAAACAGGGCTTCAAGGTTAGCTCAGAAGAGTTTATGGATGCAAACATTCCTCATAAGTCTATGGAAAAAACGGTTACAACTGAGACGCCCTAATGAGTTTGATTAATACTACAAATTTTGAGCGTCAGGGGAACACCGAAAAAGACATACCTATAGATAACCTGGAACAGACCCAGGAAGAAATTTTAAGTCTTACAGAAACAGCCCTGAGAAGTATAAAAATATTTACACCCAACCTGGAGCAAGAACTATATAATAACGACCCTTTTAGAGAAGCCTTATTAAACTTCTGCAGAGGTAATCGACACGCTCAAGTTCAAATATTATCTGCTGTCACTTCACATGGTGTTCAATATGGGCATCAACTAATTCGACTTGCCAGGAATATTACTTCATCAATGCAGATACGTAACACACCTGAAGAGTATCAGGAAGAAAAGATATCTTTCATACTAATTGATAAATCAAGTTTTATATTTAAACAAGACTATACGAAGCAATATGCTTTAAAATCTGAATGTAAAAATAGAGCCATAAAATTATACGAAATATTCACAGCGATATGGGAACAGGCTGAACAGGACCCTCAAACTAAAACAATAAGTTTTTAATTAAATATTAGTATCATTCAATTAAAAAAACTCTCCCTCACCTTGCATTATAAATCTGAAGATAAGGGAAAGACGGCTACTTTCTAGATCTTGTAAAACCAAATAATGCAATAAGACCAGAAGCAAACAACCAAACAGCTGCTGGCACAGGCACTGCGCTTACCTGCATAGTCCAGGTAGTTGGCGTATTTATCTTAGCTCCGCCACTTAATTCAGAACCAGACCATGTAAGCTCATAGATACTATTACCCAAATCAACAATGGATGCCGTACCGCCCTGATAGATTTCCTGCCCATTCCAATTGGCATAAAACGACCCAAAATCAGCTGTCATATTATTCAAATCTATAGATGGTGCATTGTGAGTAAGACCATCGACACCCGTTGCTGCAAAGTATGTGGTCATAGGTATAGACCATAAATCTATTGATCCAAATCCTGAGTTAGTAGCAGTAACATCAGCACCAATACAACATGCTGAAGCACTTCCATCGAACACACCTTCGGTAAAACTGCCAACACCAGGTATTGCAAATGTATTCGCACTATCAAAACTGATGCTACCACTTAAAACCTGATAAGTTGCCGCATTACTTATAGACAAATTAAGAGCCAAAACCACTGCAAAAATATATTTTAACATTATTATCTCCATTAATTTTTTAAAATAATTTGCGAGCCAGGCTATACTAATCCTTAATATAAAACCCTTAACATTCCGTTTATTCTTTATAGACCTTTCTACGAAGATCTTTATTAAGAAAATATTAATTTTATTAGTTACAAACTAATAACACTAAAAAAATATTAAAAATCAATCTCCCCCATAACTTTTCTGCTAATAACAACCAGATCACCAATATCAATCTGGCCATCAGGAGCTGGCACTCCAGTTACAAGCGGTGCAACGTCTCCATGTATCAACTGTTCAGCTGTAGGCGTTAAGTTACCACTCAAAATGTTCTGCATAATCATTAAATCAACTATGTTAACTACATTATCACCATTCAAATCACCGTCTGAAACAACTGGAAAAGAACTACTATTTAATGGATCTGTACCTGCAGCAACTTCCGCCCCATCACTATAACTATCACCATCTGTATCAAAATTTAATGAATCGGTTTCGCCTATGTCGACAACACCATTAGAATTGGCATCTTCAACTGTATCGAGTAAACCATCATTATCATCATCTAAATCTGCATTATTACCAATACCATCATTATCTGTATCTATTGACTCTAATGGGTCTCGCGGAAAAGCATCGGCAGAATTAATCACACCATCACCATCTATATCAACATCACATACATCACCAATGCCATCAGCATCAAGATCAGCCTGATCAGGGTTTGACACATTTAAGCAATTGTCTAATTCATCAGATACGACATCGCCATCAATATCCTTAGAAATTTTCCAGGCTAATGAATAATCCCATAAAAAATCACTTTGACCTGCTTTGGGAATCACCTTTAGCAAATAATTTTTACCAGCCTGTAAGGCTGTCCAGATATTTTCCGTATTATCTATATTACTTGTAGAGCTTATTAATAGTATTTGACTACCTGTAACGTCATAAAGTAAAAGATCGAGATCATAAAGCACAGCAGTGCCATCAAAATTTCTATTGCCACCAGCTATATCAATATTCCAGGCTAATGACGCAGATAATATTTCTGAATTAGATCCCGTTGAAAAATAATATGAAGCGGTATTATTACTACCGCTTAAACCACCAAAGGAAGGGTCATAATCAAACCCAAAGACACCTATATTACCGGTAGCTGCACCGTCATCTTCATCACTATCCTGTTCACCTGCTGTAATAATTTTGTAACTGTTATAAACATTTACCTGACCTGCACCAAAACGTGCATCTAAACCGTTAATAGTTTGATTTGAAGGTACTGCACGATAATCAGATATATTGGCAGCTGTACTTGTATTTTTAGTTAGACGATCGGCTCCAGAGAGCAGTGCCGCTTTGATAGTTTCTGACCTTTCGGCATTATAAATAGTATTGCCGCTTCTATTTGATGTTGAACCATTGGACAGACTGCTATCTGAATTGGCCACACCCACCAACAAAGCTGCCGTCGAAGCAACAACAGGAGTAGCTGTACTGGTGACTGTCAATGGCGCGACTATCTCTGTTTTAGAACGGCCAGAGACGTAAGTTGGGTCTATTTGAGCAGAACCAGTACTATGCACACCATTAGTTTTACCAACTGCAATTGTATTATATGCAGAGCTAAGCAGGTTAGAATTTAAACCTGTATTATTTCTAGTGCCCACAGCCTGTATAAATTCATCTGTTTCTATAACCCAGTCAAGTCGCCTTAATATTTCAGAATCGAAAGTAAGATTCCCATAACTCCCGACCCAACTATGATTACCAATACGATCTGATACAGCTAAAGGTTTAGTCGAAAAACCAAGCCTTAGATAACCTGCTTGTATCCAGTCATTTGCTTCATAAGAATTAATAGCATTAATACCATTTGCCATAGCATTACTGCCATAAAAAAAAACGCCAACGCTGGTTGCATGATTTGAAACAGTAAAATTTAAGCCACTAACGTTTGATATGGTTTTACCTGCAAACTGGGCATTAGCTGTATCTGGCATTACCTTATAAAACGCATCCACAACACCATCTGTGTCAGCTTCATCTTGTGTAACTAAAACACCATTTCCATCAGGTACGTTTACACCTAATTCAACTGAAAGTTTTACGTATCCAATATCATTTTTATAAGCATAAGAGATATCACTATAAAAAAAAGATAAAAAGATAAATGGCGTAATTTTAACTCGAAAAAACATCATTTTCCTGGTGTTACATTTACAGTAACACCAGCAACTGGACTGCCATTAATGTCTACTGGAGTTATAACTGAAGGGGATAAATTTGTAACGCCACCTGAAACGTAAAATTTAAAATCACTCATATTGGTTAATGGCGTTGATTGAGAGGGGGTTATAACTGTTCGTAGAATATTACCGTTATCATTCCAGGTGATACTTTTAATATCACCTCTGGGGTTTGAAACATAAGCTTTTCCCGCGCCACCAATATCAGCCGTTGCATCATGATTAAACTCAACCTGAATTGCATGTGGTATTACACTTCCTGAAAATGAAATTTCAAAGTGCTGAACTCTTTCCAGAGTAGAAAGTTGTGTTGGTGTCATTGGGCCATTAACTTCAGCATCAAAAACTTCTTCCTGCCCTATACCGGAAACAATTTCTACACTTGACTCTGCAGAAACGCCTTGAGTATTTGTTATTCTAATATTGGTCAAACCTGTTGGTAAAGTGGCTGGCAAATTAACAAAAACCGTTGTTTGCCACATGTCTTTATCACCGCCAGTAAAAAATTTATTAGAGTCTGCATAAGATAGCGCAAATGGAGTTATATTCTGATTTGTTTCTTCAGAGATAATTAAGCTGGACAATGGATCAGGATACATGTTTATGACGGCTCGTACAGCCGGGTGTCCTGGGAAAAAAATAAGCGGACTTCCTATAGAGGGAGTAATAGTGACAGTGATATTGTCTCGAGAAAAATTCTGTTTCATCCCTGCAGCAACAATTGCAGTATCACCTGCTCTTAAACTAGATTGAAAGGTTTGAACGCCAGAGCACCCTGCCAAAAGAACAACCATGAATAAGCATGTATGCACTATTATATTTAATTTTAACATTTTTATACCTAATTTAAGATATTTTCACTAAACAAATTACAACCTTAAAAACGAGCAAGTTAATGGCCAGATAACTTTATTACTCAACAAAACAAAGAGTTAACCTATAGACTTAACATTAAGCACCTGCTTATATAGAATAAACAGTAAAGTATCTCGACTATAATCAGAATTATATGCAAGAGTAATTATCACTAGATTAAAAAAATATCTCTTCAAGCTCTTTCTATATACACTCCCTATACATTAATGAAATATTTTTTATGAATACAAATAACTAAAATAATATATCTCACATCAATTTACATACTGCTCTAACCAGTTTAAAGCAATAGGAAGTTACTAAAGAACATCATCAGTGATCCATTATAATTATAATAAAATAATCGTGATAATAAACCTGGATAAAACACAATCAAATCTATCCCTAACTAACTAGTTATACGAGATTTTATATACGTCCATATTTTTAAAGCAGGCCAGTCAAATTTTATGATTATAGCAACTATTCCAGGGCTACCTTGTTTATCATTGGCTTATTAAGTTTCTGACGAAAAATTTAACACAATTCATTTAAAATTAAGATAAAATTCGATCTTAGCAATATAAACTCTTGATTAGTCATGTGAATTTATCATTGGAATTAAAATTGCATCACTAACTCATAATGACCTATATAATATTAGATAGTAAGAATATATGAATACCTCTGATTTATTAAAAACACTATATATAACCCCCCTATTAATGCTCCTGTTTTCAACAACAGCACAAGCAGTACTAGTTGAACGTAATTGGCAATCTACTGGTGACAACGCATTAACTCTTGATACCGACACTGGACTCGAGTGGCTTGACATAACGAGTACCAGCAATATGTCATATAATGAGGTTTTCGCAGAATTAGGTACGGGAGGAACATATGAGGGCTTTTCATTTGCATCACAAGAGCAGATATTAGGTTTATTTTCTGCTGTTGATTTAGCAGAAATTCCAAACGTACCGGAATTTTTAGGCGGTGAAGAACAAATTCAATCTTTACTTAATGTCTGGGGTGTAACATGGAACTTAGGCACTGGAGAACGAACAGAGTTTTTAACATCTAATACCGATGGTCTAAATGCCAATGAGCACTGGGCCGGAAGGGTTTTCTGGCTTGCAAGTGGAGACACAGGTAGCGCGTCTATGCTTTATTCAAGAAACGATGATTATAAAAGCCTTACAATTGGTAGCGCACTAGTCAGAACAGCTTCGCCTGTTCCTTTACCGGCTGCATTCTGGTTATTCTCTTCAGGTTTAATTGGATTAACTGGCTTTATTCGCAGAAGAAATCTTTAAATGAACTAAAGTAAATACATATTTTTCAATTCAAACATATTATTAATAGTGCAAATACTTAAAATAAAAACCCATTACAGATAACATTTTTAAAAAAATTAAAATATTAACGACACCTGATCATCTCCGATGTAAATTATCAAATGCATATATATCCAGCTTATTTTAATATCTAAAAATTAAAATATGAAAATTAATCTAGAATTTTAATTAAAAAACACATTGAACTGATTCTGAATAAACTATCACGTCACGATTATATAAGATAATAAAAAAAAATATGTACTTTTTGTCACGTAAATAAGTATATATTTTATTTTAAATAACCTCCCCATTTTTTTATAACTTTATTCTCAAACTGATCAATTCATCTACTAATTGCGTGCCTTTTAATACATACATACATGTATAAGATAAAGTTTAATGAATCTTGTAAATATACTGTAAATAATTACAAAAAAATTATAGATGATAAAAACTCACAAGAAGGTGCTGGCAAAATGATAATGAGAACTAAATGTTCATTGCTATTTATCCTGGTAACAATGATCACCAATAATAGCTATGCAGATTCTACCGCATGGGTAGATGGTAAACTAGTAAGAACGTTTGATGGTACAACGCATAATGGTGTTACAGGAAGTATAATACTAGATGACTGGGGCTTTGTTGGACCGAATGGACGAATAGCTGACAGCTTTGAACCAATAAATGGTTTTGGTAATGGCACATTAACTGATGCCACTCTTGCATCCTGCATAGCAGACCCTGCTTCATGCGGAATAGGACAAATACAACACGTTATTACTACAGGTGCTGATGGAATTACACAGGATGCTGCAGATGATATTCTTGGTGATTTTCTAAGTCCAAATGGACCTTACCCACAGTCAAACGTAGATTCATTAACCAGTTTTTTTGACTGGGGCTATAGCACAGTAGCAGGCTCTACATTCAATAATATGATGATAGATTTTGACGGAGATTACCATATTCCTCAAAAAGATATGACCTTCAAGTTTTTCAATATAATTAATTACACGCAAGTTGTTCCTGACGGAAGCACAAGAACAGGAACTGTAGCTGATGGATCTTATAAAAATAAATTAGCATTTCAGGCCTATCCCATAAGTGATGCAAAAGGCTGGTGTGGATCTGTATTAGCAGATCACCCAAATGCACATGAAGCAATGGCTGGCCAGGTTACATTTGATGTTGTTTTTGATGTTTATTTCAGAAATGCTGATGGTAGTTTTACTTATTGGAGCTCAGAAATTACCAAAGGTTTCCAGATGAGAAGTTTTGGCGACGTAACGCTAACTATTACTTCCGCTGATGGTTCTGGCACACAGGAAATGAGTGCTCGTGCAATTGTAAATAACACAGACCCAACAGTTACTAATCAAAGCGTCGGACCAAATACTCCTGTTGGAGACCCTTCTCTTTGGCATAATAAGGTTTCATTTATGGGTGCTGACGTTATACCGGGTGGTACAGGAGAAGGAGATTGCGGCATCTTGACTGATGAATGGGTTGCTGGTCAAAGAGGTGAAGGTGTATATAAATTTAAATCTCTCATCCCTGGCATTACTGATGCTACAGCATGCAGTGCAGCAGGCGGCTTATGGCAAACGGCTGCATTTGCTGGTTACGCATATATATTGCGAGCTGATGCTGATCGTATACCCGACTATTTTGATGTAAGTGTTTATGGCCCAGATCCTATGACTATCGATAACGATGGAGATGGAATAATGGATTATGCCGATAATTGTATCAATACAGCTAACCCATCTCAACAAGATACGGATGCTGATAGTTACGGTAATGCATGTGATGCTGATTTCAATAATGATAATCAGGTTAACTCTTTAGATTTAGGTCTATTCAAACAATTGTTCTTTTCTACAGGTGATACTCAAGCTGACATGAATAATGATCAGATTGTAAATGCATTGGACATTGGTCTATTTAAGGCCCGATTCTTTCAACCTGTTGGCCCGTCTGGCACAGCTAAATAAGGAGAGACAAATAATGGTTATTTATAAAAATATTATTTCTACCTGTGCAGTATTAATATCCACAATGACGTTAATTTCCTGTAATCAATCTACGTCTCAAGAAACGGATGTTACACCTGCAAACCAAACTGAGCTAACCACTGGCATCAGTAATAAGTCCGCTCCATCTGTTAGCTTATCAAAAAATAATGTAAGCATATTCAATGGAGATAGCTTTAACCTTGATATTATGATTGAAGATGTCGTAACTTCTGAAGGCGGGGCAGTATCAATAAACTTTGATCCTGAGCTTCTAAATGTAATAAAAGTAACTATTGATAATGACTCATGGGACTTTGTAAATAGAGATGGCCGTATAAATAATGCTGAAGGATCCATTTCAGATATTGTTTTTAGCAGTTATAAAGGTATTACTGGTAACTCAAAAATAGCCACTATTGAATTCAAATCTATGGATAAAGGAATGAGTGAAATTATATTGCGTGAATCAAGCATCAACCCTTTCTCCAGCAACGGAGAGAAAATGACTGTTTCATTTGTTACGACTAACGTGACTGCAAAATAAACAAACTTTAATACTTTTAAAGCATTAGGTAAATAATATGAAAAATATTAAAAAAATAATTTTTATTGCTTCAATGTTATTGTGCGGAAATAGTTCTGCGGCAACAATATCATGGAGTTCCCCAACAACCAATATATCTATAAATGATACCTTCACTATTGATATCATTGGCACTGATTTTCTAACCAATGTAGATGGTGGCGGTATTAATTTTACATTTGATCAAAATATTCTGAATGTAGTCTCTGTCAGCATAGATCAGTCAGTTTGGGACTTTGGTGGTTTTGGCATCAACAGTGGCACTATTGATAATGTAAATGGTACTGCTAACGAAATAATGGTGAATACCTTCTCAAATGTAACAAACAACTTTGTGATAGCAAGTATCGATTTCACAGCTATGACAGATGGAATTAGTTTACTTACTTTATCCGAATATGACCTCAACCCATGGGCTAGTGGAGGCAGCTTAATTAACCCTGATTTTGTTAATACACAGATATCTGTTTCGTCAGTTCCTCTACCAGCCGGTATCTGGTTATTAGGATCTGGATTAATTGGATTAACAGGCTTCATCAAACGAAAAAAATTAAACGCCTAAATATTTTAAAGATTAAATATGGCAGCTTTATCGCTGCCATATTTTTCCAGCTTGCCTGTATAGACAAAACAGAAACAATAACTTACAACTATTAACTTACTTTAATCTATTAAGCATTTAGTTATGTATGCAGTAAAAAATCACTTACATTAAAATAAACATTACATAGAATAGAAATCGTTGCAAATCTGCTTTAAATACTCTTCCTTTATGCTCGACTGATAAATAAGTTGTCCAGAAAACTATAGAGCACTACCTGATAGTCAGAACAACTACACTGACTTAAGCTTAGACATTAATGGAGCTAAATGCTTCTCATAATTTTTCCAGCGTTCCTTAGAAGTCTGGTAGATTGGCTGTCTTACCTGATCATAACTAGCTGTTCCTACATCGCGCTTTGAATCATAAAATTTCATTACAGACTCATCCCATTCCAAATCACAAAAATCCAGAAGTTTTCGAGTCATAGCTTCCTGGTCAGATATCATATCTTCATATTTAACTGTCAACATTGGCAAATCTATTACTGAATCCCAATGTTTCATAATTCTTTGGTACTCATTATAGAAAAATCCTATATTTGATAAATCTACTGCATAATCATGAGCCCAGATAAATGCCTGGAAGTAAATTGACAAACAATTATCAAGTGGGTTACGTACACAATGAATGATTTTTGCTTCAGGAAAAAGCAAAGAAATTAATCCAATCTGTAAAAAATTATGCGGCATTTTATCCACAACATATTTTGTATCAGGGTTAATATCCTTTAATTTATCAAGATATGCATTTGCCATATGCGTCAATCTATCAGCATCAATGTTTGCAAATTTTGTAGCAAGGCTCGCTTGCTCACTTGTATCAGTACCTTTTACATAATCTTCAAGTTTACTAATGTTGTTTAATTCACCTGCGCCGTGAACATCATGATGGCTTGATAATATTTGCTCTATGAGTGAAGTTCCAGATCGAGGCATGCCCAGCACAAATACAGGTCTTGAACTGCCAGTTGTGGATCGAGCAAACTTGGATAAATTTAATTTACTGAAGCACTCTATAAGCTCATCATGCTGTTGCGTATATTGGTTTCGGTCAAACTTTATATCCACCAACGAATTTGCTTCACGATAAAATTTAAAAGCCTCATCGTAACGTTTCTGTTTATCGAGTAAATCACCAGCAGAATACATTAAAGACTGTTTTTCAATTATATCTGTGGTTGTTTCATTTATCATATCAGTGATAAAACTCAATGCTTCGTCACATCTATCATATTTATGGCAAATTCGAGAAAAGACGGAAATAGCTTGTGCTTTCATCTTATTATCCGCAATAAGCGAATTTATAATTTCATATACCTGCTCGTTTTCACCTTTACGTTGTAATAGATTTGCTTTCAGGCCTTTTACAATAGCATCATCACCACCAATAATAGTTGCTGCCGACTGTAGGTATTCCAGACCTTTATCATATTCGCCTGCACAACGTTTAACATTAGAAAGCCCCATATATGCAACAAAGTTCTGCTTTCCTAATTCTAATGCTTTTTTAAAGTGAACTTCTGCTTGTTCGACTCTGCCGGCACTCACATGTAATTCACCTAATGTAGTATGTGCATCTGATAAACCCGAGTCGAGATTAAGCGCTTCATTTAATTCATGAAGTGCCAGATCTGGTTTCCCTGACTCTGCATAGACTCGACCTAGCAACGCATGTGTCGATGCCTCACCCGGTTTAATAGCAATCGCTTTTTTATAATAATCTATTGCTTCATCGCGACGACCTAATGATGTAATTGCTCGCGCATAATTATCTAATACTTCTGGGGCTTCTGGATTAATCTTTAATGCTTTATCATAATATTCTAATGCCAGATCTGTTTTCCCAAGACCCATTTGAGCATTAGCCATATTCGATAGCGCACCAAAATGCTCCGGTGCAACATTAAGGACACGGTTAGAGACCGTAACAATACTTTTTAAGTCACCTAGTTTTCCGTACGCTAATCCTTCAAGATAGCCAATATCAGGATCATCTCCCCATGATTTACGTACTTTCAGAAAAAGCTTTAATGCTTCACCAGGCCTGCCCCCTTCTAAAAACTTCATTGCTTTTTTAAACCGTTGCTTATCTTTTTCTGAAGGTGCTTGTTTCATTACTATTTAATCCAAATTATCAATGCCACGATTAAGGCCATTTATTGACTATAATTATATGCAAAAATTAATGTAAATTTAATGCTTAAAAATGCAACATAAAAATAATGTTCTATTAAACTGCATTTTAACATGTGTATGATTTAGAAACTATTCATTAAAATCTTATAATATGATTTTTATCGAAATGAATAACCATCACACTGTTTTACAACATCATACTTTTAAGACAAGCCTTGTAGATTACTGAAAAGATTGGTACCTTACTTGATCTTATATTAGATTAACTTCAATAGATCTATGGCAAATTTTAATATTCAAAAAGTTAGAAAATTGATGCAATCTGGGCAATTCAGAAAAGCACTGCCAATTTTAACTAAAGCCTGTAAAGCTGAATCAAATAATGCTGAATTATTATACTTACTAGGCTGTAGTCAAGCTCAGTCCGGACTTGTTAATGAATCAATTACAACCTTAAAAAAATGCCTGAAGCTCTACCCTGGTGCCGCTCAAACCCATTTCGCATTAGCAGGTAGCCATATTGCTCTTGGAGAGCTTAAACAAGCTGAAAACCACATTAACGAAAGCCTTAAATTAAACCCCTCTTCAGCAGAAGCATATGTAGCTTTAGCGAATATCCGCTTATCTGAAAACAATTTTAATGCTTCAACCGAGAATATAAATAAAGCTTTAAAAATCAATCCCGATTTAAGTGATGCACATTTGGTTTTAGGGAAAATTTCGCAAAAGAATAATGATTTCAAAGAATCGGTTTTACATCTTGAAAAATCAATAAAACTAAACCCGAAATCTGAAGACGCACTATATACAATGGGTTCATCACTGGTCAATCTAGCTCGCACAGATAATAAGCAGTGCCTGGATGACGCTATTTCCTATTTCCAGAAAGCGATAAGACAAAGAGCCAATTATACTGAAGCACTAGCAGGCCTGGCACTGGCTTATGATTATAATGGGGAGCCAGATAAAGCTATTAATATCATTACTCCATTGCTAGAAAAGAAAACAATGAACGCTACACTTGCCGTCGTCTTTTCTCATGTTTGCAATAGAAATGATCGCTGTTCTGAAGCAAGAGAATATATTAATGAAATATTGAAACAGGAAAAGCTTTCTACAGAAGCTCGCAAAACACTATATATGGATAGCGGTAAAATGCTTGATAAAATGGGTTTGTATAACGAGGCATTTGAGCATTATAAAGCAGGTAACGACCTTGAAAGCAATGAGTATAACAACGCTTCCCATATTACATTTGTCGACAATTTAATTAGTACTTTTTCAACCGCATTTTTCAAAGAAACACCTGTAGCCCAAAACAAAGATAATAGGCCCGTATTTATTATTGGCATGCCGAGATCTGGAACAAGCCTGACAGAACAAATTCTTTGCGCCCATTCTCAAATATTTGGCGCTGGTGAGTTGTCATTACTAGATCAACTTATTTCAAAGGTGCCTAACGATTTAAACATAAAGAAAAAATTTCCAGAATCATTTGAATACCTCAAACAAGATATAGTTAATGCTATTTCAGAAGGATACCTGTCGCATTTAAGCGAACTATCTTCAAACGCTAAAAGAATTACCGATAAAATGCCTTTTAACTACTATTTTTTAGGTGTTATTCAAATAATGTTTCCTGATGCTCGTATAATTCACTGTAAAAGAAACCCGATGGATACATGCATGTCTATCTATTTCCAGGGGTTTAGTGAAAAACACGCTTATGCTAGTAATCTACATAACATTGGTACAAATTACCTGCAGTACGAACGATTAATGAAACATTGGAAACAGGTAATAACCTTACCAGTATATGAATTAAATTATGAAGATTTAGTAAGCAATCAAGGAGAAACTATCCGTGACCTGCTTGAATTTTGTGGTTTAGACTGGGAAGAAGACTGTCTCAATTTCTACCAGCTTAAAAGAGCTGTAAACACACCAAGTTATGATCAGGTTAGCAAACCTCTTTATACTCATTCTATAAATCGCTGGAAAAATTATGAAGCGCATTTAGGTGAGCTTAAAAATGCACTTGAAGAATTAAACTAACCGGAACTGTTGGTTTTAACTCAATTAAAAATACGACACCTCTTCAGGTTCAGGAAAATATGAGTGTGGCCCTTTATCAGATATAGTATCTGCGGAAAAACCAAGCTCCGGTCTGGTGTCATAACGAAATTTTGAATAAGGGCCGTTTTTATCTACAAACATAAGAAAAGCCTGAGCATGTGAATTACCTTTAAATGCATTTCTCCAATGTCGATTTTCACAACCATAATACAAGATACAATCGCCGGGCTCCATCTCAATACCTATACCATTTTCCATTTCTAATTCACTATTAGCGATTGTCGGGTGGTGACGAAAATCTTTACTGGTATCCATATAGATTTTCCACCGATAATCCTGATCTTCCATATTGCTTATATCAAAACCCAAACAAAGAGTCATACCAAACTCTCCAGCAGGTCGATCAATATGAGGAGGCAACACATCCCCTTTCTTATACACTCGCATACTTGAAAAAGTAGGGTATAACTCTTTTCCAATTAATTTTTCAACACGAGGCACAGACAGCTTCATTAAAGTTTCAGTTAAAGTATCCGCATATATAGATGGCGTACCAGGGACCTGTGTTTCTTGCATCCAGACATGCCCTGCTCTTACTTTCATTTGCATATATTCATAAGCAATTTCTATAACTTCTGGTGAAATAAAATTTTTTACCAGCAAAAATTTATTATCCCTAAATTCCTGTATCGTATTTTTTTCATTCGTTGGCATTATCGCTTTAACCACTTATAAATAATTAAATGAGAATAAAGAAGGCTTCATGCAAAGCTTTTCTTTCAATTAAAACTTGAAGATATTTTAATTATACAGTTTTTCGACAACGCGCAACACCAGCCAGGCCAATCAAACCTGAACCGAATAACCATACTGCTGCCGGCACCGGAACAGCTGAAACTGTACCGTTAAATGATGGAGCCTGCCCCGGAAAAGGACCGGATACCATAGGTGTCCCTATTCCCGTACAAACATCCCCGGGATTTCCTTCACCACAATCCATAATGACTAGAACAGGAACATCATCAGCTGTACTCCAGTTAAACCAAGCGCTCCAGGCAACCTGACTATCCGTTAAAACAACATCGTATGAGAAAGGAGATATAACGCCGTTTATTGTAGTAGTACCAGTCCAGATAGTATTAGCGCCTGTATCAAAGTATTGTTCACTTCTTGCGAACCAGGGCTGTAAGAAAAAAGGTGTAACACTTTGCATTGAACCGAAATCACCTGAATCGGTTAATGTGCCTGTTGCTATGTAAGAATTACCAAACACCATTTCAGTAATATCAACATTGATTGCCTGTGATGTGTTTGCGACAGCCATTAAACAAAGCATCGCACTGGTTGTTTTAGTTTTATTCATACTTTAACTCCCTGTTAACTCGATATCATCATTTTTCAAAATTTAACACTTTAGAATTTTTGTTAAAATATATTTATTTTTAACAAAAAAAATAGGGGGGCTTGTTAACAAGCCCCCCTATCCTTAATCAAAACTTAAAAAGTTTTAATTATGCAGTTTTACGACGACGCGCAACACCTGCTAAGCCGATTAGGCCTGAACCAAACAACCAAACTGCTGCTGGAACTGGAACAGCTGAAACTGTACCGTTGAATGCTGGAGCCTGACCTGGGAAAGGACCAGAAACCATTGGTGTACCAACACCAGTACATGTATCACCTGGGTTACCAGCGCCACAATCCATGATTACAAGAACTGGAATATCGTTGTTAACACTCCAAGTAAAGTAAGTACCCCAAGCAACCTGGTTACCTGTTAAAGCAACATTGTATGAGAAAGGAGAAACAGTGCCGTTTATAGTAGTAGTACCAGACCAAGTAGTGTTAGTGCCTGTATCGAAATATGCTTGACCAGTTGCTGTCCAAGGTTGGAAGAAGAAAGGTGTAACACTCTCCATTGAACCGAAGCTACCTGAATCAGTTAATGTACCAGTTGCTACGTAAGAACCACCGAATACCATTTCATTAATATCAACGTTAATAGCTTGAGCTGAAGTTGAAACGCCTGCTGCTACTAAGATTGCTGCTGCAATTGCTGTTTTTTTCATTATTTAATACTCCGAAATATTTACATTTAATTTTATTTTGTTTTGCACGGATGTTAATGCAGCTGTTATGCCAACAATATTAATTCTATATAATTCAATATGTTACAGATTAACAGCCAATTATCATTTCAAATCTTAGTGTATTTTTAATAAATACGTAAAATTTACCGACAATTAAAACAATCACTGATAAATAAGCCTGCTAGACACAATCCCAAATAAACCAAATTAGCAATAAACCCTTATAAAACAATAAGATAACTTCATATTTAATGTAAAGTTTACTTTACACTTCAATCTTATCAAGCACCTCACACTCAAACCAAAGCCTTAAAATCATTACATTATCTAACATTAGATAGTTATTCTGTAATTAAAGCACAATGCTTGTAGCCACCATCACACAGCTATAGTTATTCATATTAATACGAACTTTCTCCTTACTTATAGGCTGACCTTGTACTTTGTATATTTTTACAGATGAAATTGTTATTACTGTAGTTAATTTAAAACTGTTAGTGTCAGGTTTTATTTAATCGCCTTTAACACGCTTATTTTAGCTGCACTTCAATTTAAAAATTCAACACAATTTAAAATATAGTTTTGAGTAAACACTTAATAATTAAATAACATTCTCCTTGACAAGTTTTTAATTCAGACAGTAATCTCTGCTTACTATAAATATAAATATATATTAGGGTTTTCTTAATCAGTTGGTTATTCTATTTAATAAAATCAGATAGCTTTTAAATTTTACACGTCAAAAATAGTGGCTAAGCATAAATTTAATCTAACATTCGATATCTATTACATATAGTTAACTTACATAATAAAATTTTCAAAAAGAGGTTTTAAAATGAAAATATTTTCAAAGCGGTTATTGGCATCAGCAATCATCGCCGGGCTGGCAATGCCTGTGGTTTCACATGCTACTAACGGCTATATGTTAATTGGTTATGGCGCTAAATCCAGGGCTATGGGTGGTGTTGGCGTTGCAAGAGGACAAGATGGTCTAGCGGCTGCTTTTAATCCTGCAACTATGGCTGATGTTGCGGATAAGTTAACTGCAGAAAAAAACTGGAGATTTGATATTGGGGGCGATATTTTTAAACCTAAAGCACAAGTTTATCATGATGCAGACCCTTTACTAACTAATTCAGCTGTGGATCAAGAGACCGGAGCACCCTCTACAGGATTCAGTACATCTAATGGATATTACCTGTTACCGGCTATGGGATTTGTTTCAAAAATTGATAAGCAATTGAGCTGGGGCTTTGCAATGATAGGTAGTGGAGCAGCTGCAAAATATGACCAAAGCTTACCAGCTGGTGATGGCAGTTACTTTTTCAACTTTAATGGCTTGGGCGGAGATAAATTAGAAATTCGCCTGATGAATTTACAGATGTTACCCAGCTTAGCATACAAAATTAATGACCAGCACACAGTTGGCGCAACGCTAGTAATATCTGCATCGTTATTTAAAGCGAATGGTTTGCTAGCATTTGAAGAGCTGGGTTTTGGTGCATCTGCTGGTAATCTTTCTGATCAGGGTACAGATACATCCTTTGGCGGAGGCTTACGTCTAGGCTGGAAAGGTAAATTTATTGAAGACAAGTTACACATCGGTGTGAATTATTCTTCACGTACTTATATGTCTGAGTTTGATGATTACAAAAACCTGTTCGCAGAACAGGGTGATTTTGATATTCCTTCAAATTATGCCATTGGTTTTGCATATGATATTTCTCCTGAAATTACTACCTATTTAGACATTCAGCAGATTAATTATAGCGAAGTTGCATCTGTCGGAAATAAAGGCCCAAATATAACAGGTGATTTCTTCCCCTGTGGAAATATAGAATGTGGTGCTCTTGGTTTAGATGAGGGTCTTGGTTTTGGCTGGGAAGATCAAACCATTATTAAATTAGGTGTAAGCTGGGCTTATTCACCTGAATTGATTTTACGCGCTGGTTACAATCATGCCGACAATCAGATACCAAAGGATCAGGTTTTATTTAACATGCTGGCACCCGCAGTTGTAGAAGACCACTTAACTATGGGTGCTTCATATATATTTAGTGAAACCATGGAATTATCTATGAGTTATGTACATGCATTCGAAAACACCGTGACTGGGCAATCCCCGTTTCAGCCCGCTGGCACCACCCCTGATAATCTTGTAGAAAACACCTCATTAACAATGAAGCAGAATTCTATCGGTGCAACTCTCGGCATTAAATTTTAATATGCATCATTAAGGAGTAAATAATTATGTATAGATTACTTAAAAAAACCATATATATGTGCACATTGTTATGCACAACAACTTGTTCTACATTTGCATTAGCAAATGAATTTACTATTATTGATTTTAATTTTTCATTAAGAACACCATCATTTGATGACAGAAACACAATATTAGGAGCGAATATTAATGGAACTTCACCTTGGGGGACTCTAGTAGAAGGCACATATCAAGGTACCAGCACAACAAATGATCTGGTGGATTTTAATTTTTTTGGTAGTACTGTAAATGTATATACAGCTTTAACCAATACAGTTTCAACAAACACAATTGGAGGCTCTGTGCCAGGAGGTCCTACACCCACAATTAACCTTACCAATTTGAGTGCTGATATGTCATCATGGTTTGCTGAATGGAGTGGAACAGCTTTTAATCAAGGAAACAACTCGAATTTTACCGACTGTTTCAGTCACCCATTATCAGGTGCAGAACATCCTAATGCCTCTCTATTAAGCCCTACTGCTACTGTAAAAAATAATCTTGATGGTACTTTTGTAATCACCTGGAATTCATGTATTTCATCCGAGCCACCTTACAGCTCTTTTGTAGGTCAGGTTGGATTCTGGGAACTTACTGTTAACTGTGATAGTTGTCCTGCGTCAATCCTAGGCGCATCAGAAACACTTAGCGCCTCACAAGCTGGAAACACAACTAGAACTATTGAGGGAACAGGTGGAAATGTTGTAATCATTTCTGAACTTGGTGCAAGCCCAGCAGGCTATACTTTTACTTGGCTTTCAGAAACTGATAACACGATTACAGATCTAGATGCGAATCAGGGCAGCTTTACATTTGACCCGAGTGGTTTGACTCCAGGAAATTATGTATTCAGTAGCGTATCAAATATAGCTTCTAGCAACACAAATAGTCGGGGTAAAATTATTATCAAAGTAGTTGCCTCTTCAGCGGGATTCGATATCAATGATGATAATAACAACGGTATAATCAATCAAGAAGATGACGCATCTCTTAGCACAAACCAACTTCAAACTGAGTTGAGTAATGGCACTGCCTTTGTCATAAACAGCGACAAAGGTAACCTAATACTTGGTGAATCTGCTTTTTGTGCATCAAAAGCAGCAAAAGCAGCACAAACCGATATAGCGGCTTTTGCAGGTACAAACTGTACACCTATAACAAATGCTAGTGATGATGCGTCATTAATAAATGCAGGTATTGGTGGGTATTATGACTTTGAAATTCATGGATTAGCTTTAGGTGATACAGCTCAAGTTGTAATACCTTTAAGCAACGCACTACCAGCACATGCTGTTTATAGAAAATTCAATAACTCTGGAAACACTTGGTCGTCATTTATTTCAGATAGTATTGACTCCATTAAATCTGCTACAGCCACCAGTAATGGCATATGTCCTTCACCAGGGAGTAGCTCATATACAACCGGCTTAACTAAGGGTGATAATTGCATACAACTTACTATCACTGATGGCGGTTTCAATGATGCTGATGGTGTTGTTAATGGGCATATTGTTGATCCTGGCGCAATTGCAGAAATAAAAAGTGGCACCGAAGCTAATTTAGCCAGTGGCTGCAGTATTTCAGGTAAGCCAAGCTCATTAAGCAAACACAGTGAATGGTTATTATTATTTGCTGCACTTGCATGGTTAGGTCTATCTACACGCACTAGAAAACAGTAAAGCCCTTCTCTTTAACTTATTGAGATTAGTATTTTAATACTATTATTAAACGGCGCTCTTTTAATCGGGAGCGCCGTTTTTTTATCTACTTATCAAACCGTCGCACTCGTGACATTAATGTTGTTAAGCCCCTATATTGACAAAGAATTCAAACCCTTAAGAAGTAACTTAAAAAAACGACCTGATTTATTTTTAACTGGCCTGTCTATTATTATTTCATTTTTAGCTTATAGATCAGGAAACATCTCGTTAACACTTATTCTTTATACCTTAGTTATTTCCGCCATACCTGAAGAATGGTTTTTTCGGATTTATTGTCAGCCCAGGTTAATTAAATATTGTTCATCTTTTATGACTAAAAGAACAGGCGTAATCATTGGCATAACATTAACGTCCGTATTATTCTCAGCTTTGCACGCTATAGCTCAGGAAAATATACATCAAATGTATTTAATTTTTATTCCTTCAATGATATATGGATATGCATATCATAAAACCCGCGACCTTCTATTGATTGTAAACCTTCATTTTATTTCAAATATTATTTTATATTCAGTTATTCCTTATAAAATTTGATAATAGCATCAATTAGATTTACTCAATTAAAGTATAAACACATAATAATTAACCTAATAAATAACGTAATATCACTTATAAAAAATTCACTTTACTTCAATAAACATTCATGAGAGCATCAAGACTGGAAAGGGAATTCTAAAATAATTAAAAGTATATTTTATATTCTCTGACTAACAAAGAGATAAGCACATTCCTATAATGCATGATGAGTTTGCTGCTTATATATTAATTTAATTTTTATATAAGGAACCGCTAATGAAACGCCTCTCAAAAATAATTCTTCCATTTTTCTTATTACTGAGCTTTATAACAACCGTGCAAGCAGATGAATTCACAGGTAAAGTGCAGACAATAAATGTTGGTAATGATTTTTTATTTCTAACTTTTATAACAGAACCCGGAAATCAGTATAAAATTTTTGGTGCCTGGGAAACAGGAGCTTCAGCATCAAAAAATTTCGACTCGCTTGTTACGTTACTTTCAGATGCTTATCAGGCCAACTCTTCAGTTCGATTAGCAGCAGGTACTAACGGTTTAATATGGCTCGTTGCCCCAGCTAATCTATAACTTATAAAGAAAATTAAGTTACCCCTGAACTTTGTTTGTTCGGGGCAACTTAAAGGACCAACACAATGCACACAGTAAGCAGTTTATTTATTGGACTCATAACCGGCATCATTTCAACCAACATATACATAAACTTAAATAGTGCTAGTATACAAAAAAACACTGGTATTAAACTACAGATATCATTGACTGAGAAGATTGATTCAATAAATAATAAAATAGAGAACTTAAGCCAGAAAATACATCAAATAGATGAACTTAAGAATAGTAATTTAGTAACTCAAAACCCAACAAACCAAGCTAAAATAAATATCGACAATATTGAAGATGCTGATGAGATAAAAACAGAAACAGAGAACCCTCTAAATAACATGAGAGACAAGGTAAATAATGAAATAGCGTCTAACAGTTTCAACCTTATCCAACTTATTAATAGCGACGAACTATCAAGCATGACTGATAAGGATAAAAAACAACTTATTTCTGAAATTTTCAACCGAGTAAATAGCGGGCAACTACCTATAGATTATGTAATAAAACAATAAATATAACGGTATTTTATAAGGCTATTCCACATTACACTTGCCTTAAAAATAACTTAAAATATCATATTATTAAAAAATCTCACAGAAGGAAATGGTTTTTTAAAACCATTGTTGAAGCATGCAGTAGTTGTTAAGGAAATAATATTATTGCAATAAGCCTTACTCCATAAAGTAAGAAATATAATTAAAATGGAAAACCAAAAAATGAAAAAAATAATATTAGCAACAATTTTATCACTTGGCACATTAATGAGCTCACAAACTCAAGCTGCAACCAGTTGGGGAACGTGCAATGCGAAAGGACTCATTACATGGGTGTATTCTGGCGGCGGCGCAGTGGCAACCGTCATAAATGGAAAAATATGCGTGATAAACAGTGTAGATATACCAACAACCGCATCTTCGATAACTTCGGTTTTACTTGAAGGAATGTCAACAGGACAAGCTGTACAAATATCTGTTACACCAACTTATGCTGTAGCACAAATAGGCTCTCCAACTTAAGATTGTATAATCGAGCCACTTAAAGCCACTTAATTAATAATTAAGTGGCTTTACTGGATAAACATAATGAGCACACAACGTTTTTTCATATTACTAATTACAAGTAACATTATTATACAGAGCACCGTTAATGCATTCATGTATAACAACACATCTCATGACATTAAAAACATAGAGAGCTACGAGAACTCACAAAAAGATTCTGCCCTGACAAGAGATAATGATTTATTTAGTTTATTATATGAAATTAGCACTAAACTCGAAAAACAGAATGAGTTATTATCTAATAGATTCTCTAAATCTAATACAGATTCTCAAGTGCCCGAAATAGAAACAGAGTCCACTGAGGCACTAACACCAAAAGATCATAAAAAGATCGATCAAATAAAATATAGCTTGCTAGATGATATGTATAACCCTGATATGAATTTTGCCTCATTCATCAACGACCCACGTTTAAAATCACTTTCTGAGAGTGATAAGGACGATGTCATGAATGAGTTAACGAGAAGAATTAACAATAGTGAAATTGATAAAGAAACTTTTTTATCTGAATATAAACCATGAAACTAATATTTAATAATATGCACAACATAATGGCTATTACTATTGAGACCTGAATACAATCAAATGGTTTAGGTAAGAGCAGAGGACGCGATCTAAATTACTTAACTGATCATGCAGAATAATTATAATTTAGAACAAACAAAATCTAAAATTAAACATTAATACTCAGTTTCTGCATTAAATCATATAAGGTTGGCCGACTAACCCCTAGCAGTTCTGCGGCAGGTGATACTTTACCGTTAGTATGATTCAGCGCTTTGGTAATTACTTTGCGCTCTGCTGCTTCACGTACTTCACGTAAATCAAAAGAATTCACATCAGCTGTGTCGTTAGAAGCTTTTAATTCTAAATCTTCTGCCGTTAACTGTTTGCCATCAGCCATTATAATGGCTCGTTTAATTCTATTTTTCAGTTCACGAACATTTCCTGGCCATTTATGAG
>Ga0316206_1001171_pt1 | contig 25484 bp, 24 predicted proteins | sample 6monthpyrite_MG_FD_204942 | JGI IMG/M metagenome (GOLD analysis project Ga0316206, IMG submission 204942) | Microbial mat bacterial communities from mineral coupon in-situ incubated in ocean water Damariscotta River, Maine, United States -... | ecosystem: Environmental > Aquatic > Marine >... | reverse complement strand
AAAAGATGTGGCGGCTTACATGAGGTATTACAACCTTGAGAGGCTGCATACTGCGAATGGTGATCAGTCACCCATTAACTATGAAAAATCTTTAGATAAAGTGTCCGGTTGGACTTGACCAGTACAGTCTGATTGGCTTATCGGCTTATGGTTTAATCGGCTCGTTAGTGACAGCAACAGTGGGTGCGATGGCTTTGCTTTATATCATTGGTCTTATTAAACGAGTCTAAAATAAATATATTTCTAATTGCAGCTTATATTTGGGCAGTCAGTGCGTTGTGTGTTTGAGGATTGATTGCCTAATTCCTGCGCCGAGTCATGCAAGTTTGTATCAGCGGGCGAAATTTTCAAACCACATTGCAGTGCTGTCTGTGCGGCTGATCCACAGCCAAAAGCATGCAGTGCATAAGCGAGATTGTTCCAGCCAGTAATTGATTTGGCTTGAAGACGAGTCGCGCGGCTAAAGGATTGAACGGCTTCTAACCAGTGGCGACTATCAAAATGCATATTGCCCAGTGCAATCCAGATGGCTGCATTGTTGGGCCAGTGTGTACTTGCAGCCCGATAGGCCTGGAGTGCGAGTTGTGGATTTCCGGTTTCTTCAAACGCATAGGCCGTTTTCAGATAGTTCAGTGGTTCGGCGGTGCCAGGTATTTCACCAATCGGGACTAATGCCAGTGCCCAGTAATCGGCACGTTGCCAGGTGCGCTCGAACACTTCAATCGGCGTCACCCAACGCCTGGTTTCACCGGAGCGAAGAATAACTTCATGCGCTTCGGTATCGTATCCAATAACAACCGCATAATGCCATTGTGCATACCAGTCGAAGGCCTGGTTTTGTAATACCAGTACCGGGTTACCCGCGGCAACTTCTTTGAACAGGTCGATGAGTTGTGGACGTAATTGATAAGGGAGCATGCCATGCCGGCGCGCGGCTACCGCCATTTCAATTTGCAGGCTGCCCTTGCGGTCCGGAAGATATACCTGAGAGGCTAATTCTTCGGGCGACGTTGTAACGCCATGTGCCTGCAACACGGTAGCCAGTGCCGCAGGACCGCACTGGTATTGTGTCTGTGGGAAAAAAGGTGTTTCTGTTAGCTCAACTGCAACAGGCAGAGAGCCCAATCCCTGGGCTTGTATTTCTCTGCTTTGCGGTGTCGATGCGCAACCGCTCAGTATTAACAGTGTAACCAGAAGCAGCGCTTTCATTATTTTTTATGACTTAGTGAACAGGATCGATGAACGGGAAAATATCTGTAGCACCAATAACATCAGTAATCACAAACACGAGAAAAATTAAAACAATAGTGCCAAGTGCACCGCCACCAGCTGGCAGTTGATTGATCTGCTGATTAAGTTGTGCGACTTCATCCTGGGTCATCTGATTTATACGATTGTCTAAATCGGTAGTACTGACACCCATGCCAAGCAGCTGTGCCTGAACATCGGCGCGTCTGATAATTTGTCGAAGATCATCTTTGTCATTCGATGCTTGAGCCTGATTAATCAGCTGGCTATTGGAAACAATGGAAGCCTGCGCCTGGCCAATAGTAGCAAAGAGCAATGAAAACGATAGTAATAGAGCAAGAAAACGACTAAATAATTTCATGATGAGATTTCCCACGTAGACAGCATGCGGTTGCATACTGTATTAAGCATTGATGGTAGCACGCACGCTGTTGGTTCAGTTAACTATATAAACAGGCTTAAACAATCCCGTAGTGATGCAAAATAACTGTTGAAAAACCACCGATAACTCAAAATAGCTAAGCCTGCCCTATTATAAAACTACATTATCGAGAATGCTGGAATTAATGGTGCAGAAGAGATTAAAAATCGATTCATTTATTTAAAATTCAAAGGTTTGGCACACTTTAATACCTAACAGATGCGCCTGTAATATGTCTTATCTAGTCCTATTAACATGTAATTTAATATCAAAAATACATATAACCACTCTAATGGGTGATTTACTAATTTATTTCTTCTTCTACAATGATTAGTACTTAAACAATAAAAGCAGGGCAGCTTATATGAAAGGTGTCATGCAAAGTGTATAAAGTCGAATGGGAAGATAATTGCGTTTACTGGAAATATTATGGAGATATTTCGGGTAAAGAAATTATTCAGGTTAGCCAGCTTATTTATGGAGACCCACGCTTTGCTTCAATAAAGTACAAACTGGTCGATTTTCTGGACATCGATTCCATCAGGTTAAGCAAAAAAGAAGCCGCTGTCATTGTAAACCTGCATAAAAAAGCGGCACTATCTAACACCAGTATTGAAACCGCAGTGGTTAGCAGTTCAAATGGTGAATTGGCCAATAAATTTGCATTCTTTTTCAGTAACCTGTGTCGGGAATTTTTCGTATTTCAAGATAGAGAGAAAGGCAATAACTGGCTAGCCAGTAAATGCGGCTGAAAACAGCGGGAGGTTAAGCGAATAATGAGGTCAGATTAAAGGCTATTTAATAAGTGCAAATTACTGGGTAAAGACATAAGTTTATTTTCTGATTGTTTGAGTCTTTTGTTTTGACTCCATCTGCAAAGAGTATTTATACTTCATTGCTATGAAAATAGATCCCGCCATAAATCCTCTGGATAAACTTCCTCCTCTTCTTAAGAAAAATCTTCACAAAAATTTATGTGTCTGTAATGAGGTTGTTAAGATGGACATTATTAATGCCATTGTAAATGGAGCGACGACCGTGGCAGAAATTAAAAGACAAACCTACGCCACTATGGGAAGTGGCTGCTGTAAAAAACAGGTAGAGCGCCTGATTGAGTGCCTTTGTGCACCAGAAATGGAGAAGTAGCTCTCCTGACCTTTTTTTGACAGGGAATAATCGGAGACAGCTCGATTTAGTTTTTATACCAAGATCAAACCCTGCTTTGGCAGGGCTGATTGTTTGTTGCCACCATTAACCGATATAAACTTAAGATGATCTCGCTAATGCGGCTTTTGGATTGAATATGCGTAATATCCATGTGGGGTGTAAATCAGATAACGCATATGACAATGTGATTCGCCACAGCAGGATTCCTACAATAAAGTAATGGAATATTAACTCGGCGGATCAACTTTATATGCAGTTGTTGTATTTACCCTGTACCAACCTGCAATTGAATATCGATCGCGAATAGTAGGTAATACTTCATGGGGGAATTCTTCACTTAAAAACACCACGACCGTTGCCAGGCCTGGCTGGATTTTTATGCCGCCGAGATCTCGTGCATTCTTGTAAATCACAAGTTCACCTCCTTGAGAGGATAACCAGTTTTGATTGAGGTAGACAACGACAGATAATACTCGATTAGCCTGGCCCTTAAATGAATCATAATGGCGTTTATAAAAATCACCAGGAGCATAGTGTGCAAAATGACTTTCGAAAGAAAATAAGCCCAGAATTAACTGTCGATTTAAAAATAACTGTAATTTATGCGACCAGTCTAACCATTTTTTATCGGCACTGGAGACACCGGTGATCCAGCAAATTTCATCACTGCGGACAAAGTTATTTTGCATGTGTTGTTGCTGACGCCCAATACCCGCATTATTAAACTGGTTTTTATCTATTTCTTCAAGCTGTAATAATAGTGCATGAGTAAGGTCTGTAGGCAGCGCACCCGGATTAATGCTGTAGCCCTGATGTTGCAGATCATCTGCAATACGCTGAAATAACGTATTATCAAAACTATTATTTGATGATTCAAGCGAACAGGCATGGCTGATCATGGGTGGGTTTTTACCGATATGATAAGAGTGTAGTTTCTCGGTTGGAGATATTCGATTGTATCGCTTACGCGGGCTGTTAGATATATAAACTAAAGGTTTGGCGGAATTAATAGTGAATCAATTCCTGCTCTTGACTAATAAAGGTGAAACTCAGATGACTTATATGTCTGGAAATAACGGGGCTTAATTGTATTTTCTTTGCTCTGCTTGTTTAAACGCCTGTATTTCTTGGTATGATTTATATTATCGACAGATATCAACGGATTAAATAGTACAAAATAATGAAAGATTACACAGAGTTCCTCAGGCAGGTAGAAAGCCTGAATCAAATATATGCATCAATCTATTTCAATGTTGAGCTCGAAGCACTCACCATGCCATTCTGGTCATGGGAGGATATTCAGAAAGGACTGGAGCTAAGGGAGGAATGGGAAGTGGATAAGTCCTTCATACCCTTTTATGGAGACTGGCATGATCTGTTTTGTATTAATACAGACACGGGTGAAATCGTTGCCTTGAATGATGAACGGGAAGTGTTGTGTACGTGGGCCTCTAGTAAGATTTTTTTGAGTTGTCTGTCAGAAACAGAGATTATTTTTGATGATGGAATAATGGAGGCTGGGGTGCATCATTTTGGTGATTCACAGGGGCATGAGGTAAAACATTAAAATAAAAATTGCCGCTTGAACTCTCTTGCCTATAGGTGCCCTACAATGCAATCTTCATGTTGTGTTTAATATATTAATTAATTCACTACTGGATAATTAAATACTGTAGTGTATTTTACACTAAAAATTAGTTACACAATATTAAGCTGTCCAGTACCTCTAATGAAACAGTAATGGGAAGTAGTTTCTGGTTTTTTAGAATTTTTTTTAATGTTAGATTGTTTAATTTTTTTGTATTCATCATGAGTTCTAACACTTCTTGAGATAAAATTTTTACTGTCTATATTTTTATTTTCATGTGCCTTCTTTACACATAAATATCTTCCATATCAATCAATAATATTGATCGTGACAACTTATAAAATTGTCTTTACAGTTTGTGTGAGTTAATCAATATTGTCGTTCCCTAATATAGGTTAAATATGCTTTTTGGGAATGGCTTGATATGGCAAAAAAAATAATTGATGACGACGATGATGATTACTTTGATGGCGCAGATGAAGCCACCGATAGTATTGAGGATGTGGAGTTAGATTTAGGTAAATACAATGGTCAGCTTGATGCGCGCCGCCGTCTTGAACAGCTTAAAGAAGAGAGGGAGCTTGAGCGTCTAATTAACAGTAATATTTATGATGACTTTTATTAATGTTCGTCATACCAGCTTAAGCTGTCTTCAATGACCCCTTTCTTTATACTTGTTTGAGAATATACGGCGTATGCGTCTTTCTGAATTACCGGCGCGTCTTCCACCTTAAATAAGGCTTTCCCTAGCTGTTCTTCTACCATGGCCTCCGGCAGGTAAGCAGCGCCTCCAAAGTTATTAAGAAACCCTAATGCAAGCCGCCCTACACTGGTTCTTAACGTGGGTGCGGATATGTCAGGGTACTGTCTGGCGTGTATTACTCCAAAGGCTGTTCCCCAGTCGACAAAAATATAATCCTCTTTAACCGCATCAACCGCACTTATGCATGGTTTTGAAGAAACCATAATCAAGGGAACCGCAATCAGCTCCTTTACGATTAACTGAGGTGTTTTAGGCGGATCAAATATAAAACCTAAATCCAGGGTGCCATCTAAAAGGTTTCTAATTACATTATCTGCACTCATTACATTTGTTTGCAGGGCAATGGCCGAATTTTTGCTGTGCACCCAGCTTAACCAGTCTTCAAGAAAGATGTCCCATATGCTGGGCAAGGCTGCAATGTTAAGTAATGCATCAACGCCCTCAGGGATAGCTATCTCCTGTTTGGCTCTCGACCAGGTGTTTAAAATATTGTCAGCATAGCTAAGAAATTTTTTACCTGCCGTGGTGAGCTCAATATTATTACGATCACGCGTAAACAGGCGTGTGCCCAGCTCATCTTCCAGCTGTTTTATGCGTGCACTGATAGCGGACTGGCTAATAAAAAGATTATTAGCAGCATGCCCAAAATGCTTTGTACGATAAATCTCAATAAACGCCTTTAATAGACCAATATCCATAAGAAAAACCCGGTGGTAGATGAGTTTGATGTTAGCTGGTTAACAAATATAAATGTCTGAACAAGGCGTAATACTAATCTAAAAAAATGATCGTGACATGCACTTTTATTCACTTTACCTGTTTTAGTAAATGCCATAAAAAGGCGTACTCTGCTTATTCTTAGATATATGAAATGACAGGGGAACTATTAAATTACTGGAGTAGGATAAATGAAGTTTTCGTCGTTATTAGCCATTTCTGTTTTGGCTACATCAATTCAGGTAGCATTTGCGAATGAAATGGAAAATACAGAAAAGCAGGATATGGAGTACTGTAAAGAGCAGGTTGAATCATACGGTATTGAGGATGCAAAAGAAAAAAGTATTTTTGTTCAGGAGTGTATGGACGGCTTTAAATCCCCATCGGGTGATGAGCAGGTACCGCAGGAGTAATAGGTAGAATGAACAGTTAGTTTTCTCTATTGTGAATATTGAGCTAGAAAAGCCCCGGTTTACCGGGGCTTTTCATTGTTATATGTGCTTAAAGTTAATACTATCGGGGGTATAACAAAAATATTAACGACTTATTTTGGGTGCATGCAGTGGCATATAATATATTTAACACCTTGAAAGACATCATCCAGGAAGTGAATGATGCATCGGGACTTGTAGAGGCGCTTAATATTACGGTAGGGCGTACACGGCAGGTACTGCAGGCAGATGCGGTATCGGTGTATTTTCGTGATGAAGCGACCGATCAACTAGTCCTCATGGCAACCGATGGCCTTAATCAACATGCCGTGGGGAGTATTCGCTTTGAGCTAGATGAGGGCTTAATTGGCCTGATAGCCACTCAGGCTGAACTGATCAATCTTAAGGATGCACATTCCCATCCTAAATATCGTTATGTGATGGAAACCGATGAAGTCACATTTCATGGTTTTTTAGGTGTCCCCATTATTCAGCACAGGCATGTATTAGGTGTGCTGGTAGTCAGGCAAATAACGGCCAGACGTTTTTCTAGTAATAGTGAAACCTTTTTAATCACGCTGGCGGCGCAGTTGGCGGGTGCAATATCTCATGCCGAAAGGGTAGGTGAGGTTACTCATTTACTTGAGAATAAGCCCAATGAATCTTTCTTTATGAAGGGTTTAAATGGTGCACCAGGCATCGGCATTGGTGAGGCTTATGTGGTGTTTCCGGCGGCCAATCTGGAAGCGGTGCCCGATCAGGCAATAGAACCCGGGGATATTGAATTTCACATTAATGCCTTTCATGAGGCAGTTGAAAGTGTGAAATTGGAATTTGAAGATCTTGCGCATAAAATGAAAGATGCGTTATCCAGTGAAGAGCTGGCACTGTTTGATGTGTTTTTGCTGATGCTAAAAAGCGATACATTAATTGATGCGATTGTTAATAAGATAAAAGTGGGTCAGTGGGCTCAAGGTGCATTGCGTCAAACTATAGGTGATCACGTAAAACAATTTAGTGCCATGGAAGATCCTTATTTCCGTGAACGTGCTGTTGACATAAAAGATCTGGGCAGGCGCATTCTGGTGCATTTGCAAAATCAGAAAGTGGCTAAAGTAGAAATAACCGCACCTTGTGTATTAGTTGCGGAAGAGGTTGTTGTTTCTCAGTTTTCAAAGATACCGTTGGAGTATTTGGTCGGTATTGTATCGACTAAGGGTTCCGCATCTTCTCATGTGGCGATACTCTCTAACGCCCTGGGTGTTCCCTGTGTAATGGGAATAGAAAATTTACCGGTAAACCGAATTAAGGGACAAACTGTTCTTGTTGATGGGTATCGTGGGCAGATATATGTTAAGCCTACAAAACTTATTCTGAAAGAATATAAGCGTCTAATTCATGCAGAAGAAAAACTGGATGTAAAACTTAAAGATTTAATTGATAAACCATCAGAAACATTAGATGGCGTGCACATTCCACTGTATGCGAACACTGGTTTATTGGCGGATATTTCGCCTTCATTAAAAAGTGGTGCAGAAGGTGTTGGCCTATACAGGACAGAAATACCTTTTTTAGTGCGTGATGGTTTTCCGAGTGAAAAAGAGCAGGTACAAGTATACAAAGAGGTATTACAGGGTTTCTCGCCACGCACGGTTACCTTCCGTACGCTTGATATTGGTGGTGATAAAGCACTACCTTACTTTCCTATAGCAGAAGAAAATCCATTCTTAGGCTGGCGAGGCATTCGCATAATGCTGGATCACCCGGAAATATTTTTGACACAGATACGCGCAATATTAAAAGCCAATATATATGGTGATAATTTGCGGCTAATGTTACCAATGATAAGTGATGTTGGTGAAGTAGATGCGGCATTAAAATTAATTCAACAAGTGCATAAGGAGTTAATTGAGGCCGACATAATAGTTCCATATCCTGCTATAGGTGTAATGATAGAAGTGCCGTCCGCAGTGTATCAAATTGAGGCGCTGGCAAAACGTGTCGACTTTTTCTCTATCGGCTCAAATGATCTAACTCAGTATTTGCTGGCAGTTGATAGAAATAATAAGCAGGTAGCACCATTATATAACTGTTTGCATCCCTCTGTATTACAGGCCATTCAACACGTAGTGGAAACCGCTCATAAGTTTAATAAAACAGTCAGTGTCTGTGGTGAAATGGCAGGTGACCCGGCATCTGCGCTGGTATTAATAGGCCTGGGCGTAGATAGCCTGAGTATGAGCGTGGGTAGTCTATTAAAAGTTAAGTGGCTTGTGCGGACATTTACCCAGCAATACGCATCTCAATTGGTAAAGGAAGTATTAATTATGGAGAAGGCATCTGATATTCGTAAAAAGATTAGCGAGGTTATTGATGAGGCAGGGCTTGGCGCAATATTAACTTCGGGAAAATAGCTTATTAAAGTAGAGAAAAATAGAAGGTGTAATATTCGGGATTATTAATCAAAGCAGACATTGGCAAGGATACTATGAAACGGCAGCATTCACCGCAAAGTAGTCATCAACAGTTTGATTTACACACCCTGAATTTCCCCTGTCATGGCACGTCTCCCTCGGGGAAAGATCGCCGTTGTTTGGCGCTCTGTCCCCTCAACCCATACCACTCAGAGCAAGGCGGAGTCGTTCATTGCTCTGCCAGCCAGATCGGAGTCACTACTAGGGACGGAGCTCAAAAAGCGAGGTCCATCCCCGAGCAAAGCAAGCATACGATGACCGCCTATGATTGATTTCACGCATTGAATAGCTGGCTAGCGAATGTCCACTTTTATGCAAAATCATTAAAGTCACCTTACATTTGCCGGGTCGTGCTGATAAGCCAGGACGGCGCATCAACCCGGCCCGACAACGAAGCTTTAAACTAGCAGGTATTTTTTACTAATATTATGCAGGCCATACAGCAGATGAAAAATCTGCAGGTATGGCAAGAATAAAGTTAGAAATGTAGTGGATCAATGCTGGTAAAAGCCATTCCAGATACCTGATAAAAACGCCAGTGCATTTTTGCCAAGCACGGAACAGTCATAACCGCCTTCCTGAACGATCAACGTAGTGTAGTGTAGATTGCCAAGGGCCAGGCCGTTTGCATGAAAATCATCGGCAAGCAGATTCCAGGTGCCAGAAGGATCGTTTTGTGCTGTATCCAGTCCGAGTGCAATAATTAAAACATCAGGCTTGAAACCGCGAATTTTTTTGATCGCCTTCTGAATAGCCTTGAGGTGAGTCGCTCCATCAATACCACGTTTCAGTGGTAAATTAAGGTTATAACCGCTGCCCGCTTTCTCACCGATGTCTTCTTTGTAGCCACTGAAATAAGGGTACTCAAAAGCCGGATCGGCGTGAATAGAAATAGTCAGTACGTCATCCCGCTGATAAAAAATATCCTCCTGACCATTGCCGTGATGATAGTCCAGATCAAGTATCGCCACTCGGCCATATTCAGACAGGTAATGTGCGGCAATGGCTGTCGAGTTAAAGTAGCAGTAGCCACCGAAGGAGTCGTGACTGGCGTGATGCCCAGGCGGTCTTACCAGTGCATATGCAAACTGGCTGCCTTCTTTAATGGCTCTGGCCGCGGTTAAGGTTGCATCCACAGCCTCGCGGGCAGCAAGGTAGGCGTTGCGATTAATCGGGCTATAAATGTCTATGCAATAATAACCGGCATGAGTCGGAATATTTTTAGGCTGACCGACATTTTTTCGAATAGGAAATACATCCGGGAATAAGGATTTTTCTGGGTCAATTTTTAATGCAACTTCTTTGAAATAATTAACGAAGCGACGATCATGCACGGCAAGGATATGTTTATCACTAAAATGTTTGCGTGGCATTCTTTCAAATAAATCGGTTTTGTCTAGCTCATCTAGAATAACGCTGACGCGTACAGGTTGTTCTGCATAATCATGATCCTTAATATGATGGATGGCATGACCGTCAGTAACACAGAGCACAATTTTTTTATCTTTAGGGATGTTCGGATACACATGAGGCTTGCGTTTTTTTACATAGATAAATGGACGTAATTGAACGGGGTCATCAGTAAATGAATTAACAATTTCGTTGATGAGTTTATCGGCCAGTGTTTTTTTATATTTGCGTCGTAATATGGCCTGGATAATATTTATGGCGGTTGGTCGACTAAGTGAGCGACCACTATCCAGATCATCGGCCATTAAAAAATAGGCGTTATTTGCATTGGCTTTACGTGGGCGTTCATAGAGTGTGCCCATGACCGGGCGTGCACCCATGCGTTCGTAAAATCGCATGCGTGATTTATTTTCTTTAAGCGTTTCTTTTTCGGGGTGATCCTGTTGCAGATCAGTCATGCATTCGAAGAATAGCCAATCAAGTCCAAGGCTCACGCATTCTTCCTGAATTCTTTGATATAAAGCGGCGCCGACTCCACCCCCTTTAGATTTGCTGGATAAAGCTATCAGATCAAGATAACCGAAACGCAATGTAGGTTCAGCAGAAAAAAGGGCAAAGCCTTTAACTTGACCTTTGCGATTATCACAAACGAATAACACCGTGCGGAAATTGAATTTCATCGGGTTATGCAGTTTTTCCGGGATCTCGCGAATTTTTTCATCCGCTACATCACTAAACTGTTCGCGAATAATTTGCTGAACCTGAGCAATGGCATCGCGGTTTATAGGCAGTAGTGCATCATGTACGCAGCGTATTCTAAACATAAATCTAAGCCCTGAATTTCAAGCGGTTGATTGGGTTAAACATATAATGTGGCTATATTATTTATGCAATACGCTAACGATTTTGCATATTCCCTGCTAGCCACTGCCCGACAGCATAGTGCCGGGCGTTATACGCTTATAACAACAGGAATTCCCTGAATTCACCACGCATACAATGATTGGATGCCATGGATGAGGAATAGGCACCGGCATTAATTAATGCCAGCGTATCATTCTCATGTAATGGCGGCATATCAATATTGGTATACCATACATCCAGCGCCTCATTGATATTACCAATAATCGTCACACTTGATTTTTCACCCTCTCGGACGACAACAGGTACAGGCTGAAATGGCAGGTTATACACCGCGGGTTCAAGCGCAATATTAAAACCGGCGTTAAGACCGACAAACAGCGTATCTTTTTTCTGCTCAACCATATTTACATTGAGCAATAAAATACCCGCATCTTTTACAATGTAGTCACCGGGTTCAATTTCCAGTTGCAAGTCTTTGCCGTGAAAATGTTTAGCCAGTATACCCGCCCATTTTTTCAGATCCAGTGGCTGGTCTGTTGCTACATGAGGCACGCCCAGTCCACCACCCACATTGACATATTCAATGCTGTCCAGTTGATCAACAAACCAGAAGCATTCAGTGATAATTTCATCCCATATTTCCAGTTGTGGTGTCAGGTATCCGCAACCGGTATGAAAATGAATTCTGTTAATGGTCAGGTCGTATTGTGCAGCCAGTTTAATAGCTTCATTAAACTGTTCTTTGTAAATACCAAACTTGGTTGTGCTGCAACCACAATACTGGAGTTTGTCATTCTGTGCGCGTCCTACGCCCATGGCAGGATTAACTCGAATACCAATACTGCGTCCCGGGCTGAGTTCGCCTATGCGACGAATACTATGCAGGGAATCACAGTTGGTGGTGAGCCCGTTGATACGCGTCAGCTGATCCAGGTCGGCCGGGGATAAGCTGGTTGCAGTAAATGAAATATCTTCTGCACGAAAGCCGCAGCTTATTGCATGAAGTACTTCTTCGGGCGAGCAGGCATCTATTCCTGCTAAACCAGACTTTTTAATATGCGTCAATAAAGGCGAAAATCTGTTCGCCTTCATTGCGTAATAGATCCTGTATTGATTTTCAAGATCGGCATCATCAAGGGCATTATGCAAACGACGAATATTATCGGTTACGCGGCGAGCATTATAAAAAAATGCAGGCGTGGAAAACTGCTTTGCCAGTTCAGCAACCGAATTATTCGCGAATAATAATGTCCCTGCATCGTGCTGGAGGTCGTTCCTTGACCACCAGTCGTTGAATGTTTTTTTATTCATTAAATGGAGATTCTATCGTAGAGAAAAATTATCAATGATAAAGCTCAAAATTGCAGATCGTAAAATCAGCCTATTGAGGATATTTTTCGATCGAAATTATCAAAGCTAGGAATCATCTCATTTTTACCAGTTATCCAGCCACGACATTTTACTGACCCGCAGCCGCATGGGAATTGCTTGTACAGAACGTCTTCGGTCTGTGCGTAGTCCATGTACAGATAGTCATTGGCTTTGATATCCTTCACCGCATAAACCATCATGTTTTTCATATCCAGAAAAACATTCGGCTCACATGAATGTAAAAAATAGCCAGTGAAATAGGTGTCGTACAAATGTATGCCAGGTTCAATTTGCAAACTATGTTGTCTGATGTCAGTTATTATTTCACCGCTGATGGCGGCAAGAAGATCACCTTTTTTAAAATCAGTATACGATATGACGCCAAAGCCAGCTGAATCATCTTTATGTAAAACTTCAAAATCAACCGACTTGGGAAACATTGGGTTTTTGCCAAAATGTTCTGGATACATCGTCTGTTTTTTCTCACTATATTGAAAAATAAAAAAGCTACAATTTTGTCATGTAGCCACTGTTCTATGTTCGCGATTTATACGCTTGAAATTTCACTATAGCAATGATTATTTATCATATTTTTTAAATAAATGATGATTAATTTTAACGATCAATAATAGTAATTATGGCGATCTAATATTCTTCTTGATAGCGACGAGAATGCAGGCGCTTTTACTCTTTTTGAGGGTGTTTTTATATTAAACAGAATGGCCTATTTGAGGTGGCTTGTGCTCGTAATATCGGCTTTCTGCTGAATTTTTGCACATGGCTATTTGGCTAGTGCAGGACGTCTGGCGTGCCAGGTGACTTTGTCAGTTATGATGGTGGTATGAAAGGGCTTTGCAGGTATGCCTATAACGATATGCGCGAAAGTTGCTTTGGGAGACGCACATATCTGTTTCTGTGTAGTAACAATACAATTATTAACACAAATCTATCTGTATGATCTGTCAGATATTGCTGGTATTTGGCAATTCTGAGGCATTGGGTGATAACCTTAAGCTAATCAAAACTGCCTTGCATTTAATTGCGCTGGTGCTTTGGTTTAATTGTTCTGGCAAGCGTTATTTATCTGTGAGGTCATTTATAACGGGTAGCTAGCGATATTGCTTGATCTGAAACATACAATGACAAGTTAATAATCGATCTGGTTTTTGTAGGGCTCTAGTAGAGTTAAAATGCGGGGTTATACATGCGTATACTTGATTTTTTATTGATTTATATAAAGGAAGCGGGTTATGGCAGAACAAAATGTAGCATTAACTGTTGATGAGCTTAATCCTCGTTCTCTAAAATACCTGACCTATTACCTTCAGGGTCTGGTTCGTGGCCGCCTGTGGTTACAGGTGTTACTTGGTATGGCGTTGGGCATAACCGTGGGTATTATTCTTGGGCCTTCTTTTGCTTGGGTTAATCCTGTAACCGCAAGCACCATTAGTGACTGGTTGGCCTTCCCGGGGAAGTTGTTTCTGGCACTCATCCAAATGATTGTTGTACCGCTTGTGTTTGCATCCATTATTCGTGGACTGGCCGGCACCGAAGATGTTGAGCAGTTACGTAAAATAGGCGTACGCGTCGTTCTTTATTTTATATTAACAACCGTATTGGCTATTGTTATCGGCCTTGTTTGTGCATCAGTGATTAAACCAGGGACGTACATTGATAGTCAGGCACTACAAATTCCTTTAGCAACTGTATCCAGCAATACGGCTGATGCAGATGTCTCTGCGATTGATATTAATAAACTACCACAACAAATTATTACCTTATTGCCCGCTAATCCACTGACCTCTATGGTTGAGAGCAATATGTTACAGGTCGTGATATTCGCAATGATGGTTGGCGTTGCGCTAGTCTCGATGGCGCCCGTGCAGTCAAAACCAATGCTCGAGTTGTTGGGGTCATTGCAGGAAGTCTGTATGACGGTTGTGCGTTGGGCCATGCTATTGGCACCGCTTGCTGTATTTGGGTTGATGGCTCAGGTAACTGCCAAACTAGGATTTACGGCTTTGCTGGGAATGGCAATCTATGTGGGTACTGTTTTACTCGGGCTGTTTATACTGTTTCTGGTTTACCTTGTTATTATTTTTGTGGTTGCCAGATTAAATCCAGTTGAATTTATAGTCTCTGTGCGCGACGTATTACTGCTGGCTTTTTCTACTTCCAGTTCTGCTGCTGTGATGCCGCTATCGATCAAAACCGCAGAAGAAAAATTAAAAGTCCGTCCTTCAATTGCACAGTTTGTTATTCCCCTGGGTGCTACGATAAATATGAATGGTACGGCCCTGTATCAGAGTGTGGCGGCATTATTTCTGGCGCAAATATATGGTATTGAGATTGGTCTGGGTGGTATGTCTGTCATTGTATTAACGGCTGTAGGTGCCTCTATCGGTGCATCGGCAACACCCGGTGTTGGTATCGCCATTTTATCAATGGTGCTTGATTCGGTCGGCATACCTGCTGCGGGTATCGCCTTAATTATAGGTGTGGACAGAATTTTAGATATGAGCCGCACCGCTATTAATGTAAGCGGGGACCTTGTCGCTGCCAAATTAATGGACCGTTGGGTCGGCGCTAAAGCCAGTTTTGATGACGAGCTTATTGGTGAAGCAATAAACGAGGGTATTCGCAGGGAAACCGGTGAAGATGTGCTTATTGCGGAACAAAAGAAGGCCATATAAATATATGTGGCTCTTATGAATGTGTGCTGGGGTTTTTAATTGTGATCTTTAATATTTATTTAAAGGTGCATTAGAGCCCCCACAAGAATAAAAAACTACATTGAGGTTATTATTGATGGCTTTACTTAAACGTCTGGTTTTAGATGTCCTTAAACCGCATCAGCCAAATGCACTGGAATTTTCCTGCAATTTAGCTGCCGTTGGAACTGATTATCATGTTGAATTAACGGTACTTGAAGTGGATGAAAATACAGAAACGGTTCAACTTGTTATCGAAGGGAATGATATTAATTTTGAAGCCATTCAATCAGCTATCACAGGTATGAGTGGTTCATTACATAGTATTGATGTTGTGGAGGTAATAAGCGACCCTGAAGCAGAATAATTAAATTTCTTTCAGGAATGCAATTTTATGAATCCGTTTCCGCAGATCAAATTTTTACTTCGAATAACCAGCACTCATGATATTGCCCGTCGCTATTTTGTAGTCAATGGCTTTGATGGCGCACTGACTATGCTAGGAATTATTATGGGCTTTTATATCAGTGAGCCCGCTAATTTGGTTGTTATTATTAATGCCTGTATGGGTGCAGCCATTGCTCTGGGCGTGAGTGGTGTGAGCAGTGCCTATGTAAGTGAACAGGCGGAACGGCGACGTGAGCTTAGCAGGCTCGAAGGTGCCATGGTGACAGATTTGCAGGATGGTGCACATGCACAGGCAGCGCGTTGGGTGCCGGTATTTATCGCGCTGGTAAATGGTTTGGCACCATTCTTTATTTCTCTGTTAATCATTATGCCGCTATGGCTTTCAAACGCGAGTATCGTCATATTTGTTTCGCCTATTTATGTGTCCATATTAATCGCGGTATCACTGCTCTTTTTATTGGGCGTCTTTCTGGGGCGCATATCAAATATTTCCTGGCTACGCAGTGGTATGCAAACATTATTAATTGCATTGCTTACAATGTTATTGATCTATCTGTTTGTGGGGGGTTAGTGTGAAAAAGACAGTCTGGCATATGCTTGAGGCAGATGAAGTGTTTATAGATTTAAATACATCCGCGCAGGGTTTGTCGTCCAGTAAAGCCCGGGCGTACCTGAAAGAGCAGGGGGCCAATGTCATACCAGAGACAAAAAAACGCTCTTTGCTGACGATGTTATTAGAACAGTTCAAGGACTTTATGATTCTGGTTTTATTGGCCGCCGCATTGATATCGGGATTTATTGGTGAGCTACAGGACGCCATCGCTATTCTGGTGATTGTATTACTTAATGCCATTATGGGTACGTTTCAGGAATACCGAGCCGAGCGTGCAGTTGCCGCATTACGTGAAATGGCGGTACCCGATGCACAGGTCATCCGTGATGCAAAGGCGATTACGATTGGTGCATCCGAACTGGTGCCGGGTGATATCGTTTTATTGGAGGCAGGTAATGTAGTGCCTGCAGATTGTCGCCTTTTTGAAACGGAAGATATGCAGGCAGATGAATCGATGCTCACCGGTGAGTCGCACATGGCAGATAAACAGACCGCTAAATTACAGAATGAAAATCTGCCATTGGGTGATCGCACAAATATTGTTTTTAAGAGCAGCATGATTACCCGCGGTCGTGGCAAAGCGGTTGTAGTGGCCACCGGTTTATATAGTGAGATTGGACATATTGCCGAGCTGTTACGTACGGAAACAAAGGTAAAAACACCGCTGCAAAAAAGATTGGCTCGATTTGGTCGTTACCTTGCACTTGCCGTTCTGGCAATTTGCGTTGTTGTCTTTGTTGCCGGTTTATTGCAGGGACAGGCGATATTATTGATGTTTCTCACGGCAGTAAGCCTGGCCGTTGCTGCAATTCCCGAAGCACTTCCCGCAGTAGTCACTTTGTCTCTGGCCTTCGGCGCGCGAAAACTAATTTTACATAATGCGCTGGTGAGAAATTTACCCGCTGTAGAAACGCTGGGTTCAGTTACCTATATCTGTACGGATAAAACCGGCACACTTACGCAAAATAAAATGCAGACCGAAGTTTTTTATGTTGCGGGGGCACGACTGCAAACATTAAAAACACATGACGCGCATTCACCTTTAATTGAATTGGCTCATGCATTGGCCTTAAATAATGATGTTAGTGAAGTGGATGGTAAGGCGACAGGTGAACCGACCGAACTGGCCTTATATGAAGCCGCTCAAAATGCCGGTTTCGAAAAACAGCTATTAGAGCAGGAAAAACCACGTTTAGGTGTTATTGCATTTGATAGCAAGCGAAAAAAAATGACGACCTTGCATCAATCACCCACGGGTGTAGTGGCATATATAAAGGGTGCGCCTGAAAGTGTGTTATTAAATTGTAACAATGCGCAGGGTATTGATAATACGCAATCCTTCGATATGCAAAAAATTCTAGCAGAGGCAGAGAAGCTGGCAAATGAAGGCTATCGTGTTCTGGCAGTGGCCAGACGCGAACTGGATAGCTTACCGAATAAAATTGATGCAGAAACAGTTGAGCAGCAGCTTGAGTTTATTGGTCTGGTCGCCCTGATTGATCCGCCGCGTCCCGAAGCGGCGCAGGCAGTAGCAGATTGTCTGACAGCAGGAATTACACCTGTGATGATTACGGGCGATCATCCGGGTACGGCAATGGCTATTGCTAAACGCCTGGGTATTACCGATAACGACACAGCGATACTCACGGGTGATGCATTAGCAAAATTATCCGATGAAGACTTTGCTCGGGATGTTAAAAAAATCCGGGTGTATGCACGGGTTAATCCTGAGCAAAAAGTGCGCATCGTTAAAGCCTTACAGTTGAATGGCGAGTTTGTTGCCATGACAGGTGATGGTGTGAATGATGCACCTGCATTGAAACGCGCAAGTATTGGTGTGGCGATGGGGCAGAAGGGTACGGATGTGGCGCGCGAAGCGGCAGACATGGTTTTGCTGGATGATAACTTTAGTACGATTGTTGAAGCAATACGTTATGGACGACGTATTTTTGATAATATTCGAAAATTTATCAAGTACACAATGAGCTCGAACTCGGGTGAAATTTGGACGCTTTTTCTTGCGCCATTTCTGGGCCTGCCTATTCCCTTATTGCCAATTCATATTTTATGGATCAATCTGGTAACGGATGGTTTGCCCGGGCTGGCATTTACGGTTGAACCGGCGGAGAAAAAAATCATGCAGCGGCCGCCCAGGCCACCGGAAGAAAATATTTTTAGTCACGGTATGTGGCAACATATTTTATGGGTAGGCCTGTTAGTGGGAGGATTATGCATTGCGTCTCAGGCCTGGGCAATTTCCCGTGGCGTAGAGTACTGGCAAACAATTGTTTTTACTGTTTTAACCATTTCACAATTATTTCATAGCATTGCCGTGCGCAGCGAAAAGGATTCCATATTTTCATTAGGGCTGTTAAGTAATTTACCTTTACTGGGTGCGGTTGTATTTACTATTGGCTTACAAATGTTAGTTATTTATGTGCCGGCATTAAATGATATATTTCACACACAGGCATTACCCCTTTATGATCTGGTGATCTGCTTTATGATTTCATCGATGGTGCTTTTTGCCGTAGAAGTTGAAAAATTTTTGCGTCGAAGAGGGCTGATTTATGTAGGTGATAAGAACATACTGTCTACGAAGTAGTTAGATATTAATTTTAAAGAAGAATGAGGCTAAGGTTTTAACAGTGGATATTAATGACGTAGAAAAGCTGAGCGATGGATCTTTAGTCGATACTATCATCAGGCATCTGGACGCGCAGGAAAATGAGCAGGTCAGAGAATATCTAGAATCTTTGCATGTCTCAGAAATAGCCAGCTTACTTGAATCACTGCCCGGTGAATTACGTAAACAGTTGTGGGCACTGCTACCGCCGGGTGCAAAAGGTGAAACGCTAATTTACCTTGGTGATGAAGCGCGTAGTAGTATCGTTGGCTCAATGGAGCATGAAGATGTTGTTGCCGCAACCGAAGTTATGGCAACGGAAGATCTTGCAGAATTTATTGATGACTTGCCGTCGGATGTCAGTGACGCAGTGCTTTCGTCACTGGATAAAGATCGGCGTATCAGGTTAGAAACCACGCTGGCCTTTGAGGAAGATACGGCGGGTCGATTGATGAGCACTGACGTAATCAGTGTGCAAAAAGATGTCAGTATTGCTGTCGTTCTGCGTTATTTACGTCGCCTTAAACCTTTGCCTCCTCACCTTGATGCCTTAATGGTGACAGATGAACAGGGTACATATCTGGGGAAGTTAAGCCTGGCGGATGCGCTGTCCGAGCACCCAAGCACCCTGGTGTCAGAGGTGATGGATGAAATGGCAGACGTTGTTTTGGCTAGCGCCAGCGAACATGAAATTGCCGTATTGTTTAGCCGACGTGAACTGATTTCCGTTGCGGTAGTGGATGACAATGACCAGCTATTGGGGCGAATTACGTTTGATGATGCAGTAGATATCATAATGGAAGAGGCTGATAAAGCATTATTGGCGAGTGCCGGTTTAAGAGAAGATGCCGGTCTTTTTGAGCCCATTCTACATAGTGCAAAAGGACGTGCAGTTTGGCTTGGTATTAATCTCATTACGGTATTTATGGCGGTGTGGGTTATTGGGCGTTTTGAAGAGATATTAGAAAAAATTGTTGCCCTGGCGATTTTAATGCCAGTTGTTGCCAGCATGGGCGGTATCGCAGGCAGCCAAACCTTAACACTGACTATTCGTGGTTTGGCGCTGGGGCAGGTGAGTGCTTCAAATTTACGTTGGTTGGGTAATAAAGAACTGGCCGTGGGTTTATTAAATGGCGTTGCCTGGGCAATTATTGTATCTATAGTGACATTCCTGTGGTTTGAAGATATGGGTGTTGCGTTGGTTATAGGTGTCGCGGTTTTAATTAATCTGTTGGCAGCGGGTTTATCAGGTGTGTTGATCCCTGTGCTGCTAGATAAAATGAATATTGATCCTGCGCTTTCCGGCGCGGTGGTGTTGACAACGGTGACGGATGTTGTGGGATTCCTGAGCTTTTTGGGGCTGGCAACATTATTTTTGATCTAAATTTTTTTAAAAAAACACACTAACTATTTTAAAAAATGCAGAAAAAAATTAGATGTATTGCAGAGAATAAATTATGCACCAGGGTGTGATTACACTGGGTATGTTGCTCGGTGGTTTAGGACTTTTTTTACTCGCGGTCAGTATGATAACCGATGGTCTCAGGTTAACGGCGGGCAATGCATTACGTAATATATTAACCAAAGGCACGAGTTCACCAAAACGCGGTATTGCCTCGGGTATTTTTATTACAGGCATTGTTCAGTCCTCCAGTGCTGTCACCATCGCAACCATTGGTTTTGTTAACGCAGGTTTACTGACAATTTATCAGGCGCTGGGTGTTGTTTACGGCGCAAACATTGGCACCACTATGACCGCCTGGCTGGTGGCTTTAGTAGGTTTCAAAATTAGTGTAGATAGCTTTGCATTACCCATGATCGGTATCGGTATGTTATTACGGCTAACGGGTGGCGATAGTCGTCGTGCTCCTCTGGGCTTAGTTTTGGCAGGCTTTGGTTTATTTTTTATTGGTATTGACGTGCTCAAAGATGCCTTTGAAGGTATGGCCGCAACCATAGACCTGAATAAATTTACACTGGATGGTATTACTGGTGTTTTGTTGTATGTGGGAATAGGTTTTCTCATGACAGTATTAACGCAATCATCCAGTGCCGCCATTGCCATTACCCTGACGGCAGCTACCGGAGGCATACTGGGTTTATATGCAGCTGCGGCCATGGTTATTGGGTCAAATATAGGTACTACTTCTACCGCCGGCTTAGCGGTTATTGGCGCAACGCCAAATGCCAAACGGGTGGCCGCTGCACATGTGATTTTTAATTTGGTAACCGGGGTTGTGGCCTTGCTGATGTTGCCCGTACTGTTCATTATAGTAAAAAGCACGGGTAAATTTTTAGGTCTGGAAGATATTCCTGCCGTCACCCTGGCGCTGTTTCATACCTCGTTTAATATCCTTGGTGTCATGTTGATGTGGCCTTTAAGTAACAGGCTGGCGCATTATCTTGAAAGTCGCTTTGTTACATTAGAAGAAGTTGAAAGCAGTCCGCAGTATCTGGATAAAACAATTGCCGTATCACCTACCCTGGCGCTGAATGCGCTAAGGCTGGAATTATTGCGCATTGCCGGTATATCCAGGCGCATGGCTCTGGCGGTATTAAGTGCAGAGCCGGGTCATGGATCGCGCATAGGCAGTGATTATATGATTGCTAAAAAGCTGGCGGATGCGGTGGCCGAATTTATTACCCACCTGGGAAAAAGTAGCCTGAGTAATGAAGAAGCCGTGCAGCTGGCAAAAATACTTAAGGCAGAGCAACATTTGTTGGCCTGTGCCAATCTGTCAGTAGAGATTACCAAGATGCAATCGGGAATGGCTCGTATGGACGATGAGGAATTAATTAAAAAAAATGCGCATTATCATTTGCAGGTGGTTCACCTGTTTGAACTAACCAATCCTCAACTGGATGAGTTTTCTTTTGCCGCCTGCGAAAAACAATTACATAATATACAGGCCGCATATGATGATGTGAAAGAGACGCTGTTACTTGCCGGTACACAATTACGTATGCCGATACCCGGAATAATCGACATTGTGGAACAAAATAGTCGCATTCGACATATGGGGCGCCAAATGTATAAAGCCATACAAAACATAAATGAAATAGGTATAGATGTTAAAGTGCCTGTTAAAGAAACGGCTACAGTCATTGAGTAAAGACCCGTATGCAAGTTAATTTATATAGGTGTAATATTTAAGGATTATTTACTATGAAGTTAGTCAAATGACAAAGCGCTTACAGAAAAATAAAAAATTACGCCTGCGCCGATTAATTACGGATGTTAAAACGCACACGCCTTTTGTAGATATGCTTGTTGTGTTGATCATACTCTGGTTGGCTTTTTCTACTGGTATGTATTATGCGGAACACAATATTGAGGGCAGCAAAATCACCTCATATGGTGCCGCGCTGTATTGGGGGGTGGCCGCATTTTCAACCGCGGGGATAGCCGATACACCAAAATCGGGTATTGCTCAGTTAGTTGGTGGCATCTGGATAGTGCTGGGTTCGATGCTTTTTTTCGGCACCATAGTGGCTACTCTTACAACATATTTTATGCGCCCAATGCAACGCCCACATAAACAGATTATCGACACGATAGAATATAATCTGGAACAGATGAATGATCTTACGCTTGAAGAACTCGATTTACTTAAAGAGACAGTCGATACACTGATTGTTCATGTAGAGGAATTAAAAGAAAGGCGTTAGGTTTTTCTGAGTACAATTTTTTTAATAAATGTAATCCATGACGGGCTTAATAATAAGGAAATGGCGATCACCGCAATAGCTATTTGATAACCATACTGATTGATTATTCCTGCCTGTAATCCTACCGCGGCGAGTACAAAACTGAATTCACCTATTTGCGATAGTAACGCGCCGGCATAAAGGCTATCGCTCCAGCTGTCGTCCAGCATACGAATGATGCCCGCATTGATAAAGGTATTGGTAAGAAAAACCGCGGCGACCATGGTAGTGATTTGAAACCAGTGTTCAATAATAAAATTAATATCAACCAGCATGCCGATGGAGACAAAAAATAACGCTACAAAGACTACTCTAAAAGGTTCAAGGCTTTGATGCACCCATTGCGTTTCTCGTGCAGAAGAAATTAACATACCTGCGGCAAATGCACCGAGTGCGGTAGATAGTTCCAGCAAGCCGGTTATTAGGGCGAAACCAAAGCAGATCATCAGGGCTGCAAATACCTGCATTTCATGATCATTTTTCAACCATTTAGCAAGTGGAAGGTGAACGCTTTCTTTGACAAATAACCAGCCCATGAAAAAAATCATGAATGCACCGCCACCTATTTGCATAGATACAGTGAGCAGGCCTGGTGTTTCACCACCCAATAAACCAATGACGATTAACATGGGTATGATGGCAAGGTCCTGTACCAATAGTACACCTAATACATCCTGGCCCACGTCGGTATCTAGTTCGCCCCACTCCTGTAATATTTTTAATACCACGGCGGTGCTACTGAGGCTGATAACAAAACCCATTAGAATACTTCTATTAACAGGCCAGCCCAGCCATTCACCCAGTAGCCAGACACACAAGATGCTCACCAGTATTTGAAAAAGGGTGCCTATAACGGCAACCCGCCAGCTTGATACCAGGCGTTTGGGCGATACTTCCATACCAATAAAAAACAGTAGTAATACAACCCCTATGGCACCTAAACGACCAATAAGCTCTTTATCTTCCACAACGGCAAATACGTAGGGGCCGAGTAATATACCGGCAACGAGATAGCCAACCACATGAGGTTGATGGAACCTTCGTAAGGTAAAACCAATAACCAGAATGCCGAATAAGACACTGACGAGTATTGGTAGGCTTGGGTCTAAATGCATGCTGTGCGCCTGATCCTGTTTAAATTATAGAGTTGAATGTTATTGATATTTTCTGCAGAAAAAATTGTGTATTAGTTAACCTTGCCAGGTTGTATAGACAACATTGTTCTTTGTGCTTTTTTTCACGCCATACATAATCTCGTCGGCTATTTTTATGGTGTTGGCAGGGCTCTCTGGTAAAACATTAAAAGATACAACACCGACACTGAATGTAACAGGCCAGTTATGTTGAGTGACTGTCTCCATTAAACGTTTATGTACATGGGTAAACGCGGCCTTGACGATTTCTTCACTTGTTTCAGAAAATAAAATAACAAACTCATCACCACCCAGCCTGGCTATATGGTCGGTTAATCTCAGGTTGTCATTAATTGTTTTGGCGACTGTAATGAGTAGTATGTCGCCAGTTGCATGACCCAATGTGTCATTTACCGTCTTGAAATTGTCTATATCTATAAAGGCAAGTGAAAAGGGCGTGGTAGATCTTGTGCTTCTTGCATACTCTTCGGCGAGTTTATCTTTAAATCCCCTGACGTTTAAAATGCCTGTGAGTTCATCTGTATCTGCGGCTCTTTCTTCGGCATTTAGCATGTTATGAAGTCTTCTCAGCAGTAGTGCTATAAAGAGTAAACCGCCAAGTCGTATTAAGGTGTTCCAGCTATAAACGCTGAAATCAAAAGTTCCATGTGCGGCAATTATATCTGTCAGCAACCATATTAAAGCAACAGCAAATGAGGCGATTAAAGCTGATTTTTTATTCCCATAACCGGAGGCAATGGCTACAGGAATAAGGTACAAAATACTTGTGGATATTTCAGGACCAATAAGCAAGTCTGTGCCCGCTATTATCAGTATGAGGAGAAATACAATACGATAAATTGACAACAAAGAATTTCTAGTAAGATAGTTATGCAAAAAAATCATCATGATATTTATCTATTTTATATCGAAATAATTATAAATAATCTATGCAATTATTTTTTTCTCGACTGAATCAGCCGTAAACTCTGTAATTTTTCCAACGACAGAATATCTATCTTTAGGGTTGACGATAATAGGGTATGCAACAAGAAGATTGTTCGGGTAGATTATTATTTCTCTATTTTCACTAATCAGCTTTGTGCTAAACATATTGATTTCTGAAATATAGCCTTCAACATAATTATCAATGTTTATAATACGAACAAAATCACCTCTGTGATACGATTTATTTACGAGCAATAAAAAGAAGGCTGTAACATTACTAAGCACCGACCAGCTCGCAAATAATGCAACACCCGTAATGGCTAGTAAGCTTGCCGAAAGAGTGAGTAACCCCTTAAAATCAAAACCCCATACAAAAAGAATAATAGTGATTGAGATAACAGATGAGAATAAGCCTAAAGTGTTATTTGCTCTGCTGCTTACTTCTTCTTTTAAATGTCCATCCTCAACATATTTATCAATTTTAGGCGCTACGACTTTGCGTAAAAAAATATGTAGAAAAATAACAACGAAGCTTAAAATAATATTTAGACTATATGTAGTAATCCATCCAATTAATGATTCTAATATTGTATTCATGGTTGTACAGCGTTCCTGTTCAGCTTTACTAGCTGCTATTCACCTGAAGGCTCATCAGCTTTCAGATGTAGTCTCATAATTTCTAAATCTGTTTTCAAATCTGGTTTCTAATTATCTATAATGTTGAGCCGAACCTTCTAAGCTTACCTGTTTTGCAAGGTGTACTGGTCAAGTCCAACCGGACACTTTATCTAAAGATTTTTCATAGTTAATGGGTGACTGATCACCATTCGCAGTATGCAGCCTCTCAAGGTTGTAATACCTCATGTAAGCCGCCACATCTTTT
>Ga0316206_1001170_pt1 | contig 25503 bp, 21 predicted proteins | sample 6monthpyrite_MG_FD_204942 | JGI IMG/M metagenome (GOLD analysis project Ga0316206, IMG submission 204942) | Microbial mat bacterial communities from mineral coupon in-situ incubated in ocean water Damariscotta River, Maine, United States -... | ecosystem: Environmental > Aquatic > Marine >... | reverse complement strand
TTTAATGTGAGTGCCTGATAGGCTGTTTTGCTACCTGTGTCTGACCAGAGCTCGATGGCTTGTAACAGCGGTAGTTTAGGTGAGCCATTAAAGATGCGAATGGTGTAGAGCACGTCGACAAGTTTAATAAAGTCTGTCGATAACTTTTTATAAATCATTTTGTCATTGTCGTACACCATAGTGCTCAGCTCACGATAACTTTCTGTGCCTAACTGTATGTAGTGACTAATTCTTAAAAACTGTCGGTCTATATGTGATGGAAATAACCCGGCCAGTATCAGGCAGTGTTCTGCTGTTGATTTTAAATCCTCCAGACGTTCTTCTCTTGACCTGAACTCTTTATTGTTTAGCTTCATAGTGATCGCATTTTCAGCTAGCTGATCATCGTGGATATAGCGCATCAGTGTCAGTAATAAATAACTCTGTATCTCAGGATCAAGTTCAATGCCAGCGTATTCACAGGCTTCCTGTATCAGTTGATGCCACTGGTAGATGGCGGCTTTATGGTGATTATGCTGTTCCATATCAAGTCGGTGTTTTGTTGTCGTTAGTTTTATTAGCGGCTGAAATCCCAAAAAATGAACCAGTAGCGCTGATATTCGATGAACTAAGCGGTTTTATTAGGGATAAACATGCATCCCGGCGGCCAAAAGCTTATAATTGCGCGGATTTTTTGTGGAATTGATAAAGAACGCTATGGCTTACGATGTATCGACTTTTCAGGGGCTGATTCACGCTCTGCAAGATTACTGGGCTCAACAAGGTTGTGCTGTTTTACAACCACTGGATATGGAGGTCGGTGCTGGTACGTTTCATCCTGCGACCTTTATTCGAGCAATTGGTCCTGAGCCATGGCGCGCTGCGTATGTGCAGCCATCGCGTCGCCCGACTGATGGACGCTACGGTGAAAATCCGAATCGATTACAGCACTACTATCAATTTCAGGTCATGCTTAAGCCATCACCAGACAATATTCAGCAGCTCTATCTCGATTCACTAAAAATGCTTGGTTTCGATCCGCTGGTTCATGATATCCGTTTTGTGGAAGATAACTGGGAATCACCAACTTTAGGTGCATGGGGTCTGGGTTGGGAAGTCTGGCTCAATGGTATGGAAGTCACGCAATTCACTTACTTCCAGCAAGTGGGTGGTCTTGAATGTAAGCCAGTCACTGGTGAAATTACCTACGGTCTTGAACGGCTGGCTATGTATTTGCAGGAAGTCGATAGTGTTTATGACTTAATCTGGACGCGTGGCCCGCAAGGCGATGTCACTTACGGTGATGTGTTCCATCAGAATGAAGTAGAAATGTCAGCCTATAACTTTGAGCATGCCGATACTGAATCTTTGTTTGCATGGTTTGATACCTGCGAAAAAGAAAGTCAGCGCATGGTTGAAGCCGGTCTGGCTTTACCTGCTTACGAGCAAGTACTTAAAGCATCACACACATTTAATTTGCTGGATGCACGCCACGCTATTTCGGTTACAGAGCGTCAGCGTTTTATTTTACGCATTCGTACATTATCCCGCGCAGTTGCAGAGTCATATTATGCAGCGCGTGAGGCACTGGGTTTCCCTATTGGTAATAGCGGTAAAAAAGGGGAGGCGAAATAATGACGACTAAAAATAATGCTGCCGATTTATTAATTGAGCTGGGCACAGAAGAATTACCACCAAAAGCACTGGGTCGTTTATCAGCGGCTTTTGGTCAGGGTGTTGAAGACGGCTTAAAGCAGGCCAATATTGCCTTTGAAAAAGTTAGTGTTTTATCGGCGCCACGACGTCTTGCAATTATTGTTACAGCGCTGGCAGATTCACAGCCAGATCAGGATGTAGAAAAAAGAGGGCCTGCAGTTCAGGCCGCTTTTGGTGAAGACGGTTGCCCAAGTAAAGCAGCTGAAGGTTTTGCAAAAGGCTGCGGCGTTAAAGTTGAAGAACTTGAAACGATGGAGACGGATAAGGGTTCATGGCTGGTTTTTCGTCAGATGCAAAAGGGTCAGCCTACTTCTGCTTTGATTGGCGATATTATTAGTCAGAGTCTGAGTCGTTTGCCAATTCCAAAACGTATGCGCTGGGGTTCAAGTGATGTTGAGTTTGTTCGCCCGGTTCACTGGCTGGTAGTTTTACATGGTGAGCAGGTTGGTGATGTTAATGTGTTGGGTCAGCAAGCTGGCAATAAAACCTTTGGCCATCGTTTTCATCATCCAGATGCCATTGTGCTTAAAAATGCCGGCGAATATGTATCACTGTTAAAAGAAAAGGGTCACGTCATTGTTGATCCTGCTGAGCGTCAGGCAATTATAAAACAGCAAGCGATTAAAGCAGCTGATGACTTAGGTGGCTTTGCCTTAATTGATGAAGATTTATTAAATGAAGTCACGTCTCTGGTTGAATGGCCAGTAGCCGTTGCCGGTGATTTTAATTCACAGTTTCTTGAAGTACCTGCCGAGGCGTTAATCAGCTCAATGCAGGATCACCAGAAATATTTCCCGGTGATTGATAATAAAGAAGAATTACTGCCACATTTTATTACTATTAGTAATATCGACAGTAAAGATATGAGTCAGGTAAAAGCCGGTAATGAACGTGTTATTTCGCCACGTTTATCAGATGCTGTTTTCTTCTGGAATCAGGACCGCAAGAAAAAACTTGAAGATCATATCGCCAGCTTAGAAACTGTTGTCTTCCAGAAAAAACTGGGCACGCTTGCTGATAAATCAAAACGTGTTGCTGTGATCGCAAAGGCTATTGCTGAAAAGCTCGGTGTTGATGTGAATAACGCTGAACGTGCAGCGATGTTATCTAAGTGCGATCTGATGACAGAAATGGTTTATGAGTTTACAGATCTTCAGGGCATCATGGGTCGCTATTACGCAAAACATGATGGTGAGAATGATGAAGTGGCTGCGGCGCTGGATGAGCAATACATGCCTCGCTTTGCTGGCGATGAGCTGCCATTAAGTGTTACTGGTCAAATTCTGGCAATCAGTGACAAGCTCGATACTTTACTCGGGATTTTTGCAATTGGTCAAAAACCTACCGGAGAAAAAGATCCGTTTGCATTGCGTCGTGCCACACTGGGTGTGTTGCGCATTATGATCGAGAAAAATCTTGATCTGGATTTGCGTGATTTACTGCAGATAGCAGCAACGGCATTAGCTGATAAAGCAGACGGCAACGCTGCAGTTGAAGACGTAGTGCAATTCATGCTGGAAAGATTACGTGCATTCTTTGCCGATAAAAACATTTCAGCTGATATTTTTGACGCGGTGTTAGCATGCTATCCAACTCGTCCTGTTGACTTTGCTCGGCGCATTGAAGCAGTAAATGCATTTAAAGCGTTGCCGGAAGCGGAAAGTCTGGCTGCTGCCAATAAACGTATTCGTAATATCCTGAAAAAAATCGATGGTAATGTTGCAGAAAAAATAGATGAAGCAGTTTTAGAAGAAGCGGCTGAAAAGGCATTGTATGCAAAAGTGTGTGAATTAAGATCTGAAGTTAAAGATTTGTATGCGATTGGTAATTATCAGTCAGCATTAAGTAAGCTTGCAGCTCTAAAAGAGCCTGTCGATAGTTTCTTTGATGATGTTATGGTGATGGCTGATGATGAAAAGCTAAAAAACAATCGAATCGCTTTATTAAATCAGATCAGTGAATTATTCTTACAGGCAGCTGATTTATCACGACTACAATAGCCGATTATTTGGCAAGATTATAAAACATGCGTTTAGTGATTCTAGATCGGGACGGGGTTATCAATGAAGACTCCGACGATTTTATAAAAAGTGAAGACGAATGGGTTCCAATTCCCGGAAGCCTTGAAGCGATTGCGCAATTAACACATGCCGGTTTCAATATTGCTGTGGCCACTAATCAATCTGGTATAGGTCGTGGTTTGTTTGATGTCAGTGTGCTGCATGACATGCATAATAAGATGTCGACTTTACTTGAAGAAATGGGTGGCTATATTGATGCCGTTTTTTTCTGCCCTCATCTGCCATCTGCTAAATGTTCATGTCGAAAACCAAAGCCCGGTATGCTGCTGGATATTGCCAGACGCTTTGATTATGACAGCCTGGCAGGTGTTTATTATATTGGTGACACCTATCGTGATGTTGAAGCAGCGCGTGCAGCAGGTGCAGCACCGGTACTGGTAAAAACGGGTAAAGGCATGAGAACCATAGAAAGTCATAGCAAAGAAGAGCTGCAAGATGTGCTCATCTTTGATGATTTAATGGCAGTAACCAATAACCTTTTAGTAGTGTCTACCGATAATGTTTAAGCTTTATATTTTTTTACGTTCAACAATATTCTGGTCATTTTTTCTTGTCTCAACCCTTGTTTTTGCGCCGATTACATTGCTGACGTTTCCTTTTTCAGTATTACAACGCTACAAGTTTATAATATTGTGGAGTCGCTTTAATATCTGGCTATTAAAAATTATTTGTGGCGTTAAATTTGAAGTCAAAGGTAAAGAAAATATTCCCGATGGTGGCATGATCATTCTTGCAAAGCATCAATCAACCTGGGAAACCATGGCGTTTCAACAAATACTGCCACCCCATGTTTGGGTGCTAAAGCGTGAACTTTTCCGCATTCCATTTTTTGGCTGGGGCTTAAAAATGTTAAAGCCAATCGCAATAGATCGCACTGCAGGAAAACGTGCTGTTGAACAGCTGGTTGATCAGGGCCTTAAAAAACTCAAATCAAACTGGTCAGTGATGGTTTTTCCGGAAGGTACTCGCGTAAAACCGGGTAATAATGTGCGTTATAAATTAGGTGGATCTATTCTGGCTTCGCAGGCTGAATTTCCAGTACTTCCTGTTGCGCATAATGCCGGAGAGTTTTGGCCAAAGCATAGTTTCATAAAATGGCCTGGTACTATTACTGTTGTTATTGGTGAACCGATAAAAGCCTTTGGCAGAAAGCCTGAAGAAATTAATGAAGAAGTAAAAGCCTGGATTGAAAGCCAGATGGAAGAGATTAGCGATGAGTCCCGATGGGATCGTTGAGTTAAATCTTATCTGTTTTGGATAAAACTAATTTAAATATCTGAAAATTATTTGGTGAAGGTTTGTTACATCAACTGGTTTTGGGATGTGTGCGTTCATTCCGGCGTCTTCGCATCTTTGTATATCCTCTTTCATGGCATTGGCTGTCATTGCAATTATGGGAATATTCGCATGAGCCGAATTTTTTCTGATATGAGCAGTAGCTTCATAGCCATCCATTTCGGGCATTTGTAAATCCATTAAAATCAAATCAAAACTTTGTTGCTTCAATAATTCAATAGCTTCAAGTCCGTTGTTAGCGACTGTAACTTCAATATTGATTTCTTCTAACAGAGCGACTGCTATTAATTGATTAACCTCGTTGTCTTCTACTAGCAGAATTTTTTTATGATCGCTCATGGATAATAACTTGTCTTTATAATTATCTGTATGATCAGATATAGCATTGTCACTGTCTGAAACTGGAAACGTCAGGTTAAATTCAAATGTGCTGCCAGTTTCTGGTGTGCTATGAACTGCAATGTCTCCATGCATAAGTTCGATCAGTTGTTTGCATATGGTTAGGCCTAATCCGGTGCCACCAAATTTTCTGGTTGTAGAGCCATCGGCCTGTTGAAATGAAACAAATAAATTATTGATTTGTTCCTGGCTAAGCCCAATTCCGGTGTCAGTGACTTTAAAATTGTAGGTAACGGTATCTTTGTTTATTTGAGTTTGTTTAATTATAAGGGCCACTTCACCATTTTCGGTAAACTTTAATGCATTGCTGAGAAGGTTGGTAATAACCTGGCGTAAGCGAAGTGGGTCGCCCATAATATGTGTTTGTGTGCAGTCAATAAATTTAAACTTTAGCTGTAGTTTTTTCTGGTTGGCAGTTATTTGAAATGTATCGATAATTTCAGAGGTCATATCCTTTAATTCAAAATTGATATTCTCTATGGTGAGTTTTCCCGCTTCAATTTTTGAAAAATCAAGTATGTCATTTATGATATGTAAAAGGCTCTCTCCGGACGCAGAAAGTTTATTAATATATTCTCTTGCTTTGTCGTTAAGGCTGGTTTTGAGGGCAAGATAGCTAAGATTAATGATGGCATTCATGGGTGTGCGAATTTCATGACTCATATTTGCTAAAAATTCTGATTTTGACTTATTAGCTTTTTCGGCCTCTTCTTTGGCAAGAACCATTTCTATTGTGCGTTCTTCTACTCTTTGTTCCAAATTTTCATGTGAGTTTATCAGTTCTTTTTGTATTTGCTTTATTCGAATAATAACAATTATCGATAACAAGACCACAATAGATAAAACACCGAAGATAAGAATGTTGTTCCTGGTCTGCATTTTTTGAACGGATGCCCGAGAATCTTTTGCAAGAGCAGTGATGTTTTTTTGTTCCAGTGAAATCAACTCTCTAAGTGAATCGATCATTTGTCCCTGTCCGGGTAAAACAGTGCTGTATACGATATCTTTTGCCTTTAAAAGATCCTCCGTTACTCCGGACATTGATAACTCAACAGCCTTACGTTGAGCAGGTAAGATAATGGGAACTATTAATTCATGTTTCTTATATATGGTTTTTTCTTCATCAGATAATTGCATTTCTAGAAGTCGTGATCTGACCTGGGCAAATCGATTAGCATAAATACCGAGCTCAATATTTAATTCATCTTGTTCAAAGACGTCAGGAGTGTCAATTATTTGTAAAGTAATCCTGCTTCTGGCTCTGGCTAGTTCCATTAATTCACTGTTGAGTTGCATTTTTTGACTAAACACTTCACCCTTTTTAATCACACCATCCATTTCAGATAAGTGTGATCCATAATTAAATATTATGAAAACAACCAGAGAGAAAAATATAGTCATACTCAAGGTGACCATCGCAACGATATTGCTGGCGAATTTTGATTTAGTTAGCTTTTCCGAGAGACTCATTTATGACCAAAGCATTTTAGTTTGAGAGGGCATGGGGCAGTCATTCACTAGGGATTTGTATAGTATTAATAGTAAATTAAGTGAACATTTACAAGTAAACTTACACTTTGTGACGTTATAGATGATACATGACCTAAGAGGCATTGCTTTTGTTTCTATATTTCCAGAAAAGCTTGTGAGCTTCAGAAGCAAGTAGCGCCACCAATGCTAACTGTAGAAATGTAAACCATTCACTTAAAGCAATAGGCTGAACGTGCAGTACATCATTTAAAACCGGTGTATACATGGCGCCAATGTGAATGAGTTGGGCAGCAATTGTACCAAACAGTAACAGTGGATTGCGCATTGGATTTTGTGTAAATACGGAACGACTTTCTGAACGGCAGTTGAATACGTGTACGTTTTCAAATAATACCATTAATAGCAGCACACCATTTCGAGCTTCGAATAAGGTGTAGCCCTCGGCCAGCATCCATTCAAAAGCAAGGTAAGCGGTTGTTCCCATCACCACGGCAATTAAAGAAACGCGTTGTATCATAAGTCTGTTAAAAATGGCTTCATTAGGCGCACGCGGCTTTCGTTTTAATTCATTGCCTTCACCTGGTTCAAAGGCCAAAGCGATATCCTGTATACCATTGGTGACCAGGTTTAACCACAGTAACTGAACAGCTGTCAGTGGTAACGGTAACCCCATTAACAACGATAAGATAAATAAAACAATTTCTGCAGCACCGGTAGAAATTAACAATAAAATCACTTTTCTAACATTAGCGTAGGCAACGCGTCCTTCTTTAATGCCTTTGACTATAGAAGAAAAATTATTGTCGGTGATGATCATGTCGGAAGTTTCTTTTGCTACATCAGTTCCACCCATGCCCATTGCAACACCGACATGAGCTGCTCTAAGTGCTGGTGCGTCGTTAGCACCATCTCCAGTTACGGCAACAAAGTGACCGTTACGTTGCAGGGACTGAACGATGTCTAGTTTTTGATTAGGTTCTACCCGTGCGAAAATCCGGCCAGTAGTCGTTAGATGGTCTAGCGTGGTAATACCCTGTTGTTTTGCGGACTGTATATCATGTCCGGAAATGACCTGGCTAAGGTCTTCAACAAGGTTTAACTCACGGCCAATGGCATAGGCAGTTAGAGGATGATCGCCTGTTATCATCGCAACCGATACGCCGGCAGCCTGACAATCAGCAACCGCCTGTTTTGCTTCGTGTCGTAAAGGATCCATCATGCCAATGACACCGAGTAATGTGAGGCCGGTAAGATGCCTGCCGGAAAATGTTTCATTGTCAGAAAGCTCAACCTGACCGGAAGCAATAGCTAATGTTTTATAACCGCTGGCTGCCATCTTATGTATTTGTTGATTAAGCGTTTCGGTGTCTATAGCGACATCGCCGTCTTTAGTCGCCATGCTGTTACACATGGAAATAACACGCTCTGATGCACCTTTTATAAAAGCAGTTTTGTGATTTTTATCCTGGTTTAAAACAGCTGAATACTGCCGGCTTGATTCATAGGGTATGCTTGCAATTTGAGGGTACTGAGTCACCATCTCCGGCTGCTTGATGCCTGCTTTGTGTGCGAGAACTAATAACGCAATATCAACCGGGTCACCATGCGCTGCCCAGCTGCCCTTACGAGCGCCAAGAAAGCCTTCATTAGGCAGGGTGACTGCGATAGCGAGGCGCTTAAGCAAGTCTTTTGTGTCAGATGATAGTTCGTCAGTTTCATCAGTGAAATTTCCTTCAGGCATAATGCCTTCACCACTGACATTAATTGTTCTCATGTTGGCCAATAAAACTTTTTTTGCAGTGATTTTATTAACTGTTAGCGTGCCGGTTTTGTCAGAAGCAATATAGGTACATGAGCCTAATGCTTCGACTGTGACCAGGCGGCGAACAATAACGTGTCGGCGTGCCATGCGTCGCATCGAAATAGACAAGGCAACAGTAATAGCAACTGGTAAACCCTCTGGGATTGCGCCAACGGCGAGAGCGGCCGAAAGTAATAGTACATCGGTGTAGTGCATGCCTTGAAACAATGTGATGATGCCAAGCAAAACAACACTAAAACCTACCAGTAATGCAATGCGTAATGTGAAACGTTGGATACGAATGAGCAGGGGTGGTTTTATATCACTCTTGGCGAGCACAGCATCTGCAATCAGGCCGAGTTGAGTTGATAGACCGGTAGTGGTTACCACGCCAACGGCGCGACCTCTGGAAACCAGTGTGCCGGAGTAAGCCATATTACTGTGGTCAGAAAAAGGTGCCTGCTCGCTGATAATTGAAAAAGCGTCTTTTTCAACGGGTAAAGACTCACCGGTGAGTAAGGATTCATCTAACAAAAACTCTTGGGTAGTTAGCAGGCGTAAATCTGCAGGTATTTTGTCACCAGACTCTAATAAAACAATATCACCAGGTACCAACTGAGAAGCGTCAATTTCATATGCTTCACCATCACGTTCAACACGTGCAATGCTGGTGATGAGTTGTTGCAAAGAGTCGGCACTTTTTTTAGCAGAATACTCCTGAATAGAACCAATGATAGAGTTTAGTAACAGAACGATAAAGATGAAAAATGCATCGGTGTATTCATTTGCTATTAAGGAAACGACGGCAGCAAAAAGTAAAATGTAAATGAGTGGGTCTAGGAATTGCCTGAGAAATATTGTAAAAACACCCGGTATAGAAGCGCGAGGTAAGGTGTTAGGTCCAAATAGTTTTATTCGGTTGTTTGCTTCATCAAGGCTTAGTCCGTGTCTTGACGTATTAAGTGATTCCAATATGACTTCAATAGGTAAGGTGTAGGCTTGACCGGGAAGTAACAGGTCGCCTGGCGTAGTGCTTGTTGAGTTTTTATTTATCATGCAATACGAATGCCTTTGGTGTTTATGGCAACGCTGCTTATCATAGTGTTACTAGCAGAGCATTATTTTATACCTTACTAGCAAGACAGTTGGTTTTCTAGAGCTATATCAATAGTCAGGTTTTTTTTAGTTGAAAAGAAAATAAAAAATATTGATTTGTAGAAGAACAGAAATCGATAAATGTAATGTTTGAAAAAATGGGTGAGTTTTTTTCGATTAATTTAAAGTATCAAGTGTCTGAGAAAACTCAAATAATATTCTTTAGTTGCTGCTTAAGCGTGTTGCGTAACAGCTCATTGACTACAAATAAGAAGTATTAACCGTCAGGACTTAATACAATCAATGCTTTGACTCCACAGGCAGCCCCGCTAACTTCCATTCCGGAAAACCATCTTCCAAACGATGAGCTGTCAGCCCTTTTTCACGGCATTGAGCTACCGCATCAAACGCCAGTATGCAATGTGGTCCACGGCAATAAGCAACCACTTCCTGATCTTTATCCAGGCTTTGAAGATGTGACTCTAGTTCGCTCAGCGGCACGTTGACTGCGCCGGGTAGATGACCGGCCTGATATTCTTCAGCTGGCCGAACATCGAGCACGGTGACAAGCCCGTGTTTAACGCGTTCGATGAGTTCTTCACGGGGAATGGGTTCGAGGTCGTCTTTTACGGTGAGGAAGGTGTCGATCAGCTTATCGACCTCGGCAATGTGGCGTTCAGCCACTTCACGAACCATGTCTAAAAGCTTAATAACATCTTCACCGCTTAATTGGTAAAAGACTTTCAGGCCTTGTTTGCGGCTAACAACCAGCCCGGCCTGTCGCAAGTGCTGAAGGTGTTGGGAGGTATTTGCAACGGTCAGGCCAGATACTTTGGCCAATTCGTCTACACTGCGCTCTGCCTGAGCTATAAACTCTAATAACTCCAGTCTGTTGGCGTGGCTTAAGGCCTTGCCGACCCGTGCAAACTGACTAAAAAGATCCTGTTTAAAGTTCGAGCTTGACATAATTCCAATATCCACTATTCTACTATTCAAGTAATTAATTGAATATAAGATTAAACTTATTTTCATTATAACGACCTGATACAGACAAACAAGCTAAAAACCGAGGTGTAACGATGACAATTGATCAACTGGTCATGACATACGAAAAGGAAATCCGAATGGGATTCTTCTTCGGCATGCTGGCGGTTATCGGGCTTTGGGAAATATTCGCCCCAAAACGTGCACTAACCGTTTCGAAAACAGTTCGTTGGGTAAATAATCTCGGTCTGGTGTTCTTAAACAGTTTTATTGTTCGTCTGGTGTTTCCTATGGCTGCTATCGGTGTTGCAGTGACGGCTCAGCAGAATGGATGGGGCTTGTTAAATATCATTGATATGCCGGTCTGGCTAGCGGCCGTTATTGCGATTGTTGCTATGGATCTGGTGATATACATCCAGCATGTCATGGTGCATGCCATTCCTTTGTTGTGGCGTTTGCATAGAGTGCATCACGCTGACCCGGATTATGACGTAACAACCGGTGCGCGTTTCCATACCTTAGAAATTATTTTATCGATGGGTATTAAATTCTGCACAATTGTTTTGCTTGGGCCACCAGTATTCGCGGTCATTATTTTTGAAGTGATTTTAAATGCCACGGCGATGTTTAATCACGGCAATATCAGCCTGCCAAAAAGCATAGATAAAGTACTGCGCTGGTTTCTTGTCACACCAGATATGCATCGTGTTCATCACTCCATAGAAGATGACGAAACCAATAGTAATTTCGGCTTTAGTTTACCTTGGTGGGATCGTTTATTTGGTACTTATCGTGATCAGCCTCGCGGTGGTCATGAAGGTATGAAAATTGGTATCCGTTCATACAGTTCCACGAAAGATGTGTCATGGATTACCGGCATGTTAACACTGCCATTCAAAGGAAAAATTTCTGACTATGCTATCAATCGACGTCAATGGGGTGATGAATCCAATGATAAAGAGTGATAGCAAAGATTAAAAGAATCACTCGCGCAAACGTGGTACCGCCTCGACCGTCACAGGAAGAGGCATCTAAATTATGTTCAGAGATAAGGAAGGTCTCTGAATAAATGCTAAAGGTTAAATCAATGAACAAAACTCTAGTACGCTTTCTAATATTTACTTTGTTAGTGACAGGTATCGCACTGGCAGTAATTTATCGAGACCAGTTTGATGTGACTAGCCTGGAGTCATGGGTAAGTAATGCAGGTGTTCTCGGCCCTGTAATTTTCATGTTGTTGTACATTGCTGGAACAGTTTTCTTTTTCCCGGGTTCTGTTTTGACGTTAGCTGGAGGTGCATTATTTGGTCCGATCTGGGGCACGTTTTTTAATCTCACGGCGGCAACTATTGGAGCAATGATTTCATTTATCGCTGCGCGTTATCTGGCACATGACTGGGTTGAGAAAAAAACAGGCGGCCGTCTTAAATCATTAAAGCAGGGTGTTGAAGGAGAAGGCTGGAAGTTTGTTGCCTTTGTACGTTTGGTTCCCTTGTTTCCATTTAATCTTTTGAATTATGCACTGGGTTTAACAAAAATAAAGTTTAGTCATTATTCAATCGCAACATACATCTGTATGTTACCTGGTGCGATTGCTTACACCTATATCGGTTATGTTGGTCGTGAAGCCTTAGCGGGTGATGAAGCTGTTATTCAGAAAGTAATGATTGGTATTGCGCTGTTAGCTGTTGTTAGTTTTTTACCAAGCCTTATAGCTAAGCTGCGCGCGAAACCAATGATGAGCGTGGAAGAAGTTAAACAAAAACTGGATGCTGGTGAAGATGTTTTATTGCTGGATGTTCGATCGGCAAATGATTACATAGGTGAGCAGGGTCATGTTAATGGTTCTTTGTTAATGCCGCTTGAAGAATTAGCGAGTAATATTGAATCCATTGAGAAGTTTCAGGAAAAAACGGTGATGACTATTTGCCGCACAGATAAACGTTCGGGTAAAGCCGCCCAAGTTTTAGCTAAACATGGTTTTACCGATGTGCATGTGGTGAAACAGGGAATGACCGACTGGAATGCAAAAGGATATCCGGTTAGTAAATTATTCTGAAAAATTTCTGGTAACGATGCAGATGTGCATAGTGCTAGTTTTATTTAGTGAGGCTTTTGGTTTGTGAATTATATCTTGTCTTTAAACGATTCAAAGTTTCATTAAGTACCCATTGGATTTCATCAAAATCAGTGGAAGGGTGATTGTTAAAATCCATGAGCTGGTGCTTTTTCCATCGGTCTGAAAAATTGTCATTAATGGTAAATCGAATTTCCTGTATTGCTACCCGGCGGTGTTTATATTTGTTATCAAGTTCAACAGATGCCTTGGCTAAAGAGCAGAACAGGCTCCATTTTTCATCATGAAAGCATAGCCTGTCATCATTTTTTATTCCAGTTTTTCTGGTCGCTTAGAATTTGTAATGATCTTTTGATAAGTTTCAAATCCAGCTCAGAGACTTCTCTTTCACGATTCATGTAATCAGGTTTAAAGAAAGATAATCCATTGTCTGTTTGATAAAACAGGCATCCGTTTAAGGAGATGGATAAAAGAAATAAGATTAATAACTTTTTCATATTAAATAAAATCACCCTATGAATACTATTGATTGATACTCTTAAGGCAGCATGTTATGGGCACGGTATTGTATACTGGCTATGAATCTTATTTATCTCTTCAATAATATTTTCACTTAGCATGACGTTAACACTATCTATATTTTCTTTTAACTGCTCTAAATTTGTTGCGCCAATAATATTTGCAGTAGTGAAATCTTGCTGGTTAATAAAAGACAGTGCTAATTGGGTTGGTGTTAAGCCATTGTCTTGTGCTAGTTCGGCGTATGCCTTAGTAGCTGCGATACCATTTGCATTTGTATAGCGCGCGTAGTCCGGGAATAATGTTAAGCGTGCACCGGCAGGTTTTTGGTTGTTTAAATATTTACCAGTGAGTGCGCCGAAGCCTAATGGGGAATAAGACAGTAATCCAACTTGTTCGCGAATTGCCATTTCAGACAGACCAATTTCAAAACTTCGGTTTAATAAGTTGTATGGGTTTTGAATACTGGCAATGCGTGGCCAGCCATTTTTTTCTGACAGCATCAGGTACTGCATGACGCCCCAGGGTGTTTCATTGGAGATACCGATGTGTCTGATTTTTCCAGCTTTAACGAAGTCATGCAAAACGCTTAAGGTTTCTTCAATGTCGATGACCTGTTCATCATTGTTATGCTGATAACCAAGTATACCAAAGTAGTTGGTGGTGCGTTCTGGCCAGTGAATTTGATACAGGTCGATAGTGTCTGTTTGCAGGCGCTTTAAGCTGGCTTCGAGTGCGCGGGATAAATGCTCACGATTGAGTCTTGGACCACCTCGAATATGATCAATCCAGCCGACACCGGGACCGGCGGCTTTTGAGGCGAGAATTATATCATCGCGTTTTCCATGTTTTTTAAACCAGTTACCGATGTAGGTTTCGGTGAGTCCCTGTGTTTCAGGGCTAGGTGGAATCGCATAAAGCTCAGCAGTATCAAAAAAATTGATGCCGTGCTCAATGGCCATGTCCATTTGCTGGTGGGCTTCGGCTTCTGTGTTTTGCTGGCCAAATGTCATTGTTCCCAGGCAAATCAGGCTGGTTTTTAGGTCTGTACGGCCAAGTTTTTTATAGATCATGTCAATTTTGTAAACATTTTGTTTTTAATCGCATAATTCGCAGAAATCATGAGTTTTTATCCTAAGCTTAAAGAAGTCAAAATACCAGTGTGTGGTGCTCCAGTGAAGAATTCAGGGTTTAAAAAATTGTTAACACCGAATGACGTTGCCGAGCTGTTAATGGTGTCGCCAACGACAGTTCGTTTTTGGGCGCAAAAAGGCGCATTAAAGGCCTTAACCACGCCCGGTGGTCACCGCCGATTTAATATCGAAGACGTAGAAGAGTTTGCGGCCTCCAGAGGGATGCGTTTGCAGTCTGATAGCGATACCTTAAGAATTTTGGTGATCGATGATGATATCGCACTGGGCCACTTTCTGGTTGAGTTTTTTGAAGATATGGAAGGCGTTGAAACAGAGCTGGCAAATTACAGTTTTGAAGCCGGACTTAAAGTCAGAAGTTTTCATCCGAATGTGGTGTTGCTGGATATTATGATGCCGGGGCTGGATGGTTTTCAGGTTTGTCAGATGATGAAGTCTGACCGCTCAATGCGTAATATTCGTATCATTGCGATGACTGGTTTTCCGAGTGATGAAAACGTGAAGAAAATTTTGGCGGCGGGTGCTGAGCGTTGTATTAGTAAACCAATTGATGAAAAGCAGTTGCTTGAGTTATTGGATTTAAAGAAAGATTGAGCCCAAAAAAGCCATAACAAACATACATAAAAAAAGCCGGTTCAGGTTGATTCCTGAGCCGGCTTTTTTTTGTGTCTCAGTTTTTTAGTGCTGAGACAGGCTTTTAATTAACGAGCCTTTTTAGATTTTTCCAGCATGTCGTGGATGATTGGCGTCAGGATGATTTCCATCGCCAGTGACATCTTGCCGCCAGGAACAACCATTGTGTTTGCGCGTGACATGAATGAACCTGTAATCATGCTTTGTAAAGCCGGGAAGTCGATGTTGAACTTCTTAGGATCACGGAAACGGATAACGATCATGCTTTCATCAGGTGTTGGAATATCACGAGCAATGAAAGGGTTAGATGTATCAACGGTTGGTACGCGCTGGAAGTTAATATCAGTGCGTGAGAATTGTGGTGTGATGTATTTGATGTAGTCATGCATACGACGCATGATGGTATCAACGATTACGTCTTCTGAATAACCACGTTCAGCGTTGTCACGGTGAATTTTCTGAATCCACTCAAGGTTAACGATGGGTACAACACCAACCAGCAGATCAACAGCAGAGGCAACATCAGCATCGTCAGTTTTAACACCACCGTGAAGACCTTCGTAGAACATTAAATCAGTACCAGTTGGTACGTCTTCCCAAGGTGTGAACTGGCCTGGAGTCAGTGGAGCATATGGAACGGCTTCTTCATCACTGTGCAGGTATAAACGCTTTTTACCACCACCAGTTTCGCCATAAGACTTGAAAAGGTCTTCAAGTTTGTCGAACAGGTTACCGTTCTCACCAAAGTGACTCAGGATTGTGCCATCAGCTTCGGCTTTTGTTAAAGCTTCTTTCATATCTGCACGGTCATAACGGTGGAAGCTGTCGCCTTCGATAATCGCTGGCGTAATGCTCTGACGACGGAAGATTTGTTCGAAAGCTTTTTTTACAGTTGAAGTTCCGGCACCAGATGAACCGGTGACAGCAACGATAGGATGTTTAACAGACATCTAGGTCTCCAAAATAGTTAAATCTTAAAAATTTATTATTGAACCCTGAGATGACTAAAAGCCTTCTATGGCAGGGTTCTGGAATCATTAGCCAGCGGTGTTTCAATACTGATGGTGCTGTTTGCTGGTCTTTATAGCGCGCTCAAGGGGCGACATTATCCCTTGAGGGGGCTTACTCTGCAAGCCCAAGACTATTCAATGGGTGGCTAATTGTTATTTATTCAGTAATTCGCTGGCGTGGCGCAGGGCATCCTCACGATTTTCATATTGATGCTCATCCAGCAACAGGGAGAGTATGCCTTGTTTGTTCAGAACCTCTTCAACGATATTTCTGGCACCAGAGATGAAGATATGGTGTCCAGCTTCCTGTGCATCGAGGATGATGTCTTCGATGGCCAGAGATGAGGTAAAGTCGATCAGCGGAACATCGCTTAGATCGAGCACCAGCGCTTCGTAGTTATCGACGGAAGAAACGCGTTTAACCATGGATTTAGCCGCGCCAAAACTCATGGGTCCGCTTATATGAAATAACAGTAGACGACCATCAGACTGTGCCAGATATTGTTTTTCCTGATCAGACAGCGGGTGCTCTTCATCAGGGTGGGTGATGGTTGAGGTTTTTTCCATTTGCAGATCAGACATGCGCTTCATAAATAACAGGCTGGCAATGGTAATACCTGTACCAATAGCGATGATCATGTCGATGAACAGCGTTAATAATAAAACCGTGAACATAATAAAAATGGCTGGTTTTGGCGCTTTATGCATGCGTTTGATGTAATCCCAGTCGACCAGATCACTGGCGACTTTTATCAGGATGGCAGCCAAAGCAGCATGGGGAATCAGGTGGATATACTGACCCAATAGAATCACCAGAACAATAATAATTAATGCTTGGAAGATGCCTGATAAAGGCGTCTGGCCCCCATGGCGTACATTAATTACGGTGAGCATGCTGGTACCAGCGCCAGCGAGACCTGAAAATGAACCTGATATTAAGTTTGCGATTCCCTGGCCGACAAGCTCACGATTTGGTTTGTGGTGATTCCGGCTTATATTGTCAGCAAGCAGTGACGTCATTAGTGTATCGATGGTACCAAGTACTGCTAAAGCCAGTGCTGATTTAATGATATCAATCGTTAAATCGGTATTGAAAACAGGCCATTGTGGCAGTGGCATGGCGACGCTGAATTCGCCAACGGTTTGCACCATACTTTCGGGAAACAGTATTAAATAACTAATCGTACCCATGACAACAGCAGTCAATGGAGAAGGAATGTATTTGCCAATACTTTTAGGTTGCAGATAAACCAGCACCAGCGCCGAAACACCAATTAATGCTGCTTCAGTGGCTGGATGAGCAATTACGTTTGGTAATTGCAGTAATGATTCCCACGGCGTACCCGTATTGGCGTGGCCAAGTAATGGTCCGACTTGTAACAGAATGATGGTTAAGCCGAGCCCGCTCATTAAACCTGAAATAACCGGATGAGGAATCATGCAGATGTACTGACCGATTTTGAAAAAACCAAACAGCATTAAAAACAGTCCGCCGAGCATAACCACAGTAAAACCAATGGCCATGCCGTGAACCGGATCTGCTGCCGTGTATTGCATAAAAATAGCGGTCATTAAGACTGTCATTGGTCCGGTCGGGCCAGAAATTTGAGCAGCGGTGCCGCCGGTTAACGAAGCGAAGAAACCGACGAAGATGGCTGCATAAACACCCGCCATTGGGCCGGCACCAGATAAAACACCAAAGGCCAGAGCTAAGGGTAATGCGACAATGGCTGCGGTCAGTCCGCCGGTGAAATCACCTTTAAGGTTATTGAAGTGCAGACCATTGATAAAATTCATAAACCGGTTTCCCCAAAAACATGATTGTTTATGGGATTGATGGTATCACTTAGGCAGTCGTCAGGGAATTTAGACTTGGTTAAAGAAGGGGTTAGCTAGTGAGTAGTGCTACTTTATTTCGGCCTGCATTTTTAGCCTGATACATGGCGGTATCAGCGATTGTCATTAACTGATCGAGAGAGCTCTCGACATGGGTTTTATGACAGGTAATACCAATTGATAACGTAACATTAAGACGGGTGCCCTTCCACTTGAAAGGAAATTGTTCAACCGCAGCGCGTAAATCTTCTGCCCGTTTCTGAATGGTTTTCACATCAGATTCAAATTCAGCCACAAACTCATCGCCGCCATAACGCGCAATGACATCACCCGGACGCATGGCCTGTCTTAATAAAGAAGCCACTTTTGTGAGCACGTAATCACCCGCAGCATGACCGTAATGGTCATTAATGTATTTAAAATTATCGATATCAACCAGCATGATGCCAATGCTTTGGCCGGTTTTGTTATCGAGAATATCGCTGACCGTGCTTTCAAAGAAACGGCGATTTGCAATTGTAGTTAAATGATCGCTGCTGGCAATGTGACGCAGGTTAGCATTGGCATATTGTAGTTCAGACGTTGCCTTAGATATCTGATCGTTCAGTGATCCATTGAGCTCATTGATTTCATGGTTTGATGCCTGCAGGTCGTTGATCAGTGTTTGCATAGCGCTGGCCATTTCGACCACTTCGCAGGGGGCCGATTGAATAATGGTTTGCAGATTGAAAGCGTCATCATTGCTGTTAATTTGTTTCGCTTCTTTTGCGAGGCGGTTTATAGGACGGGTGATCCATTGAGTAAGAAACCAGGCGGCGATAACAGCGATAACAATCCCGACTATTGACCAGGCTAATAATGTATTAAGAATACTGGCAACGGTTGATTCCATTTCAGATTTTGGTTGAGGCACCATCACGCCCCAGCCAAGCTCTTTGATGCTAGCGTAGCCGGCAATCATGGTTTCTTTCATATAGGGTGCATAAAATTCCATAACGCCAGACTTACCTGCCAGCATATTTTTAACGATAGGCAGATCAGAAAGGTCTTTTATTTCAGCTGCCCATGCAGGGTTCGGGTGTGCTAGCACCTGACCTTTTTTATCAATGAAAGCGCTATGACCGCGCTCGCCAAATTTAATTTTTTCACGAATGGCCTCAATCGGTTTCAGATCGATTTCTGCGAGCAAAACACCGGTCATTTCATTTTTTAAATTAAAGACAGGCTGCCCCATCATAATGGTAGGTTTGTTATTGATCATGCTTAGGTGAGTGGCCGACACTTCTTTTTTACCGGATTTAAGCACGTTAAGAAAACAGCGGTGTTTTGCATAATCGGGCTGGTTATTGGCTTGAATATTGTTGTTGATACTTAGTGCGCGGGTTTGACCAGTAACTGAAAGTAGCGCCAGAGAATTAAAGTCATGCGTCTGATTAACGGACTGGTCTAATAGTGTACTAATGATTTCAGAGTCGGCGTATTCAAATTGTTGAAAGGTATTCGACAGCATTTTTAATGAATTTAAACGTGACGTGACAAATAAATTGAGAGGCTCGGTTAAATTTTGTGCAATCAGCAGGTGTTTATCTGTGGCTTCGCGTTGCGCATTGTCCCAGACAGATTGATGAATTAGTGGTCCCAAAAAAATAAGTGGCAATAAGGATACAAAAACAATACTGACTAATGTCAGTCTTGAAATCGGTAAATTTCGAAGTTTTTGCAGTAAATTAGTCATGTTTTAAGATAAGGGATCCGCTAAAGAATATCTGCATATACTTATGTGCTTTTTGTCACAGCAGATATTACGGAGGAACCCTTAAGCAAATCTTAAGGCTTGTTAATTATTTGTAACAGACGTTAAAAATGAGGTCCCAGACACCATGACCAAGTCGATGACCGCGTCGCTCAAATTTGGTCTCTGGGCGATAGTCAGGTTTCTGGCTAAATTGTTGTTTTTTTTGTGAATTTTCGAAAAGTGGGTGTTCTTCCAGTGTCACCATCATGTGCTTGGCATAGTGTTCCCAGTCAGTGGCAAAGTGAATATTGCCGTCCGTCTTAAGTAGTCTTGCTAAGGTATCGAGAAACGGCGCTTGAACGATACGACGTTTATTGTGTTTCTTCTTATGCCAGGGATCTGGGAAATATAATTGAACACGTGACAGGCTGTGTTCGGGGATTTGATTCTGCAAAATATCGATGGCGTCATGATTCATCACGCGAAGATTTTTAATGCCATGTTCCTGTATTAAATGCAGCAGGTGACCCACGCCGGGGCGGTGCACTTCGATGCCAATGAAATTTTGTTCAGGGTTTTCAGCAGCCATTTGTAATAATGACTCACCATTACCAAAACCGATTTCCAGAACTACGGGGTTGTCATTACCAAAGAGAGCAGCCATGTCTAACGGTCTGGCCTCGTAGTCAATACCAAAGTCTGGCCACTGTTCATCCAGTGCGCGTTGCTGTCCCTGCGTCAGGCGACCCTGACGCAGGATAAAGCTTTTAATGGTACGGCGAGGTTGTTCAGGCACGATGAATAGCTAACGAAAAGAATTAAAAGAAAGTGCCATCAATTGGAGAAGAGGCTGAGGCGTAACGTTTACGCGGCATGCGGCCGGCTTTAAATGCCTGGCGGCCTGCTATCGTCGCATTTTTCATCGCAGTGGCCATCATTACAGGATCTTGTGCGGCAGCAATTGCAGTATTCATTAAGATACCATCGACACCTAACTCCATAGCAACCGCCGCATCAGATGCGGTGCCAACACCGGCATCAACCAGTACGGGTACATTGGCATTGTCGACGATTTCAAGAATATTGTATGGGTTGCGAATACCCAGGCCTGAACCAATCGGTGCTGCTAATGGCATGACCGCAACGCAACCTACTTCTTCCAGTCGTTTTGCCATGATCGGATCATCGTTGGTATAAACCATGATCTTAAAGCCATCTTTCACCAGAATTTCTGCGGCTTCTAATGTGGCAGTGACGTCAGGGAATAAAGTTTTCTCATCGCCTAAAACTTCCAGTTTAACCAGATCGTGGCCGTCGAGTAATTCACGAGCCAGTCGGCAAGTACGCACAGCATCGTCAATGTTGTAACAGCCGGCTGTGTTTGGCAGTAAGGTGTATTTGTCGAGTGGAAGAATATCCAGCAAGTTTGGTTCATCTGGATTCTGACCAATGTTGCTGCGACGAATTGCAATGGTCACAATCTCAGCTTCACTGGCTTCTGTTGCCAGCTTGCTTTCTTCCATGTCTTTATATTTGCCCGTGCCAACAAGCAGTCTGCTTTTGTATTCAACACCGGCGATGATTAAAGGATCATTCATTCTAAATTCTCGTATTGGTTTCTGGCTGTTCTGTCGAGTGCGCTGCCGATTCAGGCTGCGCCACCACCAATGGCATGAACGACTTCTACTTTGTCGTTTTCCTGAAGCTGGTGATTTTCATGTTCACTGCGGGGGATTATATCGAGATTCACTTCAACAGCAACGCGCTTGCCCGTTAAATCAAGTTGTTCAATTAATGAACTGATTGTGCAATTATTGCTGAGTGTGCGTGGTTCGCCGTTGAGGATGATGTTCATAGTGTGCCCGCTGTTTAAGGCAGGCATTGTACACTAAAAGTTTTATTTGGTGGGACTCAGGAGACGTTTTTAGTCGGTACGCAATTTGCAAATTTTCTTAGCATACGGTGGTGAAAGTTAGTGATTTCATAACTGTCGCTATCATTGCTCACCAGATGCTGGATCAGGGGTGTTAATTCGCTGGCAAAATAATTGCAAAATTCATCGCTTAAGTTTGATGACTTGATGCATTCAGCTACTGTCAGGTATTTTTCAATATCGCCACTACTGTGTTCAATTTGCTGGCCCAGACGATAATCAAGAATGTTGCTGATTTCTTCGCGGGTCAGGTTTAATTTTATTTCGTATGTTTTGCTCATTTTTTCTACAGGTTGTAAATCTGATCTGATAAGACTGCTGATAGTGGCTTTGTTATTCATAACGTTAATCCTAAGTTTAGCGTTCCATTAACTTATGAGTTCAGGTTACTTGAAAACTGGTGGCTGAGTGTTACCAAACCTTAACTAATTTGTGACTATTTTGTAAAAGCTGATATTGATTAATTTTCAGTTAATTCGTTGATTGCTTTATCTCCTATTAGTTTTTAGCAATAATGGCGGCCGAGCTTTGTTTTATTTAGGATATTTATCAACATGGCAGACTGTATTATTGTCGGTGCCGGAATCAGTGGTGTTTTTACTGCGCTGGAATTACAACGTGCGGGTGCAGAAGTCCTGCTTTTAGATCGTGGTCAGGTTGGTGGTGAATCATCATGGGCTGGTGGCGGTATTATTTCACCTTTATATCCCTGGCGTTATCCTGATTCGGTAACTCGTTTGGCTCAATACAGTCAGCAACATTACCCCGCCTTGCTTGATACTTTGCAGCTCGAGTCAGGAATTGATCCGCAGTATCGGAAAAATGGTTTGTTGATTCTTGATCAGGATGAAATAACTCAGGCTGTTGAATGGGCAAAGCGCTGGAATGTTGAGCTTGAAATATTAGAAGGTACGGTGCCTGCTGAATGTGAGCCTTCTCTTGATAAGCGTTTCGATAAAACTATCTGGATGCCTCAGGTGGCGCAAGTCAGAAACCCGAGACTGGTGAAAGCGATGAAAGCGGTCCTGAGCAGTCGTCGTATTATGGTTCGGGAACAAACAGCTGTTTCATCGATTCGTTTTAAAGACAATAAAGTTCAGGGCGTGGTGGCCGGTGATGAGAGTTTTGATGCAGATAATGTATTGATAACCGGCGGTGCATGGAGCGGCAAAATTTTGCAGCAACTAAAAGTACCCAGTACGATTCAGCCGGTTAAGGGTCAGATGATTTTATTAAAAGGTCAGCCGGGACAGGTAAAACGAATTGTACTGTCTGCAGATCACTATATTATTCCGCGACAGGATGGAAGAATTCTGGTGGGCAGCACACTGGAATATACAGACTTTAAAAAAGAGCTGACGCAAAACGCCAAAGCAGAGTTGTATCAGACTGCTGTTGAAATTATGCCGTCCCTAGCGAGCTTAGACGTTGAGCATCACTGGGCTGGATTACGCCCGGGTACCGATAACGGTGTGCCTTACATTGGAGCGCACCCGCAGGTGGAAGGTTTGTATTTTAACGCAGGCCATTTCAGAAATGGCATTGTCCTCGGGCTGTCCAGTGCACGGCAGGCGGCCGATATTATTTTGCAGCGTGAACCTCTTTTTGATTCTATGGACTATGGTATAGAAGCCAAACATTAAATTTTTGTAGGAAATTAACACCCTGTCAGGATGACAAAGCCGGAAGTATTCTTCTCGCTGTAAAAAAACCTGACAGGTCATTACCGCTTATCTGCACTTGATTCTCGCCTAATGATCACGTCAATCCGTTTTACAATTGTTGTGATATAACATAATCATGAAAAAGAAAACGCAAGCATTTACATTACTCGAGCTCATGATCGTTGTCGCTATGATAGCTGTTCTCACCGCTTATGGTATACCTGGCTTAAAGGGGTTTAGTACCAAGACGGGTTTAACGACTAATGCCAACGATTTAGTAGCAGCCTTACAATATGCCCGAAGTACAGCTATCAACGACCAAAGCCGGGTTGTTATCTGTGCCAGCAGTGACAGCATGACAGCCGTGCCGTCGTGTGGCGGGTCAGGGACACCCTGGCATAGTGGATGGGTTGTTTTTCGGGACATTGATAATAATGCATCCATTTCTGCCGGCGATACTGTCTTAAAAGTACAGGGAGCCGTCGCGATCAATGGCATTACCATCACGCCTGGTCCGCTTAATTCAAATCCAACAAATATTGATGATTACGTTTCATTTGGTCCGCCAGCAGGTGAGCCGGTGCTCACGAATGGACTCAATCAATCAGGTTTGTTTAAGATTTGTTCTGCACATGATTCATCTTTAGTAAGAGGTGTGGAAGTGAACTTTTCTGGCAGAATTTCTTCGACACGTGTTGTTAATCCGGGATGCCCATAGGTTCAATCGATATGAAAAATTTTCGTAATATTAATAAGCAGGCCGGTTTCAATCTGATTGAGGTTCTGCTGGCATTTCTGATCTTATCGGTTGGATTGCTCGGTGTCGCAGGCATGCAAACCACGGCGGTTAAGGCAAGTCATACGGCTATGCTAAAAACAGTCGCGATTAGTAAAATTGAGAGCATCTCCGAACGTATTCGTTCCAATTCAGGAGCACTTTTATCTGATTATGAGTTGGCTCTGGGCAACGTCGGTACTGATGAGAATTGTGATGAACGCAGTGGCACAGTAAAAGAATGTACGCCTGCGCAACTTGCAGCTAATGATTTATATGTCTGGGAAAACTCCTTGGTTAATGGTGCACTACCTTTATCTAATACAGATGCTTCGATCGCGATAGATGACACGGCTGTTCCGCCAATTATAACCATCACTATTAACTGGATGGAACGAGGTGAAAGCATGACGTATTCCACTAAATTGCAGCGATTGCTTCCACCTGTAGTGGTAGCTCCATAATGAGGCGATTATCAATGCAAAATTTACCTACAAAGATTAAACGCGCTGCCGGTTTTACTTTACTTGAATTGTTGATAGCGTCAGCTATCGGTAGTTTTTTAATAGCGGGCGTGTTTACTGTGTTTTCTAATGGCCGCCAAACACAGGCTACGATTGAGGTTCAAACTCAGCTGGTTGACGATGGGCGTTTTGCGCTTCATTTATTGACTTACGATTTGCGCCACGCCGGATTATGGGGCCAGACAAATGATGATACTAAAATTGGTGGTGCGCTAGGCGTTGATCCGGCATCTACATATAATGGAAATCCTGTTATGCCTGTACTGCCTGGGGATTGTGAGCCGGGCTGGTATCGCAATTTGAGTCAGTCTTTTTTTGTTTACAATAACACCAACCCTTATACCGCCTCAGGTTGCATTCCTAATGGTGATTACAAGGCTAATACCGATGTATTGGTTATAAAACACGCATCAACTTCACCCATTCCCAATGCAGCTCTTGCTCCAAAAGTTATTTACGTTTATGCAAATAATTTTCAGGGAGAATTGTTTGTTGGAACCGCGGCACCAACCTGGAAGCAGAATGTTGTAGGACAAGTGCCTTTAAATTACAGGCTGAATTCTAGAGCTTACTTTGTTAATGAGTACACGGCATTGCCTGGTGATGGTCGTCCATCGATGCATCGCGTACAGCTCGAAGTCGGACCTTCGCTATCTAATACGATGATGATACCCGGTGTTGAAGATTTTCAAATGCAGCTAGGGCTTGATCGTAGTTCAACTCCAGCTTTGAATAATGATGGTTCGGTCGATATGTATGTCGAAGCTGATAACCCGCTGATCAGTCCATCAATGGCTGGTGTTA
>Ga0316206_1001168_pt1 | contig 25560 bp, 20 predicted proteins | sample 6monthpyrite_MG_FD_204942 | JGI IMG/M metagenome (GOLD analysis project Ga0316206, IMG submission 204942) | Microbial mat bacterial communities from mineral coupon in-situ incubated in ocean water Damariscotta River, Maine, United States -... | ecosystem: Environmental > Aquatic > Marine >... | reverse complement strand
GAGATGATGTTTTAAACTAAAACTTCATTTCGGGAAACTGTAGAGAGTATGGATTACAAATGATTTTCATGAAATCGACTATTTTTCATTCCATACCATCCTAAAAACAGAAATGACAATGCCACAAGTGTGTACGAAGTTTTTGATAATGGTGTAAATATTGGTGTTACTAGTACTGTCATATCAGCATGTGTAACTATTAAAAATATACTAAAAACTACAATCCAAATATATAATAATCTTTTCATTACCATCCATCCTTCAATTTTTGTATTACATACCTAAAAGTTAGAGCATTTCCTGTTCCTAAGACAAAAGCATACATTGTAAATAGTCATTTTTTATTTATGTGATAATATACCTGTCTTGTTCATATCGTATTTTTAATCTTAACTCTTTTTTAGAAAAGATGAGTAATTTTTACTCTCATGTATTTTTTTTTATTTCTGGATATAATATTACAAGTATAATAAAATTTTATAAAAGTAGGTGCCAATGAAACGCGTAAGTGGTCCAATTACTCTTTTTATGTTTTGCTTTTTACTGGTTTTTCAAGTTCATGCACAAACAACTCTTGTGCTTGGATCTTCCTACTATCCGCCGATTACTACATCCCATAAAGATGGAGTAATGGACTTGGTTTATAAAGAATTGGCTCGGCGTTTGGATATTAAAATTGACATCGGTGATCTTGAAACAGCTGAAAGAGTGTTACTTAATGCAAATAATGGTATCGAGGACGGTGATGTAGGACGTGTCCTTGGTTTAGAAAAAAGTTATCCAAATCTGATTAGTATTCCAGTGCCGATTTACCATTATGAGATGGTCGTTTTTTCAAAAAACGTTGATTTTGAGGTGCTAGATGTAAAGAGTATCCAGCCCTATGACATTGGTCTTTTAAGAGGATGGAAAATCCTTGAAAAGATTTCAACCGGTGCAAACTCTGTGCTCAGTTTGCAAAATGCTGAACAGGTATTTGACATGTTGGAAAAAGGTCGTATCGAGATTGCTCTTTTTGAAAAATCTCAAGGCTTGGCGATTCTCAAAAAAATGGGAATTAAAGATATTAAAGTATTGAAACCCAATTTACTTGAAGGTGACTTTCATCTTTACATGCATAAAAAACACAAAAACTTGATTCATAAAATTACTGCTGAATTATTGAAAATGGAGAAAGACGGAACAATTAGACGCATAAATGAAAAAGTGCTCAAACACTACATTAATCCATAAAATTTTAACCCCAATTAGGCAGTAGATATTTCTAAAAATCGTTTATGCTTGTGCGTAAGGGGTGTTTAGTAAAAATATTAAGCCACCTTGTTGGTGGTGTAAATTTTTAATGAATGCCCCCAGTGCAATGATGAATAAGTTTTTTAATTTTCTACTGCATAAGTCAGGTTTAATGATAGCGTGTGAATATATTTAAGGAAAGAAAAATATTGAAAAAAATAATAAATTGGTACAAGCTTCTAAAAAAACAGAGTATTGGACATCGCTTTGCTGTTTATATACTGCTATTTAGTTCGATTGTAACACTTATCTTAACTGCATTACAGTTAGGTATTGAATATCATAAAGATGTCAGCGAAATTGATTCACGGATGAGTCAAATTCGTGATGGTTATTCCCAAAGTCTTTCCAATAGTCTATGGGTTACAAGCAAAAAAGATGTAAAGTTACAACTCGAAGGCATTATAAAACTTCCTGACATAGAGTATATTGAAGTGCTTTCAGAAAAAAATGAAGTAGTGGTTGCTATGGGGCTTCATAAACCGAAGCAAACTATCAGTCAGGTTTACCCTTTGACATACATGTACCGCGGGCAAAAATTGACTCTTGGCAAACTGCATATTGTGGCAACATTAGATGGTGTTCATACGAGGCTAAGGGCCAAAGTTCTTGTAATATTACTAACCCAAGGTGTGAAAACTTTTTTGGTTTCTTTTTTTATTCTTTATTTGTTTCACATCCTTATTGGCCGCCATTTGAGCACAATAGCTAGGTTTGTTGTAATATCAAAAGGTACAGGTCAGAATGATGAACTAAAGCTAGATAGACCTCGGTCGAAATATACCCAAGACGATGAACTTAATCAGACGATTGATGCTATTAATGAGATGAAAAAAAATCTAAAATCATATTATTATGAACTAGAAGAAAGTGAACAAAATCTCTCCATCACGCTGCATTCTATTGGAGATGGGGTTATCGCCACCGATACCAGTGGTCTGATTACTCGGATGAATATGGCTGCAGAGCGACTTACCGGTTGGTCATTTTCTGATGCACTTGGGAGAAGTCTTGATGATGTGTTTCGCATTATAAAGACTGAAACACGCCTGCCTGCAGACAATCCAGTAGAGATGGTAATGACACATGCTCAGGTACTAAGCCTAGCTAATCATATAACATTATTGGCACGCGATGCTAAGGAATATCAGATTGCAAACAGCGCGGCACCTATTCGCAATGCGCAAGAGCAAATTGTTGGTGTGGTGCTGGTATTTAGTGATGTAAGCGAAAAATATAAAAATCAAGCAGAAATCTCCCGTTTAAGTCAAGTTGTCAATCAATACCCTTTTAGTACAATTATTACAGACCGTAATGGTGTTATTGAGTTTGTTAATAGGCACACACTTACTCTGACTGGCTATTATAATCAAGAAATAATTGGTAAAAAGATGAATTTATTCTCTTCTGGGGTACATACAAAATCTTTTTTTGAAGACTTATGGCATACGATTTCGGTTAAACGAGAGATGTGGCGCGGCACAATAATCAATCAAGTAAAAAACGGGGAGAAGCGTGATTGTTACTCCACTATTTTCCCTCTTTTTAATGAGAACCATGACATAAGTAATTTTGTCACGATTCAAGAGGATGTCACTGAACAAAACATCAAAGATAAACTCTTTTTAATGCAGACACGCCAAGCGCAAATGGGAGAAATGCTCTCCATGATTGCCCATCAATGGAGACAGCCTCTCTCAGTGATTAGTACATTACTTAATAAGCAGTGTTTGAATATAGCGCTTGATAATTATACGCTAGAGGGAATTGTTAAAAGTATGGAAGATGCACAGAGCCAAGTTCGATATCTCTCTGAGACAATTACTGACTTTAGTAGTTTTTTTAAACCTGATAAAGTGAAGACTTTTACTAAAAACTCATTGATGTTTAGTAAAGCCATTGGCTTGATTGAGCCTATGCTTAAAAAAGAAAAAATTGAAATTGTTCAAACGCATTTGAATGATGAAAACTATCAACTCCATGAACATGAGATGGTACAAGTCCTCCTTAATTTGATAAAAAATGCGCAGGATGCTTTTGTTGAGCGTAATATTGAGAATCGTAAGCTGATTATTTTTACTGATATTGTGGATAACATGAGTGTAATGAGTGTGCAAGACAATGCCGAGGGAATTGACCTCAATATAATAAACACTCTCTTTTTACCCTATGTATCGACAAAAGATGAAAAGAACGGAACCGGAGTGGGAATGTATATGAGTAAAATCATTGTGGAAGAACATTGCAAGGGAACATTACGAGCTGAAAATACACAACATGGTGCAAAATTTACGATAACTATACCGATAAATGATATAAGTTGATCTATATATGGTTCTGTCGGCAAGAATGATTGTAAAAAAGGACAGCTGTTTGTGTTTTAAGTAGTTTGTTATTGCCTAATTCTTTATATAGTGTCTTGTAATGAAAGTATTGCAGAATGAGAGATGTTTTCTCTCATGGATGGTCGACTGAAAACATACTCCATGGATAGGTGATGAAGGCCTGGAATTTGTTTCCTTCATCACCGGTTGCCCAATCTGCTCGCAATACAACTCCAGAGAGAATGAGACGAAAACCGGACCCGTATGAGTTTTGTTGTTTCCTCCAAAGTTCCGAAAAATTTTCAACAACACTTCCCCTCTCGGCAAAAAAAGCAATTTGTATCCCGGTACGAATCCCTTTGGCAAAATAAATGTCAAATGGAGTGTATTCATTAGTGAGGTTCCAACGGTATTCAGCACCATACGCTAAAGCATGAGCAGCATAAAAACGATAGTTGTCATAGGAGCGTAAGCGTTGTGTTCCTCCAAGGCTGGTTGCGGTTCCATAGAGGTTGGAGGCAAGGAGTTCATCCAAATAGTGTTTTTCACTCTGGAGGCATTGTTCTTGTTCTCCCAAAGGCAAGGTGTCGCATCCCAGACCCCGCTTCTCTTTGAGCACCGCATAATCCGTTTCACCTTTTTTACTTACATAAGCATCAGATTGGAAATAGTTCAGCACCAGAGTATCGCGTCCTTGTCGCATAGGGATATATCCTGTTATACTTAAATCACTTGTGAAATACTTGCTCATCAACGAATCATTGCCGCTAGGCAGCTTGACGGCCAGTTCGGCACGTACACCACGTCTAGGGTCAAGTCTATCATCAGTCAAGTCAATACTTCCTCCGATAGTGAATTGGCGTACTTTATATTCTGAAGTATCAATAGCTTCATAAGGATTTCCATTGCTGTCACTCACGCCAAGCAGCTGCGATTTCCCGTCTAGTATTCTGATGTAGGCTTCATAACGCCTTTGCTCAAACGTCAGTGTCATCTGTGCTAACGCATAGGCACCTTTTGCATGCGGTAAGGTATAATTGTTCGAATCAGAGTCAATTCCGCGTGAATATTGTGTTGAAAATACATTAAAATCGTAGTAACCGGCATCAAAGATAAGTCGTCTTTCTATAGCATGCAAATCGAGTAGTACATAACCTGATGCTGAAAAATCGCCATCAAGTTTAAATCCGGTAAAATCGGCGTACTGATCGCCGATATTCAAGACTGAACCGCCAACACCGGTAGCTTGTCCCAGTCCTGGGATATCCTGCACGATAGGATAAACGTAGTAGCTGAATTCGCTGACAAACTGATCATGTCTACGTTGGGGAATATCCCAGCCATAGATGAATGTGCCACAAAAAAGTATCAAAAAAGAGTATGATAACCGACCCATAGAACCTGATATGAATGGTTGTAATTTTGTTTCTTTGGCTAAAAAAATCATCTCGACACCTCTTATAAACTAAAAAAATATACAAGGAAAAATACATTAGACTTAAATATTTACTATAACCATGCTACAGCACATATACTTAAAAAGTTAAAAAAAATGAAGTGAGTAGATTTAAAGAGCTAAAAGGGTTATTTTTATAGGTGTTCATATTGGATTATTATTAAAAAATAATAATTTTTATTTAAGTTTAATAGGGCTACAATATTTCAATTTTTAAGTATAAGAGGAAGTGTTATGTTGGTATGCGATTGTAATGAAGTAAGTTATGAGATGATTAAAGAGTCTGTGAAGAGAAATGGAAATTATTTAAAGGCTATTATGGAAGAAACTGAAGCCGGGACTGCTTGTGAATGTTGTTTAGAAGAGGATTGCGCTAAAGTTGATTTACCTCTTCCGTTGGCCATCAAAAAAGCTTTAGAAGAGATATAGTAGGAAATAATATGCTGAGTAATCGGAGTGAAGGGCTGCACTTTCCGGATGAGTGGACGCAAGAAGAGTATTTGGCAAACAAGCAAAAGCTTGGGAGAATGGGAATAGTCGTTGTGCTAGTAGATACTATTTTAAGTCCTATAGAAAAAATTGATACAGTTATTTACAATCCCTATGAGCTTAGTAAAAATCCTGTAGGCAGTGTATTTGTATTCTACTGCTACAGCGGAAGCGGAAGTTTAAAGAGATTGGCTGAATATAAAAAAAAGTTTCCAAACTATCATTGTATTTCACTCAAAGGTGGCAGAGGATATTGGCGAAAAAACATGACGGTAGCTGATGACAAATAGTAAACTACACGAAGAAGCACTTGAAGAGTTTGTATTGTGCCTACAAGAAAAAAGGTTTTATGATGCACATGAGGCTTTGGAAGCTGTCTGGTTTCCTGTGAGATTTGAAGAGCTTGATGAGGTAAAGCTTTTAAAGGGCTTTATCAATGCTGCTGTTTGTTTTGAACTTATGAAAAAGAAAAAAGATGAATCCGCACAAAAAGTCTGGAAAAACTACCTTAAATATAGACCTCTTTTATATAAAGTGCAGTCTCCTTATTTAAACAAGTATCATGAGATAGCTAGATTTATTGAAAAAATAAATCATAAAAAAATCATTTAAGCTCTATCCGAGTTATTTTACATTTTGTTATAATTCAAAAAAATTTTAAGGAAAGAAGATGGGTATATCCAAATATACAGACATGGCGGTGATGTATCTAAGTGAGTATGGTTTAAAAATTATAGCAGCTATACTAATATTTATTATTGGAAAGTGGGCTGTTAAAAAACTTTCAATTTTTTCTAAAGTTTTTATGGAAAAAGCAAAAATTGATAAAACTCTTATAGAATTTGCAGAGAGCATTATTTATTTTGTATTGCTTGTTATGGTGGTTTTAGCATCTTTAAATACTCTTGGCATAAATACTACATCTTTCTTAGCTGTGTTTGGTGCAGCATCTTTAGCGATTGGTTTAGCGCTCAAGGATTCGCTCTCAAATATTGGGGCAGCCGTTATCATTATAATTTTCAGACCTTTTAATATTGGAGATGTCATCCAAGCCGCCGGAGCCATAGGTACTGTCAAGGACATCAACCTTTTTTCAACTATTATCGAGCCAGTGGATAAAAGTATCATTATTGTTCCAAACTCAGCTATTATTGGTGGAAACATTACGAACTTTTCACAAAGACAACAGCGAAGAGTTGATCATATATTTAGTATAGGATATGGGGATGATTTAAAGCTTGCGAAAGAGACTTTGATGGAAATCATTAAAGCCGATGTAAGAGTTTTAGCAGAACCTGCACCCTTAGTTGCCGTAAATGAGCTTGGCGAGAGTAGTGTAAATTTGGTGTTTCGGGCATGGGTTGGGGTGGATGACTATTGGTCTGTATACTTTGATATGCTTGAAGCTGTAAAGCTTACCTTTGATGAAAAAGGCATCTCTATACCATATCCTCAGATGGATATACACATGGACAAAACACAAAACATGTAAAGGAAAAAATTTGAATAAAATTATACTCAACACATTGCTTGCCAGCTCTTTAATACTGGCAGCTGAAATTGATACAAAAAAAAATGAACTCATAACCCATACAGAATTTGGTTATGTGAACACTCAGGGTAATACAGAAACGACTACTCTGAGTCTTGATACAAAAATAAGCAAAGCCTTTGATAAACATATTTTCGATTTAATGTTTGATGGTCAGTATGCTACTGATGGAAATATAGAAACGAAAAATAAATATCTCTCAGAACTGACATATGATTATCAGTTTACACAAAAGTTCGCTTTAAACTATATGGTTGGATTCAGACAGGATATGTTCTCAGGTTATGAATATCAATCTTACACTGGACCCGGTATAAAATATAAAGCAATAAAAACAAAAGAACATGATTTAAAGATAGAAGGCAATCTTCTTTATTCTCAAGATAAAATTGAAGATACAAACTATGATGCAACAGGTGCTCTCATTGCTTACCCAAATCCAAACAATCTAAGTAAAGCGAGTACAGTTAAAGGCAAAACACGAACGTACTCGGCATATAGAGTTAAAGCTGTTTATGCTTGGCAGATATTAGAAAATTTAAAGTTTTCTCAAGAACTTAGTTATAGATCAAAACTTGAAGATGCTGAAAATTACTTTGTATTTTCTAAAACAGCATTTGTAAATAAAATCTCAAATATCTTCTCAGCCGGTGTTAACTATAAAATCGACTATGTAAATCTGGCAGCAGCAGACAAAGAACAAACTGACAGGACTTTTACTGCTAATTTAATAATAGACTTCTAACTCTTATGCGGGATTTTCCTTAAAAGATTTATCCCACAAGTATATAAATCCAAATGCTGCAAGTGCTATAAAAGAAGAGCTTAGAAATAGATACTTAGGATAAAGCTCATACACATAGCCCGCAAGTAAAGCTCCACTAAATCCACCAAGACCATAGGTGATTCCGGAAAAAAACTGCTGAGCTAAAGATTTATGCTTATACAAATGAAATAGATAGCTGATTGCCGCTGAATGAAAGAGGGCAAAACTAAGTGCATGCAGGCTTTGGCTAAAAAATAAGATAATGATGTTTTGTGGAAATAAAAATAGTAAAAACCATCTAATGGCACTGGCAAAAGTTGTAATCTGTAAAAGTAAAAGAAGGTTTCCTTTGAGTAGTTTTCCTTGAAAAAAAAGCATAAATATCTCAACTAAAACACCAAAACTCCAAAGATATATGGTTATATCTAAACTAATGCCATTATCCGTTTCATAGATAGTAAAAAAGTTATAAAAAGCTCCAAAGCTCACCTGCATGAGAGTAAGACCGAGCCATAATTTCCAGTCTGCTAAAAGAGCAATGTCATTTTTTATCTCTTCTATTATCTGCTCTTTTTTATGTGAAAATTTTGCAATAAAAAATGCGATAAGAGCAGTTAGAAAGCTAAGAGTTACTAAAAATAGGAGTGCGACAGTAGCAGAACTTAAAAACTTGACTAAAACAAGCGCAACTAAAATAAAGCCTACAGAACCAAAAAGTCTGGTTTTTCCGTAGCGCTCTTTTCCTATAGTCGATAGTGCAATAAGCTCAATATACGGAAGTACCAGACCCATACCGGTTCCAAGTCCAATAGCCGAGAACAAGAGCATGTAAAAATTATTAAGGGAATAGTAAAATGCAAGAGAACTGACAAACATGACAAGAAGTGCAATGTTAAAACTATTGACATTAAGTTTTAAGCCTCTGGTAAACAAAAAGGGCAGTAAAAATCGTACTAAGGGTCCTGCTGCAAAGATGATACCTATCTCGCTTGCAGGGTATCCCGACATTGCCAGAACTTTTGGTATAAAAATAATATAGACACCAACAATAGAAAAATAAAAAAAATAAAAAATTGCTAAAAGTACTTGCATGTATGTGCTATAAGTATTTGGGTTAAGTATATAAATATCATGGCGAAAGTATACAAAGATATGTTTAAATATACATACTGATGTTACGCACTATAATGAGCTAAGCCCATTATAGTGGCAGGGACAGATTGTCCCTACAATCCCCTAAAGCTACATAAAACTTGTTTTATGTAGCTTTGCAGAGATTCAAACGTACTTTTTTACTAAAGTGCGTAACGTCAAATACATACATAATATTTTATGACCATCATTGTACTGGGAGAGCATTCATTAAAAATTTATACTACCAATAAGGTGGCTTAAATTTTTTACTAAACACCCCTTAAGCACAAGCATAAACAATTTTTAGAAATACCTACTACCATAATTTTGATTTAATATTGTATAATCTTAAAAACAATTTTAGCTAGTAGGGAAATCATGCAAAGAATGATGAAAGAAGATGATTTTATTGTTTCTAAAACGGACCTAAAAGGTATTATCACCTATGGTAATGAAACATTTATAAAAATATCAGGTTATCAAGAGAAAGAACTTTTAGGAGCTCCCCATAATATCATCAGACACGAAGATATGCCGGCAATTGTTTTTAAACTTCTTTGGGATAGGATAAAAAATAAAGAGTTTATAAACGCTTATGTGAAAAACAAAAGTAAAAATGGTGATTATTATTGGGTGTTTGCCAATGTTACTCCATCATTTGATGATAATGGCAAGCTTATAGGTTACTACTCTGTTCGTCGTAAACCTTCAGATATAGGTGTTACAACCATCGAACCTGTCTATGCAGCGCTTTTAGAAGCTGAAAAGCAGGGTGGCATGAATGCCTCAAAAGAACTTCTTGATAATGTTTTAAAAAGTAAAGGAATTTCCTATGATGAACTTGTCATTAATCTTCAAAAATAAACAAATACTCTATTTTATTATCATTGGTTTAATAAGCTCATTCTATATTGGATTTGAATACTCTCTAACTATAGCTTCTGTTATGTTTGTGCTTTTAATTGTTGGCATATTGATACCTGGAACGGGTTATGATAGCGATAAAGATTTGTTAATGCAGATGAGTAAAGTAGTGAAAAATGCCGGAAAAGGCAAACTTGAGGAGAGAGTAACTAATATACCTCTAGATTCCAAATATTTTGACGTAGCCTGGGGATATAACAATCTAGTTGATCAGGTTGAGGCATTTATCCGAGATACAATTACAGCTATAAACCTTGCAAGTGAGGGTAATACAAATGCTATTATTTTTCAACAAGGTTTTAATGGCAGTTTCTTTAAAGCAATTAAACCCCTAAATGTAGCATTAAAAGAAATAGTTTCAGGTAAAACCATGGAAGGGCAAGGTCGTCTTACCAGAGTATTTGATGAACTAGGTGGTGGAACAACCGGAGGAATGATAGATCTAAGAATAGATATTGAGAAAGGAAATGAGTTGATGCAAAGGATTGCTGAAACTTCAAACAAAACAGCAAATCAATCTTTAGAAACTATAAAATCAGTGGAAATGGTCCATAATAATTTCGAAAACCTTAGCCAGAGCATCTCTAAAACAACTGAGGGTGTGAGCAGTCTGAGTAATCAGACAAGAGAAATTTCATCGGTTGTCGAATTGATTAAGGATATTGCAGAACAAACGAATCTTCTTGCATTAAATGCAGCTATAGAAGCAGCTCGTGCAGGTGAACATGGTCGTGGATTTGCCGTTGTTGCCGATGAAGTTAGAAAATTGGCTGAGAGAACGCAAAAGGCTACATCGGAGATTTCTATAAGTATATCAACCCTTCAGCAAGAAACTACTTCTATTCAAGAAGAATCAGAGCTTATGTCTAAATTAGCAAACGAATCAGGTGAACACACGAATGAGTTTTCGGTCACACTAGAATCATTTAACAGTGATGCCAAGCAGTCTGCCAACTATGCGAGTATGCTAACAAATGTTTTTTTAGTATCGCTCATTAAGATTGATCATTCAATTTTTAAATCTAGCACTTATTCTACTCTTATGCATAATGATTTAAGCAAAAAGTTAGACACGCATAAAGAGTGCCGTTTTGGAAAATGGTTTGTCGAAGATGGCAAGGATAGATTTGGAAAATACCCAGAGTATGCACTGATAGAATCACTTCACCAAGCTGTACATGCCTATGGAAGAAAAAATATGGGCTATGTAGAAGATGGTACGGTCTTTAATCCTGAGCGTGCGGAGATAATAATAGATAACTTTAAAAAGATGGAAGATGCTAACAAGAAACTGTTTAAATTATTAAATGAAATGGTACATTATGAAATGTAAAATAAAATTAAGTAATCATTTACTTACTATTAACTTATAATTCGTATAATTTTAAATCTCAATTATGTTTCCCCTAACCATATGTTGAGAATATACTCCTAATCATTATTTAAAATAGTCAAGCACTTTCCCCCTTTTTTGTTGCTTGGCTGTTTTATGCTAAAATCACCTTATGAAAATAATACTAACCACCTTAAATTCCAGATACACACATAGTTCCATTGGACTTAGATATTTGTATGCAAATCTAAAAGAATTGCGTGAAGATACATCTATTTTGGAGTTTAGCATCAATGACGCTATTCAGAGCGTAGCTGAGAATATACTTATGAATGCCCCTGATATTGTAGGGATTGGTGTTTATATTTGGAATGCTAGCGAGGTCCGCAACCTTATCCACATTATAAAAAAAGTTTCCCCAAAAACAAAAATTATTTTAGGTGGACCGGAAGTTACTTATGAGCCATTTCGTGTAAACTTTGATAGTGCTGATTTTATCATACAAGGCGAAGGCGATACAGCCTTTTACAATTTATGTAAAAATATTATGCATTCAACTTTTTTAGAAAATAAAATTATTAAGATGACTTCTCCGGTACTTAAGGAGATAGAGCTCCCCTATCAGTACTATACAGATGAAGATATAAAAAACAGATATATTTACGTAGAACTCTCACGTGGCTGTCCTTTTGAGTGTGAGTTTTGTTTATCTTCCATGGATGAAAAAGTACGAGCTTTTAACTTAGATAAGGTTTTAGAAGAGTTTGAAATTCTTTGGCAAAGAGGTGCTAGGAATTTTAAGTTTGTAGATAGAACTTTCAACCTGAACATGAGGACTGCAAATAGGATTTTAGACTTCTTTTTGGAAAAAAAAGAGCAATACTTTGCCCATTTTGAAGTTATTCCAGACCATTTTCCTACCTCGCTTAGAGAAAAAATATCAAAGTTTCCACATGGCGCATTACAGTTGGAGATAGGGATACAAACACTTAATCCTGAAATAGCAAAGAACATCTCAAGACAACTTCTTCTTGATAAAATAGAAGAAAATATAAGCTATTTGGAAAATGAAACAGAGGCCCATATTCATTTAGATTTAATAGTGGGGCTTCCCGGTGAGAGTTTAGAGAGTTTTGGCAAGAATCTCGATGAATTAGTCCGACTCAGTAGTTGTGAAATACAAATCGGGATACTTAAAAAACTCTCAGGTACACATATAGGTCGTCATGACAAAGAATTTGAAATGGTTTATAGTGATATTCCACCTTATGATATTTTGAAAAACAGCCAGTTTTCGTTTAATGATATCCAGATTATGAAAAGGTTTGCCAGATTTTGGGATTTACTCTACAACAGCGGGAATTTTAAAACAAGTATAGATCTAGTATGGCAAGATGAAAGTGTTTTTGAAAACTTTTATAAGCTTAGCCTGTGGATATATAAGCAGACAAATTCTACATGGATGATTTCTCTGCAAAGATTAGGGGAACTACTGTTCATTTACCTGAGTGAAGTTAAAACAATATCCAAAGCGATGATAGCGCAAAAAATGCTTGATGACATGATGAAGATAAAAGGCAGAGCTGTACCTGCTTACTTAAAGGTGTATGCTGTTGATTTTATAGCAAACTCAAAAGCTGGAACCTCCGGCTTTAATAAAAGACAAAATTGAGTATAATAATTGATGATTCTTTTAAAAGTAATATATTTAACTTTATTGTTAATGTTTATTATTCCTCAGAGGGGATATAGTGAACTTATAACAGCACAGTTGATTTCTGATGCAGGCAAAAAATATAAAACATTCGCCAAAAATCGTTTTATAGCAATAAAAAAAGATTTATTAACCGATTTAAAAAATAAAACTGATATACAAAAATTAAATGCAGTCAATGAGTGGTATAACTATATTAGATATAGAAGTGACCAAGAAGTTTACGGAGTAAGTGACTATTGGGCTACGCTTTATGAATTTGTAGGAAAAGGGATGGGTGATTGTGAAGATTACACAATTGCCAAATACTATACTCTAAAAGAATTGGGAATAGATCCACACAGGATGAAATTTACCTATGTCGTATACAGAGACAGAAGAGGACATAACATCTCTCATATGGTACTTTCTTATTTAAAGGTGCTAAAACCAAAAACCAAAAATGACATATTGATTTTGGGCAACATTAATCACAGAGTTCTACCCGCATCAAAGCGTCCTGACATAATAAAGGTTGTAAAGATGATAAATGGTGACACAGGCGCGAAATCAAAAAAATGGAAACAATTAGACTTTGACATGAAAAGGAAAAAATTATGACTCTCTTTAAACAGATGGCCCTAGCAATATCATTAATCATCGTAGTTTTACTAGCTACAGTTATGCTTATAAATTATCAATCCGCTAAGAAAGATATGACACAAAGTTTGTACGAAACAACAGTAAACAATATGTCTACCTTAACAGCGAAGTTGGCAGAAGCCTCTTCGGACCCTGCAATACTTGAATCAACTATAGACGCAGAGTTTGATAACGGCTACTATAAAATGATTGCTTTTCAATCAAATGATGGAAAATCAGATTATAAGCAAGTAGACAAAAAACCTGTAAAAGATGTCCCTTTATGGTTTGTAAAGCTTACAGTTATTGACTTGCCTCCTGTTACTTCGGATGTGTCATCTGGTTGGAATATGATAGGTGTTGTAAGTGTTTTGAGTGATACTGGAATTGTTTACAGAGCTCTTTATAAAATGTTTGTTAAATTGTCTTACCTATTCGTTATTTTCGTAATCATAACGCAAGTTGCTCTTTATACCATGCTACATTTTATACTCAAACCATTATACAGAGTTCAGAAGCAGGCAGAGGCTATTTTAAAGAATGAATTTATCATACAAAAAGAATTGCCATACACAACCGAATTCAAACATGTTGTAAATGGAATGAATGCCATGGTTGCCAAAGTTGAGGAAATCTTCAAAAAAGGTAACGAGGCCGCTCAAAGAAATAAAGAACTTCTTTATAATGACCCAACAACCAAACTCTTTAACCGTCGATATTTGATGTTAAAACTACCAGAGTTGATAAAATTAGAAAATAAAACTTATGGTGGAACCATAATGTTTATTGCACTCAATGGAGCTGAAATTTTAAATCAAGCCCTTGGACGAAGAAAAGCCGATGATATGTTTTTGGAAATTGCCAATATATTTAATGATGCCTGTAAAGTTTTTGAAGATAGAGTGATAGCTAGGGTAAATGGAACAGAATTTACTCTCATGCTTCCAGATTGTGAAGCGCAAGAGGGCATGGACATCGCGAAAAATATTAATAATGAGTTTGATAAACTGTTAGTACTCAATGAACTAAATCCGCAAGATGTGAATATTGGGATAGGTTTATATAAATACAAACCTTTTATAGAAGTTGGAGAGTTGTTAACAAAAACTGACAATGCACTTTCACATGCGAAAACACTCGATAAAAATAATGTATATTTGTATGAAGACTCAGGAGCTGAATATGTTATGGGTAAAGAGATGTGGCGTACAATTTTGGAAGAGTCTATTGAGAAAAATTATTTTAGTTTAAGATTTTGGCCAACACTTAATGCTAAAACTAAAAAAATAAACCATAGGGTAATGACATTTACGATTGATGGTGGTATAGATAAGCAATATTTTTATGGAGATTTTATCGCACCTGCAATCAATCTTGGGCTTGTAAGTAAAATGTATATAGTTGCCTTAAAGGATTTAATTACGCAGAGACACGAAGAACTAGACGGGAGCACTTGTTCTATCCGCCTATCAAATGAATTTATCAAGGATACAAAAGCCTTTAATGAACTCTCCTCATTATTTGAAAAATATGCAAAAATATTAGAATTTAAACTATCTTTTGAAGTCTCTGATTCATTTGCCATAAACAACACAGGATCCCTAAAAGCATATGTTACCTTATTTTCAAAATACGGCTTTGGTTTTGGTATAAACTCTTTCACCGGAGAATCCAGTGACTTTAGTTATCTAAAACAGCTAAATCCAGAGTTTTTAAAAGCCGACTGCGCCTTCTTGCTTGATCAATCCCAAGACTCAATGAGCGCATTACAAATAATAACTGACTCGCTTGGTATAGAGATAATAGCTACTTTTGTAAAGAATGAAGAAGAACTAGAGAAACTGTTAACGATGCATATAGATAGTGTTCAAGGACCGGTAACTGACAGTATAAAATAAATTTTTATGGGTATAGATGTATTATGATGAACTCAGACACTTAGACTTACTGAAGTTTTTAAGAAGAAAAGTATTCAGGAAGAAACTTTAATTATAAACTTTGAGAAGAAAGTGTATGATACTTTGCATAAGAATGATTTAAGGTATGGATAGATAATGAAGCTAGAGAAGATAAAAAAGACAGTAGTTTATTACGCAATAACGGTGTCTCTATTTTGGATGGCTGTTAATATACTCTCTGCATGGTGGAACATAACAATAGAGAAAAAAAATACTCTCAATACGGCTACTAGCATAGCAAGGTCTGGCTTTAACAAAGATCAAGTATATAGACAGTGGGCAACAAGTCATGGCGGTGTATATGTAGAGCCTACTAAAAAAACACCTCCGAGCCCTTGGATGGCTCATCTTAAAGATAGAGATGTAGTGACAACTGAGGGCAAAAAGCTCACCCTTATGAACCCCGCATACATGCTAAGAGAGATGATGCAGGACTATTCAGATTTGTATGGAGTTAAGGGAAGAATTGTAGGTATTAAATATCTCAATCCAAATAACAAACCAGATGAGTGGGAAACAGATGCGATAAAAAGTTTTGAAAAAGGTACAAAAGAGATTATTGCATTAACAGGAGTTGGTGATGATGAACATCTGAGATTGATGAAGCCCATGATTACGACTCGGCAGTGTCAAAAATGTCATGAGCAGTTAAACTTTCAAAAAGGCTCTATTAGAGGGGGTGTTAGCGTATCTCTATCCATGAAGGATTATAGAAAGACTGAGGCTGAATCTATACATTCCATTATAATTACTTACTTCGCTATTTGGTTTTTAGGGATGGTTGGAATATTAATCGTGTCTGTAAATGCTTACAGATATCTAAGAAGAAGAAGAAATGACTTGGAAGAACTCGTCATATCATCTAAAGTATTCAACAATACGCTTGATGCCATCTTTATAACAGATGTAACGGGAAAGATTGTACGCATAAACAAAACTTTTACAGAGTTGACAGGTTTTACTGAAAAAGAGGCGCTTGGCAATAATCCGAGAATTTTGAAATCAGGACGTCATGCAAAAGAATTTTATTATAAGTTATGGAAAGGTTTATTGGGTCAAGGGTACTCTCAACATGAGATATGGAACAGAAGTAAAGATGGTGAAATTTTTGTTGCTACTGAAAGTATTACGACAATTAAAGATGAAAATAATGAAATTAAATATTTTATATCGACACTTCATGACATTACAGCGAGAAAGAATGCCGAAGAAAGTGTCATTCACATGGCCCATTATGACCCCTTAACAAATCTCCCAAATAGAATACTGTTTCAAGACAGATTTTCGCATGCTATAGAGATTGCAAAAAGGCAAGAGCAAAAAGTTGTACTTGCTTTTATCGATATAGACGGATTTAAGAAAGTTAATGATACCAAAGGGCATCCTATGGGGGATAAACTTCTTATAGAGCTTGGGAAAAAGATACTCTCCTGTGTTGGCGAGTATGACACGGTATCAAGATTGGGCGGTGATGAATTTACCGTTATCTTTGAAAATATATCAAAAGTTGATGAAATATTGCCTGTGTGTGAAGATATTTTAAATGAACTTCAAAAAGAGGTTATCATTGATAATCAATCCATATTTGTATCAGCAAGCATTGGAATAAGTGTTTATCCTGATGATGGAGAAGATATACATACCCTTCTTCAACATGCCGATACTGCGATGTATAAAGCGAAGGATAATGGCAAAAATTGCCTGAATTTTTATGAAGAATCTATGACTAAACAAGCGATAGAAAGAGTATCCATAGAGACTTCTATCCAGACAGCTTTACAAAATGAGGAATTTAAAGTATTTTATCAACCCAAAACACTCTCCTCCACCAGAGAAGTTATTGGTATGGAAGCATTAGTGCGATGGATTTCTCCAGAAAAAGGCTTAGTACCTCCGAATAAATTTATCCCAATTGCAGAAGAGATGCGTATAGTTGATAGAATTGATATGTTCGTTCTTGAACAAGTGTGTAAAGACATGTCTGCTTGGGAAGATTGCGGTTTTACTGATTTAAAAGTCGCGGTAAATTTATCAGGTTATGACATAAGTAAAAAAGGTCTTTTTCAAAATATACAAAATATAGTGCAAACCTATAATATAGATCCAAAATCTATAGAATTTGAGATAACTGAAACGTACTTTATAAATTTCAATCATGAGCAGATGAAAACTTTGGAAAATTTAAGAGCCTATGGTTTTGCACTGAGTATAGATGATTTTGGGACAGGTTATTCATCTCTAAGCAGTCTAAAACATCTGCCTGTGGATAATTTGAAAATTGATCAATCATTTGTTGCAACATTGGAAGATAATCAAGAGGGTAAAGAGTTGGTTGCTATGATAATAAATCTTGCACATCTATTTTCATTAAAAACAATTGCTGAGGGTGTTGAAACAGAGTACCAGTATGAGTATTTAAAATCACAAGGCTGTGATTTTATACAAGGGTATTTGGAAAGCAGACCTGTGCCTAAAGATGAATTCATGATTTATCTCCATAAAAAAAAGAACTCTTTGTTAAAAATATAGTTCACCATTTTGGTATCATACTAAATCACCGCAGTTAGGTTTTTTAGTATGAGATTCTTAACATTCTATTGCTTGTAAGTCTTTTTCGCATAGATTTCAAAAAGTATAGGAATTATTACTAAACTTAAAATGGCAGAACTTACAACTCCTCCAAGCATCGGTGCGGCTATTCGCTGCATCACCTCACTTCCAACTCCATGTGTATACATGATAGGTAGAAGTCCGGCTAAAATTGCAAAAACGGTCATAAGTTTGGGTCTTACTCTTTGAACTGCCCCTTCATAGATTGCTTCATTTAACTCTTTTTTACCAAAGTTTTCTTTGTATTTTTCCTTTGCCTCATCAACTGCTTCTTGCAGGTAAACTATCATAACAATGGCGGTTTCAGATGCCACCCCCAGTAGGGCTAAAAATCCGACTATCACGGCTATGCTCATGTTAAAGTTAAGCATATCTATGTAAATTAGTCCGCCTAAAAGTGCAAAAGGGAGGGTGAAAAATACTATAAGCGTCGGAACTATATCTTTAAGTGCAAAATAGATCAAAACTAAGATGATTACCAAAACAGCCGGAACTATCCAAATTATTTTTTTCATAGCAGAATCAAGATATTCGCTTTGTCCTGCCCACTCTATATAATAGCCAGCCGGAAGTTTCAGGTTTTTGAGTAACTCTTTTGCTCCTTGTTTGTATTCGCTTGCACTGATTTTTTCATTTGGAGTTATATATATAAAAGTTACAGGAGCTGCCATCTCGCTTTTGATAACGGAGGCACTCTCTCTATAAGCAACCTTGGCAAAACTTTGAAGCGGTACAAAACCAAGCGGAGTTTTTATCTGAATATTTCTTATTGATTCTAAACTTCTTCTCTGCGCATCTTCAAATCTAAGAGTTATAGGGTATCTCTCTAAACCTTTATACATGGTTGATATTTTCATCCCGCCAACTGCCGTTGAGACATAGTCCAAGAGATAATCTTTTGTGATGTTGTATCTCGCAAGAGCATCTTCGTCAGTATTTATATCTATGTAATAACCGGCACTTGCCTGGTCTGCGAAAACTGAAAGTGTTTTGTCATACCCTCTTAAGACAGACTCTATCTCTTTGCCATACTTTTGCAGTCCAGCTGCATCTTTGCCGTAAAGTTTTATGCCAAGTGGGGTTCTGATTCCGCTTAGAAGCATATCAATTCTTCCGCGAATGGGATAGGTCCATGAATTTACAAGACCTGGAACTCTAAGCGCTTCTTCCATCTCATTTAAAAGTTTCTTATATGTCATGCCCTTGCGCCACTCGTTTTGAGGCTTGAAGGTTATGATGGTTTCAATCATGCCAAGAGGTGCAGGGTCTGTCGCTGAATTTGCTCGTCCACCTTTACCGAAAACACTTTTAACCTCTGGAAAACTTTTGAGTATCTTGTCGGTTTTTTGAGTGAGCATCTTACTCTGGTCGACACTTATTCCATAAGGAGTGACAGGCATATACATGAGTGTTTGCTCGTTGAGCGGAGGCATGAACTCCCATTTTAGTCCATGGTAAAGAGGATACATGTAAGCAAGCGAGGCTACCACCGCTATGATAACAAGGTATTTGGCTTTTAGTCCGTACACAATGATAGGATGATAAAGCCAGATAAAGAAACGATTGAGTGGGTTTTTATTTTCACTCAGTATATTTCCTTTTACAAAGTAGAGCATGAGTACAGGGACTAGAGTGATGGAAAGAATCGCTCCGGCCATCATGGCAAATGTTTTTGTAAAGGCGAGTGGAGTAAACAAAAGACCTTCCTGTCCTGAGAGTGCGAAGATTGGTAAAAATGAAACCACGACAAGTGCAAGTGCAAAAAATATTGGACGGCCGACAAGTTTTGATGAGATAGTTATTACTTCAAAGCGCTCATTTTTTGTTAGCTTCGCACCTTTTTTTTCTTCTAATTTTATGATGGACTTATGTGCATTTTCTATCATGACTATAGTCGCATCTACCATGGCTCCGATTGCAATGGCAATCCCGCCTAAACTCATGATGTTTGAGCCGACACCAAAGAGTTTCATAAGTAAAAAAGTAACCCCTATGGTGAGAGGCAAAATTATAAGCACGATAATGGATGAGCGAAGATGCATCAAAAAGAGTGAGATGATAACTATAACGATAATACTCTCTTCAATGAGAGTACTCTTAAGTGTTCCAACCGCTTTTTCTATTAGGCTTGAGCGGTTGTAAACCTCCACAACTTCCACTCCATCAACTTTGAGTTCACTCATCTTTTTCTCTATCCGCTTTATGGTCGAGTAGACATCTTCTCCATAACGAACCATTGCAATTCCGCCTACAACTTCCCCTTCACCGTCTAAATCAGCAATGCCGCGTCTTGGAGCCGGAGTTAACTCTACTCTTGCAATATCACCGATTGTTACAGGAGTGTTTGACTTTGTTGTGACTACTAATTTCCTGATATCATCTAAATTTTTTACATAACCTTTGGCCTGAATCATCCACTCGTAACCGTTTTGAATAACTATTCCACCGCCGGTATCGTTGTTATTGTCTTTTAAAACTTTTTTGATATCCTGCACGCTTAGCTTATATCTGACAAGAGTGTCATTATTAAGAGTAACCTGAAATGTCGGGACAAATCCGCCAATAGAAGCTACTTCGCTCACTCCGTCAACACCTAAAAGTGCATATTTGTAGTAGTAATCTTGCAGAGTTCTCAGCTCGGATAAGTTTTTTGTTTTAGATTTGAGGGCATACTCATAAACCCAACCTACACCGCTGGCATCAGGACCAAGACTCACTTTCATGGACGGGGGAAGCTGTGAGTTCATAGATGCTAATTGTTCAAGCACACGAGTTCTGCCCCAGTAGAGATCTGTACCCTCTTTAAATATGATGTATATAAGAGAATTTTCATAGGTTGAATAGCCACGAACCGTTTTTATATTGGCGATAGACAAAAACTGTGAAACAAGAGGATAGGTTCCTTGGGTCTCAATAATCTCTGGAGACTGCCCAGCCCAGTTCAGTTTGACTATAACCTGCGGTGGGCTAAGGTCGGGAATGGCATCAAGAGGAGTATTTTTCATGCTCCAAATAGAGCCTGCTATTAAAAACAGTGCGAGAGCGAGAACTAAAAATCTATTTTTAACGCTAAAGTTTATTATTTTTTCTATCATGATAACTTCCTAGTACAAGCTGTTGATTTGAGCATCGCTGTCCATCATAAACAGTGCATTATTTACAACAGTATCACCAACATTAAGACCACTTTTTACGATATATGTATCAGGGTTTAAAACTTCAACTTCAACTTCAGTGGGAGCATATTCTCCTTCGTACTCTCCTACGGTAAAGACATAAAACTTAGCATTTTTTCGTATAACAGCAGTTGTTGGAAGTGTTAGGTAGCTTTTTTCTTTTGACTTCATTATTACACTTATATACATGCCTGGCATGAGGAGATGCTCTTTGTTGTTTACCTCAAGTCTTAGTGTAAAAGCTTCCTCTTTCTCATCTAACCTAGGATAAAGCTGAACTTTTTTTGCCTCAAAGATTTGAGAATATGCCGGAGTGCTGAGGGTAAATGTATCTACTTTACTTAAATTTTGGAGCTGATCTTGATGAATTTTCACTTCAACCCAAACTTTCTCAAGGTTTACTATCTCAAAAACTTTTTTTGTAGCCATAAAAGCAGAATTATTGTTGAGCTCTTTTTTGAAGATAAACCCGCTTGCAGGGGAGAATATATCTGTAAAGTTAGAACTTTTTCTATTTTTTTCTATCGAATTTATTTCAGCATCTGGAATATTCAAAAGTTCCAGTTTTATTTTTGCACTACTGAGCATGGCCTTATTTGGACGAGATCTGGTATAGTTTATAGAATTTAAGTAGTCATCTTTTGCTTTTAAAACCTCGGGTGAATATACTTTAGCCAGCAGTTCCCCTTTTTTAACCTCTTGGTAGATTTTATCCGCATATAAAACCTCGACAAATCCGCTAAATCTTGGACTTACATCATAAATCCTTGAATCATCTGCCTTTACAAATCCAAAGCTTTTAAAACTTTTAGCTTGTGAGACCTTTTTTACTTTTACCGTCTCAACACTAAAGAGCTGTCCGACGGTAGCCTCTTTCGCATAAGTAAATGTAAACAACATCATAATTATTAAAAAAAATTTCATGATTATCTTCCTATTAGTGCTTCGAGTGAAGCTAAATTTTTGTGGTATAAGGCTATCGCATCTATATTTTGTTCATCAAGAGTCAGCTTTTTTTCCAATATCCGAATATACAGGACCAGGTTAGCTCCGCTTTTAAGGGAGCTGGAACTTAAATCTTCCATGTGCTCAAGTTGTGGAAGCAATTCATGCTGGAGAATATTATAAATGTTATAGGAATTCTGAAGTTGTGCATAAATTACAGAAATTTGTGAAGAGAGTTTGTTTTTTGTATCTACTGCTTCACTATTTTTTGACAACACAATTTTTCGTGATACCTCTTGATTGGAACTTTCAGTGCCATAGATAGGTAAAGAAAACCCAACTCCGACACTTAGATAGTCTTCAAATTTTTCGCGACGAAAATATCCAACCTGAACTACAGGGTCAATAAAGCTTGCCAGATCTTTTACCTTTAGATTTCTATGGGCAACTTCGAGTTCTGCTTCTTTCATTTTGTATGATTTGTTGGAGTTAATCGCATGTAAATAATAATCAATATTTTGAGGCTCCCTCATGCTCATATCCGCTTCAACACTTTTGACATCCATATCACTAAGATAACTTATGATTTTATACTCACCTGCTAAAGCGCTATTGAGTTTGCTCTTTTTTATTTTTAGTTGTGAAAGTGTTAATTCCGCATTCATAATGCTCATATGTGCAGAAGAATCATTCACAGCGTATGCAGAGAAAAGGTCAATATTTTGTTTTGTAAGAGAGATGTATGAGTTAACTATCTTTAGCTGCTTTTCTAACTTCCAGACAGTAAAGGCTGAGAGTTTTATAGCTTTTGTTAACGCTACCTGCGCTTCTTCAAGAAAGATATTCACTTGAGCCTTTTGTGCCTCAACTTTTTTGGAGTTTGCATCTCTTTTCCCAAAATAGGAAATTTTTTGCTTAAAATTAAGTGCAGTGTACTGCATAGGCTCAATAGAGCGATTAGAGATATCCCTGAGTTGAATATCGCTCATACTCAAGGAGAGTTCAGGATTTACAAAGTTTCTGGACATCTCATACTTATCATCAAGAACACTCAGTTTGTATTTTATCATCTCTAAAGAAAGATGGGTACTTTTTGCATGCTCCACTAAAGTCTCAATTGACGCAGCATATAAAAATATCGGTAAGAAAAATAGTGCAAACAGTTTCATCATAAACCCTTAAATATTTATAGAACTTTTAACTCTGGCTTTTTTGCCTGCTTTAGGAGTGATGAAAATATGTACCTGCCATGTTCCGCTCATACCGAGGTTTACATCTGCTTTGTATTTTCCATGACCCAGGGCTACAGCATCAACTGAACTCTCCATACTTGGCATACCGGGCATTGCAGGCATAAAAAACTTTAAGCTAACCTCGGCATCTTTATACTTTTCATTTTCTATACTGAAAATTATTGTGTTATTTCCGGTTGTCAGAGGTTTCTCTGAGCTCATTACAACTTTTGTGGCACTAGAACGGGCTACTTTTTCAAATCCGGCAGCTTGCGTTAAACTAACTCCCAGCATCATAATCATAAAGATTTTTACCAATGTTTTCATATTCTATCCTTTTTTTGTGTTTGTAAAATTATAATGGAAGTTTGTGAGGAGAATGTGAGGAGTATATAAGACTCCCCTTAAATTTTAATATTCTTTAAACGAAGAGCATTCGCTATCACAGATACAGAGCTAAAGCTCATAGCCGCTGCGGCTATAATTGGAGAGAGGAGTATTCCAAAATAGGGGTAAAGAACCCCTGCTGCTATAGGGACACCGACACTGTTATATATAAATGCAAAAAATAGATTTTGTCTGATGTTTTTCATAGTGGCACGGCTTAGCTTTAACACCTTTACAATACCGAGTAAGTCGCCCTTTATCAAAGTGACTCCGGAACTCTCTATGGCTACATCTGTACCGGTTCCCATGGCGATTCCAACATCTGCCTGCGCCAATGCCGGTGCATCATTTATCCCATCGCCTGCCATTACTACTATGGCACCGTTTTTTTGCAGTTGCTTAATCACATCTGCCTTGCCATCAGGCATAATATTCGCATGTACTTCATCAATAGAGAGTTTTTTGGCTACGGCGTTTGCGGTAGTGGAGTTGTCCCCGCTTAGCATAACTACTTTAATCCCCTCAGCTCTAAGGAGTTGAATCGCTTCTACGGACGTTTCTTTAATAGGGTCTTCGATGGCGATGATGGCACAAAACTGAGAATCTATTGCCATAAATATAACGCTTTTTCCTTCTTCACGCAAAGCATCTGCTTTTTCTTTTTTACTTTGGATAGATATATTGAAACTCTCCAAAAAGCTTTGACTTCCTAAAACTATCTTTTTATCGTTTATCTCCCCAGTTATCCCTTTGCCTGTTACAGCTCGAAAGTTCTCTACATTTACGAGAGTAAGCTTGCTCTCTTTTGCATGTTCCATCACTGCATCTGCTAATGGATGTTCGCTTGCCCGTTCCAGACTTGCCGCGTAGTGTAAAACGTCTTTTTCATCAAAGCTTTTTTCGACAATAAAGCTTGTTAGCTTGGGTTTTCCCTCAGTGAGAGTTCCCGTTTTATCTACGACTAAAGTATTTACTCTCTCCATAATCTCCAAGGTTTTGGCATCTTTTATGAGTATACCAGAGAGTGCCGCCCGCCCGGTTCCTACCATGATAGAGATGGGTGTAGCAAGACCCAAAGCACAAGGACAAGCGATAATGAGTACAGCGACAGCAGCCACTACAGCATAAGCCAAACGAGGCTCTGGTCCAAAAAACCACCAGCCTGCAAATGCCAAAATTGCAGAAAATACAACAGCCGGAACAAAATAGCCTGATACCGTATCTGCGAGTTGTTGAATAGGAGCACGGGAACGCTGAGCTTGTGCCACCATCTGAACAATCTGTGCAAGCAAGGTATCGGCACCTACTTTTTTTACCTGCATGACTAAGGTTCCATTTTTGTTAAGCGTTGCTCCTATAACTGTATCGTCCTTTGCTTTTGCAACAAGAATCGGCTCACCTGTTATCATGGACTCATCAAGATTGCTTTGACCTTCAAGCACGACTCCATCAACGGGAATCTTTTCGCCGGGTTTGATTCTAAGTTTATCACCTACATGGATAAGATTAAGACTTACATCTTCTTCATTTCCATTTTCATCTATGATGCGGTGAGCTTCTTTTGGTGCAAGGTTTAGAAGTGTTTTGATGGCACTGTTTGTTTTACTTCTTGCATTGAGTTCTAAAACCTGCCCCAAAAGTACGAG
>Ga0316206_1001167_pt1 | contig 25565 bp, 24 predicted proteins | sample 6monthpyrite_MG_FD_204942 | JGI IMG/M metagenome (GOLD analysis project Ga0316206, IMG submission 204942) | Microbial mat bacterial communities from mineral coupon in-situ incubated in ocean water Damariscotta River, Maine, United States -... | ecosystem: Environmental > Aquatic > Marine >... | reverse complement strand
ATGCAATTATAACGCTCTATTCCACAACCCGAATTGGCTTATTGGCCTTTGCATCGGGAACAAAGTACCGTTTAGCACCCGCGACTAAAATAGCACAAATTTTCTACAACCAGCGTTTAACACAAAGGCGTTCAAAATCACTAAAGCCCGAGTATGAATATAACCTTGATTTAATAAAAAAATATCTTTCGGATACCGGCGTAACAAGCTCACGTCCGCCACAAGTACCTTACTTACATTTCAATAATATTGACGTTAAAAGAATCAAAGAAAATTTTTATGAAAAATATAAAATTGATCAAAATAATAAATTGATCTTTGTTCACCCCGGCACAGGCGGTTCAGCAACAAACCTTTCTCTACAACAATATGCCGCTTTAATTGAAACGCTTGGTCTTTCAAAGGCACTCTCTTTTGTAATTACATCCGGCCCTGGAGAGCTGGAAAAGGCGAATGAACTGTCACAGCTTATTAAAAATATCCCGCATATCGTTTATCACTCAACGGAAGGGATTGTTCATTTTTCAAAATTAATTCAAGGCTGTGACCTTTTTATTAGCGCTTCAACCGGGCCATTACACATCGCCGGTGCATTAAACCGCCCAACAGCAGCCTTCTATCAACGCCGCCGTTCTGCAACCCCGTTAAGATGGCAAACATTAAACTCCGAAGAGAAACGATTAGCATTTACTCCGCCGGATGGTGAACATGAATCTGATCTAAGCAGTATCGATGTGCATATTGCTGCTAAGGCCATCATCAATAAATTTTTGACATAAAAAGGCCCGGATAAAATCTGAGCCTTTACATTATTGTTTACTTCTCCTGTCAAAAAAGCACCCCCATCACCCTCTACGGTTCGCCGCTCTTTTTTCCAGCGCTTCGATTCTGGCCTCAATCGGAGGGTGTGAAGAAAACAATGCCATAATACCTGCCTTATCGTTAATACCAAAGGCTGCCATCTGTTCGGGTAAGGCTTCAGGTTCAACCTGACCAAGACGTTTCAGCGCGTTAATCATATTATGGTGACCTGCTAAATCCGCACCGCCTGTGTCCGCAATGAACTCCCGCTTTCTCGAAAAATACATCACGATAGTTGAAGCAAGTATCGACAATACGACCTGAGCAACGATCACACTGACAAAGTATCCAATACCGTGGCCCTGATTATTTTTTAAAATAACCCGATCAACCACATGCCCGATAACGCGGGACAAGAAAACAACGAAGGTATTTACCACCCCCTGAATCAAGGCCATTGTTACCATATCACCGTTGGCGATGTGGCTCATTTCATGACCAACAACCGCTTCAATCTCACCCTGAGCCATATTGTCTAATAACCCCTGAGAAACTGCCATTAATGCATTATTTTTACTCGCACCGGTCGCAAAAGCATTCATTGCCGAAGTCGGAAAAATCGCTACTTCCGGCATTTTTATGCCAACAATTTTGGCTTGTTTTTCGACTGTACTGATTAACCATTTTTCCATATTAGTGCGTGGATTGGTGATCACAACCGCACCTGTCATGCGTTTTGCCATCCATTTAGATATCAGCAAAGAAATAATTGAACCACCAAAACCAATAACACCTGAAAGGATGACTAATGCCTGGATATTAAGATCTGAGCCATTTTCAGCCAATATGCTGTCAACGCCCAATAGACGTAAAGTAATACTCAATACCACCATGATGGCAATATTGGTCATAATAAATAACATAATTCGTTTCATAGCTTCACCTGTTTAATGTCTCAATGGGGATAAACACATCCCCACAATTGGCTCGATACTACAGCTTCTATCACATAAGAAAAAGTCGAATATAACTGCTATAATCATCGTATTTTACGAAGAATAATAACATTCCCATGAACTACAAACACTTACATTACTTCTGGGTTGTGGCCAAAGCCGGCAGTATTGCCCGAGCAAGCGAAAAACTGCATATTACACCTCAAACCATCAGCGGTCAGCTTAGTCTGCTGGAAGAAAATTTAAACGAAACCCTGTTTACCCGGGCAGGAAGAAATCTGGAATTAACAGAAACGGGACGGCTGGTGCTGAGCTATGCGGATGAAATTTTCTCATTAGGCGGTGAGCTGGAAGAAGCGTTGCATAACCTTCCGGAAAATAGAGCCATTTCATTTAAAGTAGGGATAGCCGACGTCGTCCCCAAGTCCATCACCTACCGACTGCTCGCTCCTGCACTTCAGTTGCCCGATCCTATTCGTATCATTTGTCGTGAAGGTTCGGTCGACTCATTATTAGCCCAGCTCGCCATCCACAAACTGGATCTTGTTATTGCAGATAGCCCCATTCCGCCATCAATAAATGTACGCGGCTTCAATCACCCTCTTGGTCATTGTGGTGTAACATTTTTTGCCTCGCCATCGCTTGCCACTCAACTTGAATCTGGTTTTCCACAGAATCTTAATGCAATGCCATTACTATTACCGGGAGAAATGACCGTGGCTCGCAGCCAATTAACCCAATGGCTTGATAAACAACATATCTATCCTTACATCGTCGGCGAATTTGATGACAGCGCTTTAATGAAGGCATTCGGCAGAACGGGGACAGGCATATTCACCGCACCCACCCCCATTGCAGAAGAAGTTGAGAAGCAATACGACGTCATCGCCATTGGACAAACAAATGAAATACGGGAACAGTTCTACGCAATCTCTGTCGAGCGTAAAATCTCTCATCCCGCAATAACCGCAATCACGGAAACCGCCAGAGAGTGGTTATTTCAAAACCCCATCTGAATAAATACCGTAAATTAACTGATTTAAACTACCACCAATCAGGCTGTTACGTGTTTTAAAATTCAGTTAGCTCTCATCAGTTAGGATATACTCTATCTCAAAATACTGTTTTTGAAGCATGTTTAAACTAAAATTTTACAGGTTATAGTTCTATGGATTTTGAATGGGTTACACTTGCACTGGGTGACGTTACCTGGATTTCACTCGCATTTATTTTGGGGTTTCTGGTCAGCCTTATCAATCTCCCCCCATTAGTTGGTTTTTTAATAACGGGCTTTGTACTTAATTATTTTGGCATGACAAGTGGCGAATCACTACAAAAATTCGCTGACATCGGCATCACACTCTTGTTGTTTACAGTTGGTTTAAAATTAAACCTGAAAGTATTGATAAGACCTCAGGTGTGGGCAGTGACAATATTACACATCTCTATTATTATCACAGTTTTTGGTGCGCTTATTTTTGGCTTAACCTTTACTGGCATCTCACTCTTTTCTGAGATGGATCTGAATACATCTTTATTACTCGCTTTTGCACTCAGTTTTTCAAGTACCGTCTTCATTGTAAAAACACTGGAAGACAAAGGAGAGATGAGATCACTGCACGGCCGAATCGCCATCGGTATTCTGGTAATGCAAGACATTGCCGCTGTTATATTTCTCGCAGTTTCTCTCGGTAAAGTTCCTTCACTGTGGGCCTTACTCCTATTTTTACTTATTCCCTTACGCCCATTATTGCATTACATATTACAAAAAACAGGCCATGGTGAATTATTGATTTTATATGGCCTTGTTCTCGCCTTAGGCGGAGCAGAACTATTTGAACTTGCCAGTGTTAAAGGTGATCTAGGCGCCTTGATTATGGGTGTCTTAATTTCAGCCCATCCGAAATCCACAGAATTATTTAAATCGATGCTGGGCTTTAAAGATTTATTCCTGGTGGGCTTCTTTCTCACCATTGGTATGGCCGGCCAGCTTTCACTCGAAGCCTTAGTGATTGGAATATTGCTGGTGCCTTTTATCGCAATGAAGTCAGCACTCTTTTTTGCATTAATGACCCGCTTTAAATTACGCGCCAGAACATCCTTATTGGCAAGTATAAACTTAAGTAACTACAGTGAGTTTGGCTTAATTGTCATTGCAATAGCGGTATCAACTGGTTGGATGAATTCTGACTGGTTAGTTGTAATGGCCGTCGCACTCTCACTATCTTTTATTATTATATCTCCTCTCAATAAGATTGATAATAAACTCTATGGAAAATTCAAATCATACTGGATGAAATTTCAAGCTCCACAGCGGCTTCCTGATGACATCCTCTTAGATACACAAGGTTCGACCATCGCTATCTTTGGCATGGGGCGGGTTGGCAGTGGTGCTTATGACAAGATGCGAAAAATCCACGGAGAGACCGTTGTTGGCGTAGACTTTGATTCCTATATTGTTAAAAGACATCAATCCAAAGGCCGGAAAGTATTACACGGCGATCCAAGCGATGCTGACTTCTGGGAAAAAATTGAAAAAGATCACAGCATCAAACTGGTCATGCTGGCATTACCTAACCTGCAAGCAGGTTTAGATGTTCTGGAACAACTTCGGGAAATTTCTTACTCCGGGCATATCGCGGCAACGGCAAGATATAGAGACGAAGTTCCTTTATTAAAAGAGGCTGGTGCGAACGTTGTATTTGATATTTATACCGAAGCAGGGGTTGGCTTTGCAAATAATGCGCTAACAAAAAATTAACTTTGCAGAGGGAATGTGGTAATTTGCTGATGCAAATCATAAACGACAACTCAAAATAGCAGCGCAATATTCACTCCGGCAGTAAGCAACCACTGGATAGCAACAGACGGATATTTTCGATCCTTCTGCCACACTTCTTATTTTGTATGGCTACTGAACCGAACCCATTGACTCATTTTCTACATTGGCCGGCAATGGCAATCCCGCAATGCGACTGCCCTGAGCAGCGGGCCCCTGCGGAAATAATAAATACAAATAGCGCTTCCCTCCCTGCTCAGCAAAATGTTCATCCAATTGCCGTGAAAGTTCATGGCTTGCATGTGGCCAACCGTGTTGCAAATAGTATTGCTGTAAATAATCAATAACAAGCCAATGCTCCGATGTCAGTGTTAGTCCATCCTGCTCTGCCAGTTTAATCGCCATGGCCTTATCCCATTTTTCTAATGTTTGTTCCCGCTCCAGCACATCAGGTGCGATATCCTTTTTTTCAGGGTGCCGTATGTAGTCATTAATATCCGTCATATTTTCCTCCTTTCAACTACGCAATAAGTCTGTTGTCACTGTTATAAACTATTTATCTCAGCTTAATACTTAAAAACTGAATATTCTGCATAAGCTTATGAGTTCGCCTTTTTCTTTATCGATGATCATGCTTGTATATGTACATCTGAATAGTGAACAGACAATAAAATAGTTAATGTTGGTGACTGTTCACTCATATCACTGGCGTGACTCAAACTTCGATTTAAGTCACGCCACTATTTTACACGCTAATCAATTTCGATTTTCCTGACGCTGGAATCAACAGTGTCTTCTCTTGGAATCGTCACTGTCAATATGCCGTTTTTCATTGACGCGCTTATCTGCTCCGCGTCACCATCGTCTGGAATTGCCAGTACGCGCTCAAAAGTGCCATAGTGCCTTTCAATCCGATAAAAATGTTTATCCTTTTCCTCTTTTTCCTGCTGCTTGTTGCCTTTAATAAGCAGCATACGATCCTGTAGCTCCAGTGAAATATCTTTTTTTTCCAGGCCAGGTATTTCCAGAGTGATCGTATAATTTTTGTCATCACTCAGCACATCCACGCTGGCATGAAACGCGGGGATAAAATCATTGCCCAGTAGCCGGTTCAACAAGGGTGCTTGACCGGGAGCTGCTGCGCCTCGAAAGGCATCATCAAACAAACGATCAATTTCCCGATGTAGCTGCAGCATATTGGAAAACGGATGAGAGGCTGGCAAGATATCACCTTGTTTTACCGGTATGTCTCGTTGTTGCTTCTCTTCATGCTTAAACCAATTCCAGGGATTAAGTTTTTTGATGTCCATAACTAAACCTCTTCAATTATATCAATTCATGCAACGGGAGAACCGTAAAAAAGCGCTCCCGGGTCATAGACTTAAGCCGCCTCTGTCTTTTTAGCGTTATGTTCGAGTACCTTAGCGGAGTCAGAATTGATCTCAATCCGCCTGGGTTTCATTGCTTCCGGCAGTTCCTGTTTTAGTTCGATAGTCAAAAGCCCCTTATCAAGTTTTGCGTCGACAACCTCAACGTAATCTGCAAGATTAAACTTACGCTCAAAAGTTCGGTTCGCAATCTCCTGATAAAGATATTTACGTTTATCTTTTGCTGAATCCTTCTTACCTTTAACGATAAGCAGGCCAGGCTCAACCTGTATATCCAGCTCATTCTGTACAAAACCTGCAACGGCCAGTGTTATCGCATAACAGTTTTCATCCAGCACCTCGATATCATAGGGTGGATAACCGGCATTTCCCTGTTCTGACCTGAAGGTGTTATCAAACAGAGAGGACAAACGATCAAAACCAATGGTGTTGCGATAAAGTGGTGTTAAATCAATAGTTGTCATGGCATACCCTCCATAAAAGCAACATAAAATTAAGAAGCCGGAGCCTTTGACTCCACTCCCTATTATTGGAAATAGGGGCACACATTGGCTTTTCAATACCTGGGAAAGAAAAAAATTATTGACGTTGATAGTTTCCTGCTTGAAATACAATCCATAAAACCTATCTCATTTTCGCTATTACCAGCAAGGTCTTACCTGTCTTTACAGGCCCTTGTCGAAAGTTTTACGCACTGTATCTGCCGTAGTAATTTGCATTCGGCATGTAGAAGAAATTTTTGTTAATACACTACTCTTGTGAAAAAACACGTTAAAATGATTAAGGAAGTTTGCCATGAATAAAAAAATATTATCTTTAGGTCTTTATTCAGAGGAAACAAAGGCACAATGGCCGCGGCTAAATTTATACCAGCGTTTTGAGCAAGTGGTCACTCTGATTTTATCGCTGATTATATCCATTGTTATTGTTGTTGCCCTGTTTGAATTAATGGGTGAAGTCTGGACTATGTTAGTTGGTGGGGTATTCGATCCGCTTAATCACCAGGTCTTCCAGACCGTGTTTGGTGCCATCATGACTTTACTTATCGCTATGGAATTTAAACATTCCATTATCAGGGTGGTTTTGCGCAATAACAGTATTATACAGATCAAAACCGTCGTCTTTATTGCCATGTTGGCATTGGCACGCAAATTTATTATTCTTGATATCAGTAAGACCAGTGCAGAAACCATCGCTGCATTAGCGATCACAATACTGGCGCTGGCGGGGGTTTACTGGTTGGTATCTGACAGCAAATATCGCAAGGACAGCCGCACTGATGCTTCTCCCAAATAACATCAACCGGGACAGAAGAATTCATACTGTATTATTATGTATCTGTTCAAATAAATTCATCCCCTGTTAAATTAATAGGATATACTTTGAGTAACTATAATAGTTTCAGCCTGTTTATATCCTGCTATAAGGTTGAGCGCTATTTTAGAGAATGAATATTGCAACATAGACTTATGGGATTGACCCACTAAATGAAAACCGAATTAACAACTATCGGATGGCGTGAATGGATATCTCTTCCGGAACTAGAGCTGCCTTTTATCAAAGCCAAAATTGACACAGGTGCAAGAACATCTTGTTTACATGCCTTCGATGTAAAATCATTTAGTAAAGACAATGAAGAATGGGTTCGCTTTGGTATCCACCCTTATCAAAACGACTCCGAGCGTGAAATTTTTTGTGAAGCAAAAGTGCTCGATAAACGTACCGTTACAGATTCCGGTGGACATAAAGAAGAACGCTATGTCATTTCAACTAAACTGGCATTACCCAGCAAGCAGTACTTTACTGCAGAAATAACATTGAGTAACCGTGACTCCATGCGTTTTCGTATGCTGCTGGGCCGGACAGCAATGGAAAAAAATTTTATAGTAAACCCTGCAGAATCTTATATGCTGGGTAAGCCAACAGATAAAGGATAGTGCTCTATCACAGTAAACGATTATCAGCTTTGTGTTAAAAATAAACGTCCAGAAAGCCATCAAACAAAAATATTTTATTCTGATAATTCAGGCATAAAGACCATACTCCAGAACTAGCGGATAAATCAGTAACCGAATTTTACGTTTAACTTAAGGACGCTGGACCTGAAGTGTCCCCACGAAATTATTAATAAAATTGATCGAAAACAATAATTTAGTAAAAACCATTATACTCGATTAAGACCTCGTCATTGCGAGGAAATAAAATGACCTATAACTCTAAATTCCGTGAGAATTTCACAGAAGCAGAATCCAGTAACTATTTACTATATTTTAGTTCAACCCCTGTAATGATAAGGTGAACCTCTTCAGGGTATTGTTTATTATACTTATCAAGAATAGATTTTATTTTTTTCCCCTTCATGAAAGTAGGTTTCGCCAGATAAAGTGATATTTTATACCTTGCTTCGTGAGAAACTCTTGCCATAGCTGAAAATATGCAAGTAGGATTATTTATAAATTCTTTTTCTATAAATTGAGCCATTCTTTCACGCGAACCTGTTTTTGTTATCTTACGTGAAAACTCCAGAACATTATCCAACTTTTTATTGTCTTTACACCCTCTTGCATCAATAAGAGTCTTGTTAAGAATTGTATAATATTTAATAAAATTCTTATTTTTGAAATCCTCATCAATACATTCTAACTTATTACAGACATCGTCGTTTTGTGCCAGCAACTGGTTAGAATAAAAAACTAATATTGCAAGAATAATAAATTTCATATTTCACAATCTCTATCTGCCGTTGCTAACCTAAAAAAACGATACAAACATATTATGAGATAAATCAATCATTAGATATCTGTTTTTCTCTTTGATACATAATAACAGTTCCTGTTCTTAGTAAGCCTAGAACAAGTAAAAACGCCGACAAGGCATATAACATATCCGGCTTTATTTCATGTTTAAACAGCCCGATAAGTATTTCACGTACCGTAAAAATAATTGCGGCATCAAGAATAAAAGTCAAACGGAGTTTATGAGTATTAAAGTACTCAACTAATGACCGGGACAGCTCAACCAGTACATATAACGTTAATACATCTGCAATAATATCGATATAATGTCCGGTAATGCCCTTTAATTGTATCAAATCCCATGTTGTTGAAAATAAGTTTACTGCACCAATAGCAATACCAAGCATAATAAATACAAGAATAACCGCGAAAACGATATTCACTGCAGTATTAAATATTTCATTTAACTTATGGTTAAACATTATTTTCTCCAATACTTGACTAATAATTCAGAATGAATACTCTACAATATTTTTTCTGGAACTGGCGGATCTTTTTACCCGTTTTTTTACTTGCTCTGTTTAATCCTGACTATCGCTGTAGTTATGAACTTCACACGAAGGTTTGGTTGTATATTCTAATGCTGAATCAACCAAAAAATAATCCCTTAAATAATTACGGCCAATTAATACCTGGTAGTTAAAATTCTTCCTGTCTGCCAGATTAATTTCCAGTGTCCGGTAAACCTTTCCCAAACAAATGCCAAGATGAATAACAGGTCGCTTAAGAGAAAAGGCAAGTTTACGTTTGATTTTGACATAGCGAACAACCCTTTGTTCCAATAATACTTTTTCACCAACGTTGTTTTCGATACTAAAACGGATCCATTTTTCGCCATCTTTTTTGAATTTTTTAATAATTTTCGCATTTAGCGATGATGTTGTCGCCCCTGTATCAATTTTTGCCTTTAACTTAAGATTGCTATCCGCAATTTCAACATGCTCCAGCCAGCCAATAGCCTTCTTCTCTGAAGCAAAAGATACAGGCATTTGAAACAAGTAAATGAATAAAACCGATAATACTCCGAACCGTGAATACAACATATTATTTAATCCAAATAAGTCCTCAAAGGAGGTAACTTATAATAGACGTTATGGCCTTTATCAAGTACATTTTCACTTATGCCTAAAAATATATCTGTAGAAACAGAGAATAGTGATACTACCCCCCCTAAGAAACCAATATGGTGGCTTATTGCTATACTTGTTCTGTTGTCTATATTGGGAATAAGTAGTCGGTTGTTACTCTCTGGAACAGAGGTTCTTGCTGGCGGAGATCGCTTATGGCGTCTTGCTATTAATGTTTCGACGGTTGCCTCAGCGGGTAAAACCTCTATTAAAATTTACCCTCCTTTTGATACTACACATATTCGAAGCATCCAGCGCAACCTGACATACCCAAACTATAAGGTGCGAAAACCTGCCGCGAATAAAAAATCACTACGCAGTATCCATGTTACCTCCATAAATAATGGTGCCAGCAATGTCACGGCAGAGTATTTTTTGCATCTTAGTCAGACGCCTTTTATTTTAACTGCAAATAATGCTGAATTAACAACTTTAAAAAGAGAAAGCTTTCTGCTTGATGATACAACCTTACAGTTTAAAAGCTATACCGTAAAAGAAACTGTAAAGAAACTTTTGCTGAAACAACCCAACCAGGAACTTATCGTTGATGAAATTTATTCTTTTCTTAAATCATTCCCGATCTATCTGGGTAAAGACGCAGCGAATGTCCCCCGGATTTTAACTCAGAAAAAAGCGACCATATATGACCGCTCTCTTGCCATGGTTGCATTATCTCGTGCAGTGGGTATTCCTGCCCGACTTGTCAGTGGAATAATATTAAAGGACGAGATTGAGTCACAGCCACATTACTGGGTTGAAGTCTATCAGGATAACCTATGGTCTGCTTACGACGTTCACTTTGGTTATAAAAAAACCGTCCCGATAAATTATTTACCAATGCGCCGTACTGGTAAAGACATCGTAGAAATCGTGGATGGTGATTTTAACCAGGTAGAATACGAATTAGAACAGGAGTTTAATCATCCTTCGATGCGTCAAAAAGAAAAAGAACAGTGGAGCTCTATCTTTGACTTGACCCGACTATCGTTAGATATACGCAATGAACTGGCTCTTTTATTATTATTACCTTTAGGCGCATTAATCACAGCATTATTTCGGCATCTGGTTGGCGTTCACAGCTACGGGGTATTTACGCCAACCCTGCTCGCGCTGGCAATTGTGTATGCAAACTTCATTACAACATTGACTGTTTTTATTGTGGTCACATCCTTAGCGATTGGAGGGAGAAGCTTTTTTCCGACAACATTAACACGTATTCCCCGGCTCTCTATTATTTTTACTTTAATCGCCGTAATACTGACGTTATCCGTTTCTGTTTTAAATTACTTTGATATAGAGCAGGAAGGAAAAATAATTTTACTACCAATAATCATCCTGACTTCGCTGGTTGATCGTTTTTACAATACAATCGAAGACATGGGGTTGAAAATTGCGCTTAGACGAATGGTTTGGACTATTATTATTGCCTTACTTTGCTTGCCTGTTATACAGTTTGAAACATTGGGCCATTTAATTCTTGAATACCCGGAAATACACTTTTCAACGCTGGCTATATTTTTGACCATTTCACTTTATAAGGGAAAGCATTTAATTAACCTGCCTGTATTAAAAATACTGGCTGAACCTAAAGTTATAAAAAAGAAAAAAAATAAATAATTTAGTACAATCAGCTCACCCTACCGTTACATATTCCTAACTTTAGGTTGTATAATTTTTTTGTGAAGTACTATAAATTTTTAACCTATGACTACAAATACAAACTAATAATGGTTCAAAGCCTTTACTTTAGGTGATTCAACAGGTTTATTTTTGGCATCATCTGATTAACCGGGCAAAAAATTAGTTTAATGAAAATTTTTACATCCATTTTAATTTTTTAAAGATATATATTTGAAAGATTGAAACAGAAACTAACATTGCACAAAAGATATAGAATGCACCTTTATATTCAGCACCGGGAATTCCACCAACATTAATTCCTAACAAGCCCGTTAAAAACCCCAAAGGTAAAAAAATGGCAGCAACCATGGATAACACATACATTCTTTTATCCATTTGTTCCGATATTCGACTCATTAATTCTTCCTGAATAACGATAGCTCTTTCCCGTGAAGCATCAAGATCTTCAATATAACGCATCGTGCTATCCGCGATTTCACGTAATCTCAACCGATCCATATCATTTAACCAGGGCACACGTTCATTATGTAAACGCGACATCGCTTCCCTTTGTGGCGCCAGGTAGCGTCTCAGGCTAATCGCTTCACGACGAAGTTCAGAAATTTTGGGCCGAAGTTGATAGCCTTGTGCTGATAACACTTCTTCTTCGAGTAAGTCAGCCTTGTTTTCAATATCATCAACCACGTCGGCCATTCGTCTTACCAGGCCGCTCGATAGTTCAACTAAAAATTCTCCGGTCGTTTTAGGCCCATTTCCCTGCTCTATCGCCTGCCTTAAATCCGTTACAGAAAGTAACCTTCTTCTTCTGGTACTAATGATGCAATTTTTATTTATCCATAAACGAATCGAGACCATATCTTCAGGATCAGCACCCGGATTCATATTGACACCACGTAAGGCAACCAGTAACCCATCTTTCATTACGACGCTACGTGGCCGGGGGTCATCACTAATTAATGCAGAAACCACCAGTTCATCCAGACCGCTCTTTTCACGCAACCATTTTTCACTTTCTGCAAGGGTATAATCAAGATGCACCCATAACAGCCCCTTTTCCGCAGACCAATTATTAATCTCTCGCCAGGCAACAGCCTCTCCGCCACCCTGACCATCAAGAATATAAGCAGCAATTAAATCATTATTATTTTCCATATCATGTCCTGATATTAACCCTTATTTTAAATATACTCATCCCAGTCGCTATCTTTAATCTTTATCTTTAGATAAATTAATATCTTTAGCTGAAGCATTCCCATTCGATAAATCGGTATCATTTACAGGTGCGTTTTTTATATGCACGTCTCGTTGCGGGAATGGAATTTGAATATTATGTTCCCTGAAAGCCGCATCTATCGCAAAATTAAGATCGCTATTCGCCTGAAACTTTTGTGGAATATCTTTAATGAATACACGTAATTCAAATAAAAGTGAGCTGTCTCCAAAACCCATAAACAAAACTTTAGGTTCAGGTACACTACCATCAGTTACCACTGACGCATTTTTTTGCGCTATATCCATTAAAATATTATGTACCAGCAATGTATCCGTACCATAAGCAACGCCAACAGGTACGCGAATACGCCCCGTTACATCACGTAACATCCAGTTAGTCACCTGCCCCGAAATAAGATCGGAGTTAGGCACAATAACATCGGCTTGATCGAAGGTTTGTATTTGCGTTGATCGAATACTAATACGTTTAACAAAACCTTCCGTATTACCTACAACGATCCAGTCACCCGTTTTAATGGGACGCTCGAATAATATTATGAGACCAGAAACAAAATTATTCACAATATTTTGCAAACCAAAACCAATACCAACAGAGAGCGCACCCGCAATAATCGCCATGTTACCAAACTCTACACCCGTTACAGAAAGTGAAATAATCAATGCCAGGGCAACCCCAACATAACCACTTATTGTCGCAACCGCTTCCCTGGCACCCCGATCAAAATTCGTACGAAGCAACCAGCTACTTTCGAGGTTTGTTTTAAGCCAGCTATTCAGTGCAAGCAAGGCGGTTAAAACAATAATGGCTAATATAATCCGTGCCGGAATAATTTTTAAAGAGCCAATAGTAAAACCTTCCATCAGAACAGTATTAATTTGCTGAAACCCCGTATCTGATAGTCCCCAAATTCTTAAAACTGCAGCAATCAATATCAACCATAAAGTAGTATTAAAAATAAATCGTATCCAATTCAATTCAGGTAATTTTTTTCGTACTTTAATGCCTAAAGAATTACGGATATAGCGTTGCCATCTTGCCTTACCTTTTATCAGGCCATCAAACAGATCATTAAGCAACCGCGATAAAATGATAAATAAACCAAATGTAAACAACGTACCAAATACCGAAAAAATCACATATGCAGACAGGTTTCGGTAACCTAATAACTCAACTACCAGGATTGAAATTAATATCAGGTTAATTGCAAATCGTATGAAAATCGTATTTTCAAAACGGGGGATTTTACCCAGCAATTGAACGGCCCAAATAAGATTCAAAACAAAAATAAAAGTAAACAAGCCCCGCGATAATAGTAATGTTTCTTTAGGTAAACTTTGAGTCAATAATGTGGTGAACAGTAAATAACCGATAAATAAAAGAATTAAAAAGACTTTTAACCTTTGAGCCAGCGCTATCGCAACAGTTTCCGGCAAACCATGAAAAGAACTTGCCGGCTTTCGCGGCTTTAAAAATATTTCGACAATGGCAATAAAGGTAAAATAAATTGGTAATCCATAGGCGATGACACTAATGAAAGGTACGGGCGTTACCGTTGAGGTAAGGATGTAACAAAAAATGGCGACACTTAAACTTATCAGCAAATGAGGTGCATAATAAGCAGAAATGGAAAGAAACGACCGCAAAATATGATTTGAAAAGGTATCATGCATCATATTTTTTCGGATATAGCGGCATATATGTTTACGAATAAGTAAACTTATTAGCAGGACAAAGAAGATAACAACTAACAAAACCAGCATATTAGTTATTGATATGAGTGCAATCCCGGTATTATTTAATAAAAACAGTTGCGTTGCTTTTAACCATAACGAAGGTTTATTCCAGTTTTTAAGAATTAAATCTTTAATATTATCTGTCTTTGCAAATAGCCTGACTGATAATAAATTCTGTTGCTCAACTGATAAACCTTTAAGCACTTCCTCGCTTCTTAATACGATGACGCGACAACTGGCTAATACTTCCTGCGCCTTCAATATGTCATGGTTTAATTCTTTGCGCTTTTGTCTCACGTTCACCAGTTCAGTTTTATTTGGCTTACCCAGTGACTCCAGATTTTTCTTTAATTCTTCAGCAGTCGCACTCTCTTCTACAATACATTGAGACCCGGCTGACTCAATTTCTGCAACCTGTTTTACCGCCTGCGATAGCTCGTTTTCGTCATAACGATGACGTTCTAATTTTCGTTCAATACTATCTAACGTTTTGCTATAACTTCGTAATGATTTATAGTTGGTTTCACTGTCTGCTATTGATGCAGGTGAATAGGCGGCAAGAACCGAAAAAACAATTAAGTTCAGCAACTTTATGACAACAGAGCGGAACAAGGGAAAATCAGATATATACGACATTTACTGAGACCATTTTAAATGTTAACGATAAAAGATTTATTGTATGAGAACATCCTATACTATACCAACACTAAATATCGCCAACCTATCTTATTTTTTAATATTGCGAAGGCAATGGAATTAAATATAGTAAATTTAAATTTTTTCAATTAATCTTCGTAAATAGATACCGAACCGTCTCAAAAAATCGCACATGAAACATAGGGCTAACAAATGAAAATTGCTATTTTATCCAGAAATAAAAAACTATATTCTACTCGCCGCCTGATTGAAGCTTGTGAACAACGCGGACATGAACCCATGGTCATCGATGCACTGCGTACCTATATGGATATTGCCTCCAATAAGCCAGAAGCCCACTTTAATGGCGAAGTGCTTCCACGTTTTGATGCCGTTATTCCTCGCATCGGTGCATCAGTGACTTTTTATGGTACGGCTGTTCTGAGACAGTTTGAAGTTATGGGCTCCTTTCCTTTAAATGAATCCGTCGCGATCAGTCGCTCTCGCGACAAACTGCGTTCATTACAATTATTGTCGCGCAAAGGTGTCGGCCTGCCTAACACCGGTTTCGCGAATAGTCCTGATGATATACAGGATTTGCTTAAAATGGTGGGCGGTGCACCTCTCGTTGTTAAACTATTAGAAGGTACCCAGGGAATCGGTGTTGTTCTCGCCGAAACTAAAAAAGCTGCGGAGAGCGTTATTGAAGCCTTTATGGGTCTAAAAGCGAATATTTTGGTACAAGAATATATCAAAGAAGCCAGTGGTGCCGATATCCGTTGTTTGGTTGTGGGTGGCAAAGTGGTAGCAGCAATGAAGCGTCAGGCACAAGCGGGTGAATTCCGTTCAAACTTACACCGTGGTGGTAGTGCATCACTGATTAAAATCACACCTGCCGAACGCGCCACCGCGGTAAAAGCTGCAAGTGTAATGGGGCTCAATGTCGCCGGTGTCGATTTGCTTCGCTCAGAACGTGGCCCACTTGTTATGGAAGTGAACTCTTCTCCAGGTCTTAGAGGCATAGAAGATGCGACGGGTAAAGATGTGGCAAGTATGATTATTCAATTTATTGAAAAAACGGCAAAGCCACATAAAACGCGTACTAAAGGAAAAGGCTAACATCTGTGAGTACTGACGTCTTTGAAATAAACGGCATCGTCGTTAACCCAGGTACCCGAACAACCGTTGATTTACCCTTTGGTCGCATGTATACCCATACCCCGATGAGTATCCCCGTCCAGATCATCAATGGCAAAAAAACAGGACCGCGCTTATTCTTAAGTGCTGCCATTCATGGTGATGAAATAAATGGCATTGAAATTATACGCCGTTTACTTAAATTACCGGCACTTAAAAAATTACAAGGCACTCTGATAGCGGTTCCCATGGTTAATATTCATGGCATTATAAATCATTCACGTTATTTACCTGATCGGCGTGATCTAAACCGCTCCTTTCCAGGTTCAGAGAAAGGACCGTTAGCATTGAGACTGGCCCACCTTTTTATGAAGGAAATTGTTGAGAAAAGTACTCATGGTATAGATATACACACCGGTGCCATTCATCGCAGTAACCTGCCACAAATTCGGGCCAACCTTGATGATAAAGAAACAGAAGAACTGGCCATCGCATTTGATGCACCTGTTGTCATTTCTTCGAATTTACGAGATGGCTCTTTAAGAGAAGCCGCCTCTGCATTCGGTATCCCGATGCTGTTGTACGAAGCAGGCGAAGCTTTAAGGTTTGATGAAGTTTCGATTCGCGCAGGCGTGCAGGGCGTCATTAATGTGATGCGTAGTCTTGGAATGTTGCCCGCGAGTAAAAGACAGAAAAAAAAGCACATAGAACCTGTTGTGGCGCGCTCCAGCTCATGGGTACGCGCACCGGATAGCGGTATTCTCAGAGCAATGATTCCGCTAGGCGCCAGGGTTAAAAAGAATACCTTGTTGGGTGTTGTCGCCGATCCCTTTGGGGAGAAGGAAGTTAATGTGACCTCACTGTTCAATGGTATTGTTATAGGACGGACAAACCTGCCTTTAGTGAACGAAGGTGATGCGCTCTACCATATTGCACGCTTTGAAGATATTCAGGAAATTGAAGCGAAAGTGGACGATTTTCATGAAGAACATTTACCCGAAGAAATCCCTTTTCCTAACTCTGAAAGCCCGATTATTTAATAACGACACACTTAATTAAATAACCGGAACCCCGGAGTTCTTAAAGGACAATTTTGATTATTTTCTATTTGAGCAGTTATAGCTGTTTATGACTCCGCTTTTATTGAAGCGGATTTGCAGTATTTTTAACTTAGACTTTGGCATAGCAGACAGTGTTCCAGCACGGTAGAAATGCCTCTATTTATCTGGAAATCCCCCCCCCTTTTTTTATCTAATGATAATTCCGGTGCTGCCAGGTCGATATCAAGAAAGCAACTGAACTAAACAACATTTTATTTTTCGTCATCATTTCTTTTCCTTTTAAAATACACTTTAAATAGTACAGCTGTGAAAAGAGAGTCCGGGCCGTCGCAGATGAATATAAATGCTCAAAAATAACACGACCAGTAAAAACTATTTATGCGCCTGATGCTTTAATATCACGCACGGCTATACCCTGTAATAGACGTCCCAGAATATCTGAACCCGTTATGATCCTTTTTTCGTCGGACCATATAAGAATTAAATCATCATCAATAACATCATCGTTGTGCGATTTTGCATAAACCTTTAGTTTTGCAACCACTCTGCCTAACAGGGTTTTTGCATCTGTCACAATAATAGGACGATGACAAAAGATGTAAGGATTTATTTTATCCTTACTAAATAAGGCCTGCCGCAAAAAGGCATTCGCGTTTAATACCAGACAAGGCTGTTCCTGCGAGTCAAGAATAATAACCCACTTTTTCCCGGAACGATTAATAGTCAGTAAAAATGGGTCACTGAGACTACGTTCAAATTTCGGAAAGATCGGCTTATTATCTTTTACAGGCAAACTTATCAGGCTCTCAGGATCGATATGTTCACCTTCTTGTGTAACAACAATATCATCCAGTGCCAGAAAATTTAACGCGCCAATACCTTCAAGATGACCGACATCACTCTCATTGGTTTGAATATGCTTATGAATGATGGTACGTAAATCTCGTTCATTAAAATAACGAATCCCTTCTTCACCTAACCACCAGTCAAGTATCATGGCGCTGGGTTTTGCAACAGGAAAAAGAAGTAGTTGATAAAACTTCAGCACCGGAGAAAGTAATGAACCCATTCGCATTGCGTGTCGTGAAAAATAGGCCTGAGGCACTATTTCACCCGCGAAGGTGATAAGAACGGTTGAGAATATAAAAGCGGTCACCCCTGTCATCACTGAGTTTGATAAGAGTGCCAGTAAAACATTAATCGATACATTACCCCAGAGAATAGTGGTCAGTAAAAAATTAAAATCTTTACGAAGCGCAAGAATTTTTATTGCATCAGTATTGCCGGAAGAAGATTCAACTTCAAGGCGCAGGCGACTAATGCCCAATATAGCCAGGTTCAGACCAGAGAAGATGGCAGATTGGCTTATACAAAACAAAATGCCAAACCAAATAAACAAATTAACCGAAAGTTCTAACATTAATTAATTCTCATAAATTGATAAAAAAATAGACTTCATGCTGCACTAATGTCTACTATTAGCTGGAAACTAAAAAACCAGTTACGAAAAGAAAAACATGATCAAATAACAGTGGCGATTTTCAACTGTATCAAGACCAAAAAGGACAGTAACATGAATATAAAATTTATAATAACCCTTATACTCATAGTATTAGCCACTACCTTTATTGTACAAAATGCAGAGATGGTAGAGTTACGTTTTCTATTCTGGAAAATGGCCATGTCACGTTCATTGATGTTTGTCTTTTTAGTCATAAGTGGCATTATTATAGGCTGGTTTCTGCATGGCTATATGGCAAAAAAAAATGCGACTAAAAAAATCAATAAAAAGTAGATGCCTGATTATTCAATGCTTTCATTTTCATAAGGCGCAATGTCACCACGACTTTCTTTATTTGTTGTTACAAGGTACATTCCGTTAAGATAATGCATCGCCTTAAATAACTGTCGCGCCATACGACGGATCTGACTATTGAGATCCAGGGTATCAATAACACCCGGAATCGGACTACGCAATTCAGCACCTGCAAGTATCAAACTTGTTTTTGTATCATCATACGCGGTTTGTAGCCGCTGCAATTGTGCTTCACAATCATCTAGCGAGAAACTTTCTGCATCAGGGACAGCTAATTCTATTAGATACGCCACTTGCGAACGATAATGGCCAACCTGTTCTATAAGTTTTTCATTATCGATTGATATCATCTCTGCTTGTGTTCTCATAATTTCCATACATTGATCTGCGCATGCTAATAAATGTTGTTCTGCCCGTAACAACTTCGACATTTGCACCGAGGTTTCATTCATCAACGTAACTTGTCCCAACTCACCTATAAAGCTGGCAACGGCATTAGCCAGTTTTTTTACAATGATATGATCGGTTCGTATATTTTTTTCCGCTGCAGATTCTGTACTTAGTGTTGCCAGCGACATGCGTCTTACTATCGCGGTGATACGTGCTATTTCCATAGCCAATGCTTTTATTGCCAGCACAGGAGAAACAGCAATATTTTTATCAAGGTATTGGGGGTTCCCTTCGATCTCCTCCTGCGTGACAAAACGTTGTTCCAGCATTCGTGTCATTGCTTTACTAAAGGGGAAAATCAAAAGAACACCCAGAATATTAAATGCGGTATGAAATAATGCCAGAGTAACGGCAGGAATATCTTCCAAACCCAAAAATTTACCGGTGGATTTCACAATCAGGAATAATATGGGCAGGGTTAACAGGGCGACCAGGCCCGTTACAACATTAAAAATAACATGAGCAGCAGCGACCCTCTTCGCATTAGGTGTCGCACCAATAACAGCAAAACCCGCTGTTGACGTTGTTCCGACATTCGCCCCAATCACCATCGCGGCGGCAGCATAGAGCCCTAAGACACCTCCGGTTGCAGCGGTTAGGGTTATTGCGATCGCAGCACTGGATGACTGAGTGAGTACGGTCATCAGAAAACCCAGCATTAAATATAACAATACACCCGCAACGCCTTCTACAGTGAAGCGTTGTAATTCTAAAGTGGTTGCTATTCCGGTAAAAGCATCTTTTAGTACATCGATCCCTAAAAAGAACAAACCAAATCCGGCCAATGCCATACCAAGTGATGCACGCCTGCTACTGCTGTTTATCAGTTGCATAAATACGCCAATACCAATCATCGGTAAAGCAAAAACTTCAACTTTTAATTTAAAACCAATAATGGCGACCAGCCAGGCCGTCATGGTGGTGCCAATATTTGTTCCAAAAATAATACCCATCGCCTGATAAAGATTTATCAATCCCGCATTAACGAAACCAATGGTTGCGACTGTGACTGCACTTGATGACTGTACTATCGCCGTTATTGTCAGGCCGGTGAAGATGCCATGAGCCGGGGTACGTGTCCATCGACTTAAAATACCGAGTAATGCGCGGCCAGCTGCTAACCTAAGGCCATCGGTAATCATTCTTACGGCCAAAAGAAACAGTCCAAGGCCACCTATCAACATACCTATAGTAACTAAACTTTGTTGCATATTTTTTTCCTACAACATACCTGATAGCAAAGTTGCGATACCAAGAAAAGCAAAAAAGCCAACAACATCGGTGACCGTAGTCAAAATAATAGACGATGATTGTGCCGGATCCTGCCCTAATGCCGACAATACAATGGGCACAATAACGCCGGCTAAGGCGGCTGCTACCATGGCAATCACCATAGACGAGCCTATCACCAGCGCTAAACCCGTCGATGAACTCCAAACAAAAACACCTAAAGCCGTCAGTAAGGCAATTGCCACTCCGTTCACAAAAGAAGCACCAACTTCTTTTCTTGCAACCTTCAGCCATTGACTGGTACCAATTTCACGTAATGCTAAACCCCGCATCGTGACGGCCAGCGCCTGCGCACCCGTATTACCCGATTGCCCTGCCACGACCGGCAGCAAAACAGCCAAGGCAGTAAACTTTGCAATCGTATCCTCAAATAATCCAACCACTGCGGCGGCCAAAAATGCGGTTAATAAGTTAATAGATAGCCAGGGCAGTCGTTTACTGACCACAAATCGAACTGGCGATAAGGCACGTTCATCACGACTTGCACCCACCATGGTTAAAAGGTCTACACTGCTTTCTTCACGTACCGCTTCCATTAATCCATCATAATGAATAATCCCAATAAGACGTCCACTGATATCGACTACCGCTAAATCGGTAACGCGATGGGTTTCTAACTGTTCAACCACTTCTTCTCGTGTTGCGGTCGCAGCAACCAGGCCGGGGATCGGTTGTGAAAATTTATCCAGTGTATCTGTTGCATCTGCAAGTGCTAACCGATGTATCTCAATCATGCTTTGCAGATGTCCTTCATTATCAACAATATACAATTGTCTTGAGAAACGTGGTTTAAATTTACGAATACGGTGTAACACTTCCCGTACTGTCATATTTATATTCAATGGCAGAAAACGAGTATCCATTAACGAGCCCGCACTCTCATCCGGGTATTGCACCAGTGAGGTTAATTCACGTTGCCGGGTGATATCGACCAGTTTCAATAAACGCTCCCGTTCCTCTAAGTTCAGTCGCATTAGCACGCGTGCAACGCGAACAGGATCTCCTCGTAACAAGACCTGCTTTATTGATGACTCAGGTAATTCCTGTAAAACGGTCGTTGCCACATCTAACATCAAGCCATTCCAAATATTAATCCTCTCCGGAATTTTTTGTTGCTGCATCAGTTCAATTAACTCTTCATGTGATAACTGATTGACAGCTTGTTGTGCCTCCGTCGGGTGATAAAGCAGGAAGGCATTATTTAAAGCACTCACTGCATGCTGAGTATTCTGGCTCATCACCTTCCCCCTTTACCTGATTTATTCATACTAAATAAACTACTCAATAACTCAGCCATACTGATCCAGTATAAGCTGGCTAATGACAATAAATTTTCCATGGCGTCCGGGCTATTATTCATTCCCCGGATTCCGATCGTTTCTTGTATTGATCGATACTCCAGAGCACCTAATAATGTTTTATCCCGGTCGATTACGGGTAATCTACCTCGTGTTTTCCAGCCAGGATGTGTTAACAAAGATTCAGACAAGGCATGCACTGAAACCGCTTGCGATTTTTTATTCATAACATCACGTAACTTTTCATGATGACTCGAGGTCAGTAAACGGCCAAGCTCCAGCATTCCCACTAATTTATGAGCACTGTCAATAATATAGAGTTCACATTTTACCGGATGTTCAAGACGTTCAATACGACGAATCGCCTCCGCAACTGAAATCATATCGGGTAAAACATCTATCCATGGATCCAACATCGCGCCTACCGACAAGGCCGGGTATTCAATATAACGCTGAAGTCGCTGTCGCATTTTCTGTGAAAACAACGCTGAAATGTCCTGTTGTTTTTCTTTTTTTAACATACGATAAAGACGCGCGGCAGAGGCAAGCGGCATTTCTGCTAACAATTTTGCCGCATGAGATAATTGAATTAATTCCAGACACGCGACCGATTTTTCGGGCAACATCGCCGCCAATACTGGCGCACTGGTTACAACCGACAACTCACTAAACAAGGCGGCAACATTGTCTGCTTCGAGTTGCTCTAGTGTACGCGCAGCCTCGGTAGGATAGTTAAGCAGAAATTTCTGTGAAACCGCATTTTCAGTCTTCACCTTACGTGACCTTCTCAGTGATTATCGTGACCTGCTCATCAAATATTTTAGCGGGCACATCGACACTGCCCTGCTCGGTATCAATGACAACACGCGCGACCAGGATATCCACAATCCGTCCTTCAATATCTCCAATTTGAACGGTGTCGCCAACTTGGTAAAGCTGCTTTAACTGGTTAGCGGCAATTAAGTTACTAACATGAGTCCGCGCACCCAGCCCAAATGCCAGTGCAATACCACCTAAAACCGCGGCCAGAATGATACCAACTACATCTGACAAAAAGACGATATCAATACCAATTTGATTAATACCCAGAATTATCGCGGTAAAAAGTATAATAATTTGCACAGTTCGTGCGAGCAAACCGCCGTTTGATAATCCCGCAGATGCCGTCGCGGTTGCAACAAGGTCACGCACCAGAGAGCTGACCACGAATCCAACAAGGACAATAAGGAGTCCTGCCGCAATCACCGGTAAATAAGAAACTGCCGACTTAATCCAGATACCAAATATACCTAAGCCAAGTATATTGGTCGCAAAGGTAATAAAAACCAACATAAGTAACCAGAATACCAATTCACCAACAATAAGTGTCGGAGGGTTACGGGGTTGCAAGTGGACTAACTCTTTTTTAACAATCATGCGCTGCCACAATCGATCAAGCCGGGCAATGGTACGCACCACTAAAAAACGCATGAGCCGGGCCAACATCCAACCTAAAATCAGAACCAGTAGAGCAAGCATCACTTTAGGAAGATAGCCCAAAACCTGACTTATTAAATTCTGAAACGCTGTTGCCAAGCCATCGAATATTGAAACTGATTCATTCATTCTTTTTCCCCGCTATCGTGTGCATAGTGCCCTGGTTAGACATTCGATTCAGCACACATGTTATATATGAACTGAATCATATAATTTTAAAGTGGCAATACGTTGTATTGAATGTAAGCCACTAAATATATTCTTATAATCAAAATTATGCCATCCAATAAATACAACCTTTCTTAAATAATCAGACTATAACAAGAATATGTAATTTTATTATCGTATTACTACCGATAATAATTATTAATATTGGATAGTCGTTTTTACTCTTTTTCAAAACGACATAAAACCTTTAATTTATTATGTAGCAATGGCTTTTTTATACTGAACTCACCACTGTCATTTTTATTGAAGTCGGCAGTGTTATCCTCTTGTTAACCGTTGATAATGATTGCCAGAAGGTATAGAAAAATCTGCACTAACGTTAAATTTAATTGGCCGTGACCAAATAGCATGAACACTCAAAAAACCCTTTTTATTTAGATAAGATGCATGTTGAAAGCAGTGATAATGGAGAGCAGGCATCGTTAGGCATAAGGGCTATCTATCGTTCAACCCTGCCTTGATTCTGAGGTTGGACTAATAGAATTTTTCAATACCTTTAATGTGCGGTATCAATTATCTGAATAAATGGCCGCTCAAAGGTGAACGTGGAGAACATCAGGGGCGGGTATACTTTAGACGATTGGACATTAAAGCCATCGGTCAGATAAATTCTATTACAAAAGATAGACAAAATTATTCATCACGTTTTACACTGAGTCATGACAACTAAATACTGGCCTGACAACAACCCTATCAACTACCTCAGTGGACATCTGACCAGACTGGTTAAAGGTCGCCTGTGGTTAAAAGTTTTAATTGGCATGTTTTTGGGTGTTGCCACCGGAATGTTAATTGGGCCAACAACCGGATGGTTAGAGCCTAAAATCGCCACGGCTATCGGTAACTGGCTGGCTTTACCCGGTCAATTATTTCTGACCTTAATTCAAATGATCGTCATGCCGTTGATCTTTGCTTCTGTTGTAAAAGGCTTAACCGCCAGTGAAAGCTTTGAACAACTGCGTAAAATGGGCATTGCCGTCGTTATTTACTTTGTCATAACAACGACTGTCGCCATTATTATTGGTTTAATTGTTGCGCAACTCATCAAGCCGGGAAGTTTCGTTGATGCCAGTAGTTTAAAAGCCTCGATTCCAGCATCGGCCATTTCCGCGACACAAGCTCAGACAAGTGTTCCTAACCTGTCTGATCTACCGCAAAAATTAATTACCTTATTACCGACGAACCCTTTAACCTCAATGGTTGAAGGCCAAATGTTACAGGTGGTTTTGTTTGCCATGGTGATGGGCGTTGCATTGGTCATGATGAATGTAAAACAATCCAAACCACTACTTGACTTAATGGACTCGCTACAGGAAGTTTGTATGACCGTTGTCGGCTGGGCCATGCGTCTCGCACCTCTTGCCGTATTTGGATTAATGGCACAGTTGACAACAAAAATAGGGCTGAATGCTTTATTAGGCATGGGGGTCTATGTCGGTACGGTATTACTGGGGCTCTTTATACTTTTGTTTATTTATCTTTTAATCGTTTATATCTCCACTCGCGAATCACCCTTCACTTTTTTACATCATATAAGAGATGTCATGTTGCTCGCCTTTTCAACCTCCAGTTCTGCAGCGGTGATGCCTTTGTCTATTAAAACTGCGGAAGAAAATCTTAGGGTACATCCTTCGGTCTCTCAATTTGTTATTCCTTTAGGCGCAACCATTAATATGAATGGCACCGCCCTTTATCAGGGTGTTGCAACAATGTTTTTAG
>Ga0316206_1001165_pt1 | contig 25619 bp, 16 predicted proteins | sample 6monthpyrite_MG_FD_204942 | JGI IMG/M metagenome (GOLD analysis project Ga0316206, IMG submission 204942) | Microbial mat bacterial communities from mineral coupon in-situ incubated in ocean water Damariscotta River, Maine, United States -... | ecosystem: Environmental > Aquatic > Marine >... | reverse complement strand
ATTACCAATAATGGCTGGATTGATTATGGCAAAGATTTAATGCAGGCAGGTGCGGATGCACTGGAATTAAATGTTTATTATGTTGCTGGCGATCCCACTCAAAGTGGTCTCGAGGTTGAGCAGCGCTATTTAGATTTACTAAAGGCCTTACGACAGCACATCAATATACCGGTGAGCATGAAGCTGTCATCACAGTTTTCATCGGTGTCGCATATGGTGACGAAATTACAAACGCAAGGGGCCGATGGTGTTGTGTTGTTTAATCGTTTTTACCAACCCGATATTGATCTCGAAACACTAAAGATAAAACCCCAGCTAGAGTTGTCTAATCCTGCGGAGGCCTTACTTCGCATTCGCTGGATAGCGCTCATCAGAGGTCGTGTAAATTTATCACTGGCGGCAACCGGTGGATTTCATACAGTTGAAAGTATTGTTAAGGCCTTGCTGGCGGGTGCCGATGCTGTGTATCTGTGCAGTGTTTTGCTGAGTAAAGGCCCCGAGTATTGCGCTGAGTTGTTACTGCAACTTAATCACTGGTTAACCGAGCATGAATATGCATCGATTAAACAGATGCAGGGTAGTGTGAGCCAGTTTTGTGCGATCGATCCGGCCAGTTATGAACACAGTAATTATAGAGACGTGATCAAAAGCTATCGCTCTGTTAAGGATTAAATTCAACCATGACATTTATCTCTGATATTGTTTCAAAATATGTACATGAGGCACAGGTATCAGCCATTAAAGAAATGGCGATGCGCTGTGCAAAAGTTCCGGATGCTGTTTCGCTTACCTGGGGCTTGCCGTCTTTTCAAACACCCGAATACATTCGCCAGGGTGTGAAGTTGTATCTTGATACCGATGAAGACGCCGGGAAATATACCTTGCCTGATGGTTTGCTTGAATTACGTGAGTTGGCTGTTACGACACATTATAATAAAACCGGCAGAAAAGTTGATGCGAATAAAAACGTGATGATCAGCTCCGGTAACATGCAGGGGCTAAATACCCTGTTTCATACCATGCTAAATCCGGGTGATGAAATTATTCTAACCGATCCCTGTTTTGTGTCACATATTCAACAAATTATTTTGTTTAATGGCACACCCGTTTACTGGCAACTGGATGAAGCCAATGACTGGCAACTCGACCTGCAAAAGTTACCGCGGCTCATAACCGATAAAACCCAGGCTATTGTACTGGTGTCACCCTCGAACCCAACGGGTAAAATTTTTAGAAAAGAAGACTTATTGAAAGTCGGGCATATCGCAAAACAACATAATATTTTAATTATTATTGATGATCCCTATAGCGATTTTTTATATGAGAACAGCGAACACTATTTTAATTTAGCTTCCGTTGAAGATTTTAAAGACCATGTCGTGTATTTGTATTCTTTTTCCAAAGCATATGCAATGAGTGGCTGGCGACTAAGTTATATGGTGATGCCAGAAGAGTTAAAACATGAAGCCATAAAAGTCCATGATGCAACGATGATTTGTGCTGCTCGAATTTCTCAGCTAGCGGGTATTGTTGCCTTGTCTGAAGAATCTAATCATAAGGAAATTTTTCAGAGTGTACTGTCATCAAGAAGAGACCTTATAGAACAACGCTTAACTAATGTGTCACATGTTTTCGATTATCAAAAGCCCGAGGGCGCCTATTATGTTTTCCCAAAAATTTTGGTTGAACATACCACATCCTGGCAGTTTTCCATTGATTTATTAGATAATGTCAAAGTGGCCGTCACACCGGGAAGTGCTTTTGGCCCATCAGGTGAAGGGCATGTTCGCATGGCCTATTGTGTCGATGGAGATTGTATTAATCTGGCATTTGATCGTATTGAGCAACATTACGGACAATCTTGATTATTTTTTATTTTTAGAGATGCCCTTTAGCATTAAAAAATTTTAAAAGATGACAGCTTATATTAAAAATATCGGCGACTTACTTTTAAGGATATTACTCATCCAGTAACGCTTGTATTTTTATTAATAAGGTGGCGGAAGAATAAGGTTTTTCGAGCCTGTTCAGATGTAAGCTCTGGTTTATTTCGTCGACATTTATATCGTCAGTAAATCCGGTAACAATCTGTATTTTAATGTGAGGGTAAAGATTTTGTACTCGCCGGGCCAGTTCATAGCCGTCTATGTTGGGCATGATTACATCGGTAATCAGCAGATCAATGTGTTCCTGTTTCAGGATGTCCAGTGCCTGTTCTGCATCGTACGCCGTGAATATCTGGTAACCGTGGTTGGTTAAGGTATCTTTTACAAGTTCTACCAGCGCAGGCTCATCATCCACCACCAGTATGCGTTTTTCCAATTTTGCGTCGATTATGACCTCTGGGGTTTCTGATTCTATCTCCGATAGTGACTGATCACTCTTAGGAAAATACAGTGTAAAACAGCAGCCTTTACCCAGTTCAGAATCGATTTGGATTGAACCGTTCGTTTGTTTTATAAAACCATATACCTGACTTAAACCCAGGCCTGTACCAAATTCTCCTTTGGTCGTGAAAAATGGGTCAAAGGCTTTCTTTTGTGTGTTCTCATCCATGCCAACACCTGTATCAATAATACTGAGCGCCACATATTTACCCGCTTTTAAATTGAGTAATTGTGCACTGGATGTATCGAGTGTTACGTTACGGGTTTTAAGTGTTAATTTTCCAGCTTTGTCCATGGCATGCATCGCATTGATCGACATATTGATGATGCAATCTTCGAAATCACCCGGGTCTATTTTGACCGGCCAAAGTGTTTCTGCCAGGTCGAGGGATAACTGGATACTGGCTGACAGGGTTTTTTCCAGCATAAAACGTTGATCAGTTAATAATTTATTGATATTAACGACCGTTGCTCTGGGTGCTTTAATTTGAGAAAATCCCAGGAGTTTTCCAGTGAGTTTTGCACCACGCTGAGCCGCATGTTCTATTTCTTGCGCATAACTTGATAACTTTGGATTGTCTTCCACGCCCAGCTTAAGCAATTCTGCGTAGCCCTGGATAATGGCCAGTAAATTATTGTAGTCATGGGAGATGCCTCCCGTTAGTTTTCCCAGTGCATCCATTTTCTGACTCTGGCGAAGCTGCTCTTCCTGCTGCCTGGCTACACCGACATCCTGGCAGGAGCCAATAAAGCGTCGTGTCCCATCTTCGCTGGCAGGTAATTCGGTGACCGACAGTTTCATGGGAAAGGCTTCATTATTTTTTCGTTTGCCTTCGACTTCTCTAACTTTTCCTATGATCTTGTCTACACCACCTGATATATAACTTTGCAAATACATTTGATGCTCATCGGCATGGGGTGAGGGCATTAATAAAATAATATTTTGACCAATGACTTCTTGCGCTGTATAACCAAACAACTTTTCGGCCGCCCTGTTGAACGTTTGTATAATGCCATGCTGATCGATGGTGATAACGCTTTCCAGCATGGAATCGAGCAATTCTCGCTGCTCCGAATCTTTTTCTAAACGGATTTGTTTTTCGTGCAATGACAGTAGAGATTGCGCCTGTTGCTGGATCTTTTTATGCTGTTGTTCAAGTTCGAGTGAGGAACTATTGAGGGCTTTTAACAGGCGGTTGATTTCATAGGAACCGCCAGAGATCTTGATACTGGTTCCAGGGCTGTTGGTCATATTCCTGGCAAACTCGATGATTTTTCCAAGGCTTTTACCGGGTCTATAAAGTATCAGTAGTAATATTAGAATATCAAAGAAAATGGCGATCGATGCACTAATAATATTATCGGTAATGGCCTGATTCCTCAGTGCAATAACCTCATCCATTGTGATATCTATTTTTATCCAGCCAATTAAATTTGACGTGCGAATTGGCTGCCAGAAAGTCATGGTCTTTAACGGCCAGTTTATGGTGGTAAAGTTGTCCTGATTTTCTATCGGGGGTGAGATCTGCTTCAGGTTGTAATCTGCAGTGACTTCATCGGATGGCTGTTTGATGGCATGAGAAAGTGAATGGCCATTTATTGATAACGCTCTTATCTCAGACACAACCGGATAAGTTGCGGACTGTACTAATAAAAGCTCAAGTTCATCAAGTTTGTTGGTAATAACCAGATAACTACTAACGATGGCAATATTGTTAGCTAATGAGCTAACCTGAAGTGTGGTGTTGTCGATTAATGTTTGTTGCTGGTGCTTAATATTAAAATACGTTGTGATGGTGATGGTGATAGCAAGTAATACACCGCTGGCAATAGCCAGTTGGATATGCAGTTTTAATGAGGACCAGGCTTTTAACATAATAGTAAATTGCGTTCAGACAATTTCATCGTGGTGCCATGTACTTTTTCAGATCCAATGATTTAAGGGGTCGATAATCGATATCATAATCAGCCTTGATCGGGTTAGATAATAAGATGGCTGCCAGTATTTTCTTACCCTCTTCTGATTGATGGAGCTCAATAAGGGCAGATTGAATGGCCTGTTTAACTTTGTCGGGTACGCGTTTATGCACTGTTAATGGGTGTGAAGGGAAAGCAGGGGTTTCGTAAATTATTTTTAAATTCTGTTTAACAGCCTTGTTTTCTTTTGACAATGTTCGATTGACTGCACCCGCTGCGATTGTTTTGCCGAGTAGAACATAGCGATAAGCATTACTGTGTGTGCCAGCGTAAATGGAAGTGAATTGAATGTGCTCTTTTTCTGTCAGTAGGGCACGGAGATATAAAGAGGCAGCGAATGCATTGGGGGATGGAAAGGCGATGTTTTTTCCATTGAGTTGTTTCACATCATCAATATTACTGTCTGCCCGTACCACCATGATGCCGGATAAAGTGCGGTTGCTGTTACGTATAACAGGGTCATAGCCCTGCGCCTCCATGGCCATAACCGCATGATAAGGGTTCATATAGGCAATATCAGGCTCACCCTTTAGAAATCCCTTTTCAAAGTCGGGGATCGAATCATAAATTTTAAGCTTGAAACGATAGCCTGTTTTATCTTCAATATATTTAATAACCGGTGTCCAGTCACGATGTACAGCCGTGCCGGTAAACTGGGGTACGACTGACCAGATATAGTTTACTTCAGTTGCTGCGACGGCTTGACAGGGAAGGCTCATGAGAAAAGCCAGGGTAAGAATGAATCGCACCAGTTTATTTTTCATGTTTATCTTGCTCCCTGTTTGATTACGGATGATCTGGAATATAAATAAGCAAATATTTAAGTGATTTTTTGGCCTTATTTTCATAACATATTAGTTAATTATTTTAGTTGTTTCACTTGATGAGCACAAATAAATGAACAGCATGATCTGTGAAACAGGCGCATAAAGATGATCGTTGATTTGCATAAATTATAAAGCATCGATTATAGATTATAGGTTATAGATCATAAATTATAGGGAATCACGACCGATGGATGTATTGATGACAGTGCTCAGGATGCTAATTTACGATTAATGATCATTAACGGAACAGTAGCAACATAGAATTAACACTATTTTTCGTATACCTATAAAGACGGGTAGTCAGATGAGCTAATTAATCTTACCATGCAGCATGTTTTTTGACGTCCTCCAAATCACCCCGCTGCAATTAATTTTTTCAGTGTTTATTATTTTTATCGCCTATACCGTAAAAGGCCTGTCCGGTTTTGGCTCCGGGCTAATCGCCATTCCGTTTCTAGCCATGATTTTTCCAATTACATTTATTGTGCCGGTGCTTGGCTTGTTGAGTTATAGCGGTACAATAATGCAAAGTGTACATCTTCGTAAACAGGTGGCGTGGCGGGATGTGTTACCATTATTACCATTTTCACTGGTGGGTATTTCTATTGCGGTGTGGTTGCTGGTTAATGTAAATCAAAATACCCTTGTATTATATTTAGGTTTTTTTGTATTTAGTTATTCCATCTATTCATTGCTGCCTTTACCAAATCCGCAGGGGAGTAGAAAGTGGGCGGTGTTGGCCGGTGGGCTGGGTGGAATGGTTGGAGCATTGTTTGGCACCGGCGGGCCATTTTATGTGGTATACCTGAAAATGCGTCGACTGGATAAAAGTGTTTTTCGTGCCACTATCGCAATGATTTTTTTATTCGATGGCGGATTTCGCATAGCCGGCTATGCCATAAATGGTTTATACACTGAGCAGGTATTGTGGATGTTGCTAGTGCTGTTTCCCGTGTTGTTAATCGGGCTAACTGCAGGGCATCATTTGCATATTAAAATAAACCAGCAACGCTTTAATCAAATGATCAGTTTGCTGCTTATGGTGTGTGGTCTAATGTTGATTTATAAAGCACTATAAATTTCTCAGTCTCTCTTCAAAGAAGTTACCTGGCCAGTAATATTATAATGATCAGCGTTAAAATCAGCGATACCCCCTGCCAGAAAGCAACTGGGTTACGTTCCATTAATGGCGGGCGGGTTTTGTTCAGAAAATTTTTTCCCGGGTGGCGAAGCTCGTACATAAATTCAGATAACTCAGCGTAACGTTTCAGAGGATTAGGATGAACCGATTTTTTAAGTGCGTCATCAACCCAGGCTGGAATTTCACGCTCATCATCTAACACGGATTGGTAGAAGAGTTTATTCTGTGCAGATTTTGTTCTGGCGCTAGCTGCCTTAAGCCCATAGGGAAGTTTACCGGTTAACATCTGGTAGGTGATGACCCCTAAGGAAAATAAATCTGATTGAGGTGTTCCGGCTTCACCAAGAAAATATTCCGGGGCAGTGTATTGCGCGGTTCCCTGTATATGATCATGCTCTATCGGTGAGGTGATTTCCATCAGACCGGCTACTCTGGTTGAGCCGAAATCTATTATTTTAACCGTGGCGTTTTTATCAATCATAATATTGTTGGGGCGTAAATCCTGATGTAACATTTCCAGGTGGTGAAACGCCAGTAGTCCCTTGGCAATCTGTTCTACAATGCCTCTGACGGTTTCAATAGAGGGTTGTGGGTTATCAAGCATCCACTGGTTTAACGTCTGGCCTTCTATATATTCTGTGACAATATATAAATAATTTTGCTTGCGTTTTTGAGGGCAGGGTTTGAGCACATACGGGCTGGTGATTCGACGAGCAATCCATTCTTCCATTAAAAAACGTTCCATATAAGCGGTTTCTGAGCGTTGGTCAATGGAGGGTGTTTTTATAATGACACGTTTATCGTCGTCTTCATTTACAGCCAGATAAACATGGCTACGACTACTTGCATGCTCTTCCCTTATAATTGAATAACCATCGAAACTCATTCTTGCTTCGAGCATGGGGGGAAAGGGGAGCTGGGTGAGTTGCTGATAAATTTCGCTGGCATCCTGTACCGGCAGTTCTTCAATTTTTATAATTTGAATAGTTAAATTATCATCGCTTTGCTGTTGAAAAGCCGCATCTATAATTTTTCTGGCGGCGTTATCCAGATCGTTTTCATGTTCATTTATGGTATTAATTATAAATGAATCTTCAACAAATTCATAAACCCCGTCAGTTGCAAGCACGAATACATCGCCGATCGATACGGGTAAAGATCGATAATCCATTTCAAGTTGCGGTTGCACACCCAGCGCATGGCTAAGATAACTTTTTTCCGCTGAAATCCACAGACGGTGATCTTCAGTTAACTGATCAAGGCTATTGTCTTTTAGCTGATAAATGCGAGTATCCCCCGCATGAAAAAAGTAAGCGGTTGTCGACTTTATAATCATCGCGCTTAAAGTGCACACATAACCCCGGTCCTTATCAAAGCGATACTGACTTTGATGGGTTTGTGAATACAACCAGGAGTTGGTTGCATCAAGAACACACTGAGCCGATTTTTTAACAGATAATGCTTCCGAGGTGCAAAAATAATCCTGCAGAAAACTGGTGACGGCCGTCTGGCTAGCAATCTGACTGACTTCACTGGTGCTGATTCCATCAGCCAGTGCAATGGCAACACCCTTTGAACTGAGCAAGGGCTCTTCAGGGATATATACGCCGTGAAAATCCTGGTTGGTTTTCTTACGGCCTTTATCAGAATATTGACCTGCTGAAATTTTTAATTGTTTAGGCATGTGTTAAACAGTCTGTACTCTGGTCATTATATTGATTCACTCGTTTTCCGTTAACTTAAGGGCTCCTCTAAAAATAGCTCGCCCTACGGGGCTTTGCTCCCTGCCCAGGCACTGGACAGGCATTGCGTTCTGTTTTCTAACCAGGCCCAGGTTTATTAATTCGGGCATGCTTTCAAAAACAGGCCTTGATCCTGGGCAGGGAGCAAAGCCAGAGGTCACAATCTATTTTTAGAGGTGCCCTTAGGTCATTGGCGCTTTCAAATGCCTGTGTCGGGATAAATTTGTTTGGAACAAGTTTACATGTGATCTGCACAACCCGGAGTATAAAGCTCATGGATGAGCTTTATACTCCGGCATCTTTACAGGATGAAATTACCAGAATGAAATTGAAATAGCTATCAATCATCAATGGCTACCATGATTTATACGGTAAAAATTTTCCATTCATAGTAACAACGACCCGGTCACCCAGGGGATTTTCTTCTTTGTCTATGTACATTGAAAAATCAATAGCGCTCATAATACCATCGCCAAATTTTTCATGAATAATTTCTTTCATGGTATCACCATAGACGCCGACAATTTCATACAGGCGATAAACCACCGGATCGGTAGGGACGGATTTTTCCCAGCTTTTATGGGGAAATTCCTGAAGTGCCTGAGAAACTTTATGGGATACTTCATCAGGTAAGTTCAGTGCATCACATACTTTATCTGCCGCTTCTTTTTGCAGGCTATTCATTCCCAGGCAGGCTGAAGTTAAAAACACGGGGGCCAGACCGGCCTTTTCAGAAAGCGTTTCCCAGCTTATTGCGGATGCTTTTTTTGCGGCCATTATTTCTTCTGTCATTTCAATTTTATTCATCTTATTATTCCTGAGTTAACGTGGGGGTTAGTCATTTGCTATTCAGCTGATCTGATTAAAAGATCGGCTGAATGCAAAGAATGGGAAAATTAAAGTGTACGTTTTGCAGCGGTTTTTATGTGCGTTGTGTACAGTGTTAAACCCGTAAAGGCCAGACCGCCCACCAGGTTACCAAGCACCGTAGGGATTTCATTCCACAGTAAATAATCCATGACAGAGAAATCACCGCCCATAATCATAGCCGATGGGAACAGAAACATATTAACCACTGAGTGTTCAAAACCCATTGCGAAGAAAAGCATGATGGGCATCCACATGGCAATAACCTTGCCGCTAACAGAAGTAGAAATCATTGCACCTACGACACCCATAGACACCATCCAGTTGCATAACATGCCACGTATAAAAATAGTTGCCCAACCCGCCAGCCCATATTCTGCATAGCCCAGTGTTCTGGCTTCACCAATACTGGCTATTTTATTTCCGATTGCACCGGCTTCAATTGAAAACCCATAGGTGAATATAAAAGCGATCATAAATGCGACGGTGAGAGCGCCGGCAAAGTTACCTAAAAATACCAGCCCCCAGTTGCGCAATACGCCGTTTACAGTAACGCCGGGTCGTCTATCGATTAAAGCCAAAGGCACCAGTACAAAGACTCCGGTTAATAAATCGAAACCCATTAAATACAGCATAATAAAACCAACCGGGAAGAGAATAGCCCCGGTTAAGGCTGAACCGGTTGTTACGGTAACAAAAATTGCAAATGCGGCTGCCAGTGACAGAATTGCGCCTGCCATATAAGCACGTATCAGGGTGTCTCGAGTCGACATATAAACTTTGGATTCGCCAGCATCAACCATTTTTGTGACAAATTCTGAAGGGACTAAATAAGACATACAGTTCTCTCTCTTAATATTAATTTATCGGTCATATTCAAATGCTATCAGTGATAAGGCAAAAATTAAGCCATATGTAAAAAATGTCAGCAAAGTGATTGTTTTTATAGCTTTTATGAAGAGAATATAAAGTATTACGGTTTTATTAAAGTATCGTTATGGTGCGTTAATGCTTTAAAACAGGGCGTAGGTGAATTGATAAGTAACTGTTGGCAAGTGTTTGAATCCATCTCTGGTTATTTAACGCTGATAGCAATGCCAGTAAGTTAAGCTATATATTATTAAAAAATATAGGGTTTTCAGATTGTAGCTCGCCTCTTTGCTAAAGAGGGAACGCATATCAAAGTGAGCCCTATTAGATTTGATTTTACTACTAGATCAGGTAACGGGGGAGATTAGGCTTTTGACTCTACGATTATAATGTTTTGTGACTTGCAGTCATTTCAAATTCCCCTCAGTAACAAGATTAATTTTATTTATAATCGGCAATAATTATACCCATATATATACTCCCGTTTTTCCCCTTAATTTCTAAGGGGGAGGAGGCCTACATATTTTATCTGATTAAAAACATGGGTACCAAAGGGTTAATGCTTAACTTACTGGCATTGATTCTGCTGGGGATTTATACGTCTAAACGTAAGGTTTACCCTGAGGCCATCAACATTTTTCATTTTAGGTAAACTGTGCAGCCAGTGGGTTTGTGTTTCGCCCTTCATTACCAGCAGGTCAGCGGATTTTAAAATAAGTGAAACGGTTTGTTTACGGGTTTTATGTTTCAGGGAAAACTTTCTCGCGGTGCCAAAACTTAACGATGCGATAGACGCATTTTTATCAAGTGCATCCTCATCATCACTGTGCCACGACATACCTTCTTCACCATTGTGATACAGATTTAGTAAACATGAGTTGTAGCGGCTGTGGGTTAGTTTTTCGACTCGCTCTTTCAGGTCTAGCAATTCTTTAGTCCAGGGCAGGGCATGCTTTGTGGTGTTAGAGTAGGTATAGGAAAAATCGCTATCGCCATACCAGGCGACCTTGCGTTTGGTGATGATGTGTTTTGCATAAATAACCAGTTCGTCATTTTTCCAGCGAATATTATTAAGCAGATATTGCAGGTAGTGTTGCGTTTGCGCCGCTGAAAAAATACAGCCAAAATAATTCACTTCACCGTCAAAGGGAAGCAGGTTTATGCTCGAATCATATTCGAATAAATCCATTGTTTTTAAGCGCCGTTTTAATGCTTGCTTCTATTACGATGGGTAAAAACTTTAATCTCCCGAACAATATCACTAAAGGGAAATTCATCCAGGCTGCCGAATGTCTGCTCAGCCTTTAACATTATTTCTAATACATCAGGCACATCATCAGTATTATGTTGCAATAATTTTTGCATACCAATGAGACCGCCACAGCGAATTTTCATTAACTGCATATGAGTGAGTTCTTCATTGTGTTGCGATAAGCCCAGTATAAAACGTGATTTTTCTTTAAATACATCAACCAGTTCATAACAGCCCGCCAGGTATTCATCCGCCTTTAAACAGCTCATTTTGCCCGCGCAACGCTCATCCAAATTAGCGTGCTGGCATTGGCACCAGTTGCTGATAATGGGTTTGGAAAAAGGGCAGAGTGATTTTTTCATAATGATTAGTGCTTGCTTAACGGAATAAAAATTGTGGTAATTAAAGTCGAAATAGCATTTTTCATTATGAGGGCTAAGCGGATACTAAGCAAATATATCGGTATTTTTAATTAATGGAGGGTGTTAGTTAATAGATCAAAATCATCTACTTTTTTAAAATACTCTATCACTGGCTCATTTTTTATAAAGTCCGTCGGATACTGATGAACAGGACTACTGATGCCATCGTCGACCATGCTAGTATATTTTGCTGTACAGTTTTAATAGGTGACATTAAATATTCCATACTCATGGCTGATATTTTTAATGATTTTTCCAGACTCGACATCGTACAAAACGCTCACTATCAGTGTTTCAGAATAACGTGATTTTTTAAGTGTTGTGTTCCTGATATGTCGTTTACTTGAGAGAGCTTTAATTGACATGTTTCTATTTTAGGGGATGGCTACACTAAAATACGTATAATTGCGTAGTTACAGAATATTTCTTGCTTGTTACTATTTTTATATAAATTGTGAGTATAAGAATAATAAACAAAAATAGAAATATTTGATGCATAAGAAAAAACAGGGACGGTCATAATTAAGTAATTACTCTTCTTTCATTTTGTAGACAGGGTAACTAAAAAAGTAATACTGACTTTTTCGTCTGAATGGTTTGGTTGGGCTCCAGTAATCATATTTATCACAAGTCCCTAGCGTCCCATCCCATGCTTACAAGAATGACAAAAGTGTTTTATGTGTAAGGTTTTCATTAAGTTAAAAATAGATAGTATTTAACAGTTGTCACTGGTTAAACCAGTTGAGTTAAGTTTGTAACGTTTGTCTTGCGTAGCATGTAAATAGTTAATCAAAACTTTAATTAAAACAGGGATATATAAAATGAACAGATTCAGTGTCAATGGTATTCTCGAACCAACCGATAGCAGCCCCATTACGAATCAGTACAATGGGCATTTTCTAAAAATTAGTTATATTCAGTTAATATCAGGTCAGTCTGTCTATAGCAAAGACCGTGTTGATGTAGAAGATGATGGAGAATTCAGATTCTATATTCCGAAAGCAGATCTGGTTGATAATGAGAATGTTAAGGTAGAAGTGTATGCACCGGATGGCGAATTACTAGGTCAGCAAAATTATAGCTATGGCAGTTTAAAAGCTTCATTTATGTCTGAAACGTCAGACGACGACAGTGAGCCATTGCGTATTTCAGTTGATCCTAAAGTCATTGAGTTCAATCAGTCAAGTCCCGCTGTAACCATCAATAAAAAAATAACCGGAAAAGTGATAGACACTTCAGGCGAATCCAGAGCGTCAGGTTTGGTGGTATTCATCATGGCGAGTAATGATGCAGAAGCAGACTATGATTCAGATAGCTTTGTTCCGGTATTTTCAACGACCACCAACAAAGATGGCTATTTCTATGGCGAGATTGACAATAAAGTACATCAGCAGGCGTATGGCGTAATCGCCGGGCTGGAAGATCAGCCCGTTACGATTCATCTGGAGTCCAAGAAGTTTCCTGATAATATTATATTGCTTGCTGATTTAACGGGCCTGCCTGATGATCTGGCAGATAATACAGTGGTGCCTACACAACCCAATGCCAGTGATCTGGTTAATTCTTCTGCATTTTCTCAGGATCTTGGTGGCATGTGTGTTGATTTCACGATTCCAAATCGCACCCTGGAAGAGTTCAGTTTTTACCAGACCGTAAGAACAACAGAGCCTGAAATTAAAGGTTACACGATTAATGCTCAGGAGAGTCAGGAACTCAAGCGACATTTTTTTGATGTTTCTGATAGCCTTTTTACCTTGTTTGGTAAATTAAATAACTCATTCAGTACGTTTTCTGTTACCTCCTATGAAGTTGCTGACTCCAGTAACGATGAGCTTAGTCAGGTGCTCAATTTGAAACGTGCTGTTGCCATGGAAGCGACTACGGAAGCGGGTGAGGAAGCTTCCTCGTCTATAAGGACAAATTCTATTGCTGCCATACCGCGTTACAACCTTAAACTGGTTGCCACAAATAATGCGCGCCTTAAATTTGATTCTAACGAAATATTAAAATTTGAAAAAGCGTTAACCTTTGTGGATCTTGTGAAAATATTTGCGGAACAGGATAAACGCAGGAAAAAATTAAACGCATTGCATCGTAAACTTGCAGCTGCTTACTGTGGGAAAAAAGGCGTTCAGGAAGCGCAGAGTTATTGTGAAAGCATTGTGCTTAAGGATGATCTGAGCAGAAATACAATCCGATCATTGCTGGGGCACATAAAACAATATGAAGCCTTTGTTAAAACAGTACCCGCTTCAGGTGTTTTGTTTGATGCTTTTATAACGGATATAGATGCCGTATTGACGCAGGAATATATCAGTGCCGAAGTGCTGGATCTTCTTGAAGAAAAAACCAGAAGCCTTATTAAGCTGATTGATATAAATACCACTGAGTCTCAGGATCAGGAGGAGGTTCTGGGGTATTTGCGGCGTGTTATTATCGAACTAACCCAGGCTAAAGATTCTCAGTTATCCGGTTTTGAGCCGTGTCCGCCTGCGCCGAAAGAGGATACTATGGGAATCGTCTGCATGATGCGGCAGTTTGAAGACACCAAAGAAACCCTCAGAAATAAATCTATATTTTCGCTTGGAGAAATAATAACTATTCGTTCCAGTTACGATATTTTTATCAACAGCATTACTGCATTTTTAAGTCTGCTGGATGAGTTTTACAGTTTTTACAGATCATCCAGCCGTTTAATGCTATCGCTTGATGACGACTATTTTGTTGAAAATTACAGTGATATTAAAAATACACTTTTAATGGCAAAGCAAAAAATATACCGCTCCATCTGGATGATTGAAAGAATCGAGCGCGAGTATATTTCGAACCATCCCGGACGTCGTAACTTGACCGTTGAAACTGAAATTGACTGGGATTTAACGCCAAAAGTCTACGAGAACACCACCATTGCCCATGGCCATATTCTACATTTCAAACAGCAATGGAAGGCTGATGGTTATTCCCTGGGTGATCTGCTTTATAGTTTGCCTTTGGCGCCCTGTCAGGAAAAACAGATTGCCATACTGGACTGGGACCGGGAAGAGCGGGGCATACGCAGTGAAGAGCAGGCTGTCGTTGAGCAACTCGGTGCACAAATTTCACGTGATCGTGATATTACTGAGATTATGAACTCCTCGCTGAATGAAAGTATGCGAGCCAGTTCAAGCAATACGACCAAATCTACCAGTGGTGGGTTTGGCGCCGCCATTGGTGGTTTCTTTGGCGTTGCTTTTGGTATTGGGGGTGGTGTTTCGCATTCTGGCGCTTCTTCCCGATCTTCAGCGGCACAGAACTCATCGCGTAACTTGTCAGCCAGTGCTCTTAACCGGTTGAGAGATAATGTTTCTCAATCTGCTTCATCTTTGCGCAGTCAGCGCAATACGGTGGTTCAAACCGTAGGCCAGAATGAAACCGTTATGGCTCAGACTGAAGTGGTTAAAAACAATAACCACTGCCATGCGATGACCGTAGAATATTTTGAAGTTTTAAAACACTATGCCATAGAACAGGCGATGGCTGATGTGCAGGAGTGTCTGTACGTGCCTTTGCCCATGAGTGATTTTGATCATAATAAAGTGCTGCGCTGGCGCGATACCCTGCGACGTTCTATTTATGGACGCAAGCTCAGTAAAGGCTTTGGTGCAATTGAACGTATTGAAAATAATTATGCCAATTCTGATTTGCCACTGGGCACATACAGTGAAGAAAATATTGAAGAATTCAAAGGTTACTTTAGTATTGCATTTGAATTGAGCCGTCCATCAATAGCGGAAATTGATGAGGCAACAAAAACCGAACGTTATAATCTTGCCGTGGGTTTTCCCTGGTTTTCTGTGTTTATGGTTATCCCTTATTCAGTTGAACGGCCATTGACTGAAGCAGAGAAGGATGCAATTTTTGAGCAGAAGTATGCAGCGGATATTGTGCGTAAATTTATTGAAACTATGCAGGTAGATGGCATTGATGATAGTGGCAATGAAGTAACGCTGGATCTTGATTTTACGATACTTTCCAGTTATCGAAGAGGGCGTCCCATGCAGGTGAATATTGCCAGCAAGTCTTTGCAGACAATTAATCGCCAGCAGATTAAACATCTTCGTTTTAGAGCCAATACCAGTGTTAAAAATTCATCACGAATTATTTTAAGGTCGGCGTATCTCAGCTATCGTACACAGCATTTGAATGAATATATCATTCGTAATAGTCGTATCAATAACGACATTATTAACTCCACACAGGTCAGCTTTGAGCTTGGTTTTCCACCGGTGATTACCGTCGAAGAAAAGACCGATGCGGCGTTGATGTATACACCTCTAAACAGGCAGGAATTACGTAACCCAAGAAAAGAAGACCGTGATGCTGCTGAGGCACTTATCAGCTTTTTAAACGAGCATCTTGAACAGTCCCATAAAGTCATCTGGTCTTCAATGGATTCCAGCCGACTGTTTGGATTACTGGATGGATATATTGCACCCAACTCCGGGGGCAGAAGTGTTGCCAGTGTAGTTGAAAATAAAATCTCAGGCATTGTGGGTAATAACCTGGTGCTTAAGGTGGTGCCGGGTGAGCGTCTGGACCCTGTATTTAAAGGCGTTGATGATTTATTTGCTTATTATAAACCCACTACAAAACCGGATCCGTTTAGAGTGAGTGTGCCTACAAAAGGTGTTTATGCTGAATCGGTTATGGGTAAATGTAATAGTTGTGAAGAAATGGATGATACGCGGCATTGGCGCTTTAATGATGAGCCATGTGGAACTAAACCCACTGATATTTCCACGCTGTCTACTGACACGCGTAGAACGGATCCTGGAAATCTTCAGCCTAAAGATCTTCCTGCTAATCTTATCAATATGCAGACGGCACCTGCTGCGCCGGATCCCACCAGTTTAAGTGCGGCAATTAATGCGATTACCAAAGCCGGCATATTTAAAGATATCACCGGTCTGGAAGGTACGCAGCAAAATGCGATTAAGGCACTGCAGACAACGTCCAAGAGCGTTACTGATCTTGCAGGTATTGCGGCCGATATTCAAAAACAACAGGGCATGAAAAAGGATATAGGTAAAACCCTTAATGTGATTAAGAAGGCGAAAAAAGATGAGCAGATAACACCCGATGAGGCTAAAAAACTTTCTTATAGTGCGCTTAAATCCATGGTCGGTGTGCCATCCAAGAAACCTGAAAAGCTGACTCAGCAGAAAGAGGTGAAACAACTGATCGATGCTGAAGCAACCAAGAAGAATGCTAAAATCAAGATCAGCCGAGATGCAGAGTCTATAGAAGTGGGTACCGACAGATCTGCTCCTGTCAGTTCTACTGCCTTTGACTATACCGTACCCGGTGTCGTGCCTATTATTGCGCAGCCGAGTAGTATGTCCTGTTGGGCCACGGTAGCGACAATGCTCAAGTCATGGAAAGACGCGGTTAGTTATTCTATTCAAGATGTCGTTGATGCAGCAGGAGCTGAATATCGCACTATGTTTGATGATGATACAGGTCTGCCGCCGGCTAAAGTGGATGATTTTGCCACCGCGATGGGTTTCAAAATTGAACCCCCAATGAGTTATACCATCAGTGGTTTCCGGGCTTTAATAGAAGACTTTGGACCTGTGATTGTGGTTGGTGATGAGGACCTTACACCCACCTGGGCCCTGCATGCGCGAGTGGCTCGAGGCATCTATGGCGATGGCACACCGGAGGGTACTTTTATCAGAGTAAATGATCCCGCCGGCGGTCGACAATATACCGAGTCCTATACGGCCTTTATGAAAAAATATGAAGAGGCTGCCGCTATTCCAATGGTACAGATCATGCACTACTAAGCATTTTAGTTAGTGTTTTTATTATGCTTGATTAATTTCCCGGCTATATGTCGGGGAGTTAATTAATTATTGAGCCAGAGTAAAAGCGCTAAAGCTGGAAATCTGGTTTTTACTCTGAACCTCCCCCTTAGAAAAAGGGGGAATAAGGGGGATTTAAAAAGTTTAAATTTTTAACTACTTTGTGTATTAAAAGCCAACAATATTTTTTTCTAATCGGGGTAGATATAAACTGATTCTGCTAACCGTGCGCTGCCAACAATTTTTATAAAGTGTTTTTTATTAGGGTTAATTAATCTCTCGGCTATAGTCGAGAAGTTAATGAGTGATGATCTGTTTAATATTTGATGTCGAGGTAAAAAAGCTTAAGCTAGAAAGGTAGTTTTTACTCTAAACCTCCCCTTAGAAAAAGACAGCACAAATAGTGTTAACAGCTAACCACTTCATCATGGAATTAATTAAGTTACTGAGGGGGATTTAAAAAGTTTAGATTTATAACGCTATAAATTTATGGAAGTCATCTGATGGTTTTTAAATCTCCCCCGTTAGCGGGTCTAATAATAAAACGAAACCTGATAGGTCTTACTTTCATATACGTTCCCTTTTTTCAAAGAGGGGAGCATTGCGTATTATTTGCAGGCTGTATAATTCTAAGTGGGGCTGGAGATATATCGTGATATAATGCCGTCCTTCCACAACCGTCCCAAGAGAAAAGCACGTGAGCAAAGAAGTATTCGTTTTTGACGTCAACCAGAAAAGTTTTGATCAGGCTGTCCTGCTCAATTCACATAAAATACCCGTTATCGTTGAGTTTATGGGGGTGTGGTCTGGCCCCTGTGTTGCGATGGATCTTCTGTTTACCGCGCTAGCGAAGGAGTTTCCGGAGCGGTTTATTTTTGCCAGGGTTGATATTGATGAACAACCAGAACTCAAAGAAATGCACAAAATTGAAAATGTGCCCACGCTCATGGTGTTTAAAGATGGCAAGCTGAGCCGAAATGAAGTCGGCGAATTAAAGGAGAAAGAAGCAAGAGCGTTACTCAAGGATTTTGGGGTATTTCATCAATCTGACTTAATCCGCGAGCAGGCCCGTGAAAAACACCTGGCAGGTGATTCTCCCGCCGCCATGTTACAACTGGCCGAAGCGATGAGAGCAGATCCATCAAATGTTAATGTGGCCATGGACATGGTGCAGATATTTATCGACATTGGAGAGCTTGAGCAGGCGAATGGCCTTTATGCACGTTTGCCCGAAGCTAGCCGTGAAACAGAAATGGGCAAGGCATTAAATGGCCAGCTCATTTTTGCCACACTGGCATCCAAAGTTGAAGAGCTGCCCGTTCTACAAAACAGGCTGGCAGCTAATGCGGACGATAAAGATGCACGTTTTGATTTATCAATACGTCAACTGGCGCAATATCAATATGATGAAGCTGTTGAAAACCTGTTTACCATTCACCAGCAGGATGCAGATTATAAAGAGGGTGCCGCCAAAGAAATGTTAATAAACCTGAGTAATATGCTGGCACCGGTCAACAATGAACAGGCTCAGGAAATCAGGCGTAAGCTGGGTAATTTGTTGTCGTCATAAAATTTGGAATCACACTAAAGGAGGGAATTCGCTGTAGGCCGAATCACGCCAGTGTGCGAGAACAGGGTCACCATTTGTTTACACCTGCCTGGCTAGCGTCTGTAGTGACACGATAAACACATACAAATATTATCCTGATCACTTATCACTTAGTCATAGTGAGCGGATAATTTGTTGACATCATTGCCGCTCGATTCAGGTCTAAATTGTGTCGTAGATTTTTTTAAGCGCGCTAATTTCACGGCGTCTGCCAAATGACCTCAACTGCATTTCACCCTGTTGGATAAGTGCAGCCCCGTTGCTAAATGATGAAATGCTCGATAGGAATGGTAGTCCTGCACAAAATTATTTTGATACATCATAATTCTATCTAACCACAGGATACCCGGGGATACTGGGTTAAAAGTGTCATCTTCCTGCCAGCTCCAGTTTGACCAGTCATCTGGCATGGCCATTAACGTTTGTAACGATACCGGTGAGGTATTATTACAATCGTTGCCGCCATGTGTATTGTTCTCAATAGATCGTTTAGCTAAGTTTTAATAGCGACACCCTCAATATTTAAAGAGGCTGAAATTTCAGCCGCCTGTTCAAGGTGCCGGACTATAGGTTCTCTGATAATTGGCTTCACTAGTAATTTGCAAGTTAAAATTATTGTCCAGCGTAATGCCTTCATGCTGTGTAGTATCAGCTAATGTTAAAACACCGGCTATAGTGCCACTGATGTCTATATCCACAACAGCATGGCTAAGATGACTTAATATCAGTAAGGAGCCATCACCCCGGGGGTCATAGGTGATGGCTGACAGATCATTTAACATTGCCAGCACTGTTTCTGCATTGAAAGGTATATTGGGGGTAATCGTCTGGTTACCACTGGAAGGGCGCTGAAAACTGTAAATCACTTTGGGCGACTGTTCCTTAACGATATAAAATGTTTGTGTCGTAGGGTTGAACGCAACACCTTCAGGGCCAGCATTTCCACCATTTTCCGCAAAAATAATCGTTTGAACATTCGTCGTATCTGTCGTATTCAGTGTGGTTGTATTCGGCATGATCGTCACAATAAACAGCTTCGATGCTTCATTAACAATCGCGAATTCGTTATTCCCCATATAGACAATATCTTCAGTGTCACCAAAGGAGTTACTCATCTGGATCGTTCTAATCAGGGAAAAATTGGTATCGACTTCCCAGATTTTTCCACCATTATTCTGTATCAGAAAATAGCTGTTTGAGCTTTCTGCATAGGTAATACCTGATAAATCATTTACAATAAAGTTAATTGAATTCAAATCACCAACAACCGTATAATCACTTAAAGAACCACGGGTAGTCGACGTCGATCCACCCCCGTTATTTGGATTACTCGGAGGCGCTTCATTAAAATAAATACGGGCAATTAAACTTAAGTCAGAACTATTTAAACTCTGATTATGAACTTCAATGGCAAAAACATTTTCACCTTCACGTAAGTTATCAACGAATGACATCATATCAAAATTAACCGCCGTTCCCGCCTCACGGGTACTCAGGGCTGCGGTATTAAATGCAACAGAACCTGATGGCAGGTTACCTGAACGCACGACTTCCACACCATTCAGGTAGGCGATAAAAGCATCGTCATAGTCGATAGTTAAGGTCATGCTCGTCAGCGTTGATGAACTTGAATACTGAAACAGTTTTCGCGTATAAACAGACAGGTAAGCCCCCGCCATATCATCTAAAACGGTTGCATCATCTGCATCGCCATAGCCAAAACCGCTAGCGCCCACCAGCCATGTTGAATCATCGAACTCTGGCGTACCCCAGCTTGTGTCTGGCGCCTGCGAACCTTTAAAATAACGCCAGTTTTCACCTTCAATAATACTGCTGAGTACTTCAGGTTCAGTTTCTATCAGCGTGTCCGTGGGTGTTTCTGCATCAGCATTAGGAGGGTTATTATGGGAACCCGCGGAACAGGAAAACAGGCAAGCGCTTAGAATGATTACACTAAAAAGTTTAAAGTATTTTAGTAAAATTTTGTGCTTCCTTTAGTAAAATTCTTAAGTAGAAATCTTAGAGTAAGGCGTATATTTAACGACTGATAGAAAACATCAACGTGGATTCTACAATCAACTGTACAATAAAATATTGATGAATTGATTGTGCCAGCAGAACAGTTAAGACTGTATTAGATAACGCTTATTAAAATTATATTTACTCAAGCAAAGCCTCTCGATAGAGGTTAACGAAATCAACTGATACTGTAAAGTTTTTTAAATTTATATTTTATAAATCTGCTGGATATTTTAAAAAAACGTTTAAAAGTTGAGAGGTTATAAGTGAGTAATCCTGGTGTTAAAAAAAGGCTAATTTAATTTTTCAAATAAAATATAAAAGGTGCTTTTTTAAAAGATTTTTTCATGAATAAATGCCATAAAAACATTGTTTTTGTGTGCTGGTATTTTGCAGTTATTGGTATGCTGCTCTATCAAACATCGATATGATCTTGTTCTCCAATACACGGTAGTTTTATATAATAAATTATATTTTTTGTGTTTGTCGTGTTGTTAGATCGCCGTGTTCTAAAAAGCGGTTTCATTGTTAAATTATTTCCCTGTATTTTTGAGGTAGTAATGCAATTCATCGTTTTAATACTAAGTTGTTTTATCCACAGTCTTTAGAAATCAGCTTCCTTTATCCAGCGTGTTTAGTTCTCAACTGCCATGCTGCCTGACCCTGGCTTATGTATAACGACCTACATCTTTTAATATCTAATGGATGGTCTCCTGTGGGGAAAGCGCCTAAAGCCCTCTCAGGCTTGTATTTGTTAACAAAATCAGAAGCTTGATAACGCAAATCACCTAAACCTATGGTAGTATCAAGACGGCACAGTGCAGGAGGTACGATAAGGCTCACGGAGGATATAAAAACAATACAACAGTTTGTTGCTCTATTGGTAATTTACCAGTTCTAAAATAACTTAAAAAAATTGAACCGATTTCGCTGATGCTTTGATTTTCAGGTTTGAATAGCCGGTATGCCTGATATAGATGTATTTCAAGTAGTGCAAAACAAAAATGCGTAAAATGAGCGGCGATATTCCATAGATAAAGCCATAGACAAAACCAGCGTTAAAAGCTAAGAAATTGATGGGTTGTACAAATGACAATACAACTTATATAAAATAAGGATATAGACAATGTTAACACCCGCTGAAAAACAAAAGATAAGAAAAAAACTCGAAGAGTACGAAGGGTTTATTGATCATATTTATCGTGACTCTAAGGGGCTTGCTACTGTCGCGGTTGGTCACATGATGCCGAATGTTCAAGCCGCGCAACAGCTAACGTTTTATACAGCAAAAGGCACCAGGGCAACACCCGCCGAAATAAAAATCGATTATGAATTAGTTATGAAACAACCCGCAAATAGACTAGCCGGTTTTTATAAACGATTCACAGTATTAAAAATGAAGAGTTCAGACGCTGATCTGCTAACGAACAAACACATCGAATCTTTCTACAAGGAATTAAAAAAGATTTATGCTGATTATGATAAATTTCCTTCAGATGCCAAACTTGCACTTATGGATCTTATCTTCAATGTCGGCATGCCAAATTTAAAAAATAGTTGGCCCACAATGAACGCCGCCATAAAAGCGAAGGACTGGGCTAAGGCTGCCGCGAATTCAAATAGAAAAGCACCTATTTCAGCCACAAGAAATAAATATGTAAAAGATTTATTCATTAAAGCCTCCCAGGAAAACTTTCCGGGGAAAACCTCCCAGGCAAAAGTGACGCCTTAGGTCGTTAATAAGATGATCAATAAACAAAAAACTATCTTTTCGGTCTTTGGTTTTTTATTGGCGGTGTTAAGTTTAACCGCCTGTGCTGAAAAAATCCCTAAACAACTTGCCAACACGCTACCCGTAAAAGTCTATAGTGGTCTGCAGTTAGGGGCTTTACTTAATCAAGCAATAACTTCAAATAATGTGGCTGATATCAAAACCATGTTAAATAAAGACTGGTATTCAGCTGTTAATGTTAAATCTTTAAAGCTGCCCGGTTCAACTTACGCAATAAAAAGTTGTACTGAATATTTCAAATTAGTCGATAAAGCCTTAACAACAGTAAGAGAAAATGAAAGCAGTGCCTTTGCCGAATTTGTACTTATGTGCCAGGCAGCAAAAGTTATTATAGAAGCTAAACCATCAAAGCACTCTTTTTTAGACGACTTAAAATTTGACAAGAAACTACCGAATAAGCTACCCAAACAAATAGCCATGGTCATTTCTACAACAGAAAGTAAAAGGCTAAATGAAAATTCAAAACTAGTCAGTTGGGGTGATGTAAACAAAATCAACAAAGTGGATGTAATTAATAATGTTAAAGCCATATATCACCACCAGGGGTCAACTCAGGAAATTGAGTTAATGGCTAAAGGTGATTTTAATAATGATGGTATAGAGGATATGCTGGTCTCTTCCAGAGATTCAGTTGTCGGTGGTAGTTATAACGCGCTGAGAGTTTATCAGGTTACTAAATTAAATCATCAGGCTGGGTTAGAAGTGATTAATGAAATAAGTGACTAGAATGAGAATGATAAAATATTTGGTCAGCGTAAAAAAATATTAAGCTGGATAGGCTGTTTTTACTCTGATCTTAAATATTAAAAAGCTGTTTAAATGTTAAGTCATATTTTGCCAAAAGCTATTTTAATCGATGGCTATCGTTAACTGACTTCTTCTCATTTCGACTTTGGTCAAATAATATTCTTTTCGCTTCAGCTATTGATTTCGCATTTTTACACGCCATTACTATATCCGTTTTAAAAAATATAAAACCATAATGTTTTTTAATAAATAATTTTTTATAGGTTAGGTTATCAGTGTTTTTATTCTGTATAACTTGATTTATCGCAAAAAAAGGGGTTCGAGTGAACCCCTTTGCAAACGCTTCAATTAATAACGCTTATCGCACAGGACATGCATAACCATCGGATAAGGTTTGCATAAATGCAACAATGGCATCTTCTTCTGCGTTACTTAAACCCAAATTACCTAGCGACCGTGTATCCATAGTTGCAGGATACTCAGGCGCAGGCCACAGGCCCTGAATATCTCGGGTATTATAAAAATGAACCACATCCTTTAAGGTTTTTAACACGCCGTTATGCATATAGGGTGGTGTCAATGCAATATTACGCAGGTGTTCTGTTTTGAACTTGCCATAGTATGCTGCATCATTAATGATAGCGCCGACACCCAAATCGACTGGCTCATTACCGGTAAATGGAAATTCATTATTTTTTGGAAGTCCCAGGTTATGGTAAAGAAAATCAGTAAATAAATCCAAATTACTCTTTTTCAAATGATGTTGACGACTAAGGCTGTGACAGTTGCTGCATTTTGCTTTCCCGCGGAATAACTTTAAGCCGCGTCGTTCCTGCATGTTAAGAGAAACTCTTCGATTCTGCGCACAGTCATAACGAGAAGAGAACGGGTTAACTTCCGTGGTACTTTCGTAGGCCGCAATGGCTGAAGCAATGCAATGGTAAGTTGCATCAGTATTGGAAGGTAAAATAGCATCTACCCCACAGGTTGCAAAAAACAAACTGGAATAAGCTGATGAAGCTACCTTTTGAATAACCTGTTCCCGACTGGTATTATTCATTTCCACCGGATTCAGAAACGGACCTTTTGCCTGCTCAGTAAGGTTCGCTGCGCGCCCATCCCAAAACTGGCCACCTCGTACATTGACGGCATCAAATTCAGGAAAAAAAGCCGCATAGGAAGCTGAAGGTGAGTTACGTCCACCAAAACGTCCCGCAATAACACCTTCAGACACCGGCAGATCCTGGTCAGGATCTGCAAACCCTGTGCTAGGATCATGACAGCTGGCACAAGACTGACCGGCAGGTTCTGATAAATTGGTATCAAAGTAGGCCGCCTTTCCTAATTGCTCCTGAACAGTCAAAGCATAAGCGCTTGAAGTTGCAAGTGTAAATGAAGACAGGAATATTGATGCAACAAATAATCGACTATTTATTAATTGATATGTCATTTTAAATCCCCTTAAATTAACAAAATATTTTTGTTAAATATACAGACGTACTTAGAATCACACCTTCTAGTTTTATACAGATTTTTCTATGACTGTATTATCTAGAGCGTATAACACTAATAAACGCAAGGTTAATTTTAGTTGAGCTGGATCATATAAATAACAATAAGGCAGAAGAGCAATAAAGAGGTGTGACGTGGTCTAATAAATCGGTACACCCAGTTAAGAATTAAACTACTTAATGGATGCTTAAGTGCTTAAGTAGACACCCATTCTAAGAAATGAATAAAAACAAAGGCTTAAGGTGAGTCGAGGTCTTTCGTATTTTGTTCGGAATAGTTTTTGGTATTGCGCGTGCATCTATTGGACTATGGCAACGGTACGTAAGTCGTGCATTAACCTATAGAGTCCTTTAATTCTTTAAATCAATCACTAGCTCCATAGGTAATAAATTCCGTATATGCATAGCCCAAGTACTAAAGTGCCTGCAATTCTTTCAACTGTTTTACCATGTACAGGATTGTGTTTCGCAGCCCAGATATAAAAAACACCACCGAGTACACCACCCACAAGGCTGATGGTAGCAAAGACTTTAGCGATAATAATTAGAAAGGACATTTTTAGTGAATCCAGGATGTTTTGTTACAGGTTTCTGACTTGATTTTGTAGAAAAT
>Ga0316206_1001164_pt1 | contig 25622 bp, 30 predicted proteins | sample 6monthpyrite_MG_FD_204942 | JGI IMG/M metagenome (GOLD analysis project Ga0316206, IMG submission 204942) | Microbial mat bacterial communities from mineral coupon in-situ incubated in ocean water Damariscotta River, Maine, United States -... | ecosystem: Environmental > Aquatic > Marine >... | reverse complement strand
CGTTATATTACGGTTGATATCGTATTAATACTATTTATTAACAATTAGTTACGTGTATACGTTATACATGTCTTATCGATATTTAAACCACACATTATTTTAATTTTTTATTAAGTAACTTTAGTCCGTAAATATATGACCTGCTAAAGTCGGAGATTTTTATGAGCAAAATATGGATATTTTTTTTGATAAGTACAGAAATGGTTTTCTCACCATTGCTATGGGCAGAATCTGCTCTACCGTGGACACTGGAATCAAGTATTCAAGGTGTTATGAAAGTAGCACCAGAAATGAAAATAGCTGATGCTGAAATAGGTAAACAACAGGGAAAGTTAGAACAAGCGACAGCCTGGCCGAATCCAAGTGTCAGTATTAATGTTGATGAAACACTCGGACTTGAAGATGGTTCGGGAGGTTTTGATATAACCCAGTTAGCAATATCTCAACCCTTACCTTTTGGGCGTTTAGCTCACCAGCGTAAACAAGCTAATGCTGAAATTGCCAATGCAGTGTCACAACGTAAGTATCATCAATTGTTACTTGAATATAAAGTAGCACAGCGCTTTCATATTTTACAATTAAGGACTGCTGAGCTGAAACTGGCAAAACAACGCTTACAGCAGGCGGGTCTCTACAATAGTACTAGTCGTAAACGCCGTAGTGGTGACCCACTCATACGTTACTTAACACCATTAGAAAAAATGCGTTTGAATATTGAATTACAAGCCGCAAAACAATCTATGGAAGTCGCTGAAGGCGAATTTAATGAAGCATCTGCCAGTTTTAAGGCTTTGCTTGGAATGTCGTTTGATAGCCCTATGAATTTAAAGTCGCTGTCATTAGTACCTGCTCCAAAAAATTTGAATAATTTAGAGAGGAGTTTATTATCGCATCCGGCTATTGAAGCTGAAAAGAAAAAAATAACGTCCTTACAAACAGGAATTGAAGTCGCTAAGTCGACTCGATTTTATGATCCAACTCTAACGCTTACACGAGAGGAAGGATTTTATGCTAATCGTAAACAGGATAGCACTAGCGTTATGTTAAGTGTTCAAATTCCACTATGGAATAAGAATACAGGTACTGTTACTCAAGCCCGTTACACAGTATTTCAAGCTCAGGCAGATTTAGAACAAAAGCAGCGTGAATTCCGTACTAGTTTACACAAAAGTTACTTACACCTTGGGCACCTTATTGGACAAGCCGAACACTATCGCACTAAACTTTTAAGTCCTGCTAAAAGTATGCTTACTTTAACCCGTAAAGGTTTTGAAGCTGGTGAATATAATGTTCTGACTCTCATTGATGCAAATAATATTTATTTTGATGCACAAAAACGTTACTTTGAATTATTGCAAGAGGGTTGGTTAGAACTGGCCGAGGTACGCAGGTCTGCAGGAATATTTCATGTTGTCAGCACTCCATTAACAGTCGTTGGAGAGGATAAATAAAATGATTTCAACTTTAATCCGTTTTTCATTAATTCAACGCTTAATGCTTCTTTTACTTGCTGTTGCTTTATCTGTTGGTGGTCTGTGGTCTTTTAAGACTTTACCCATTGATGCTTTTCCTGATATTTCTGCTCCACAGGTGCAGATTATAGTAAAAGCACCCGGACTATCCCCTTCTGAAGTTGAAAGTAGAATAACCTTTCCTATTGAGATGGAAATGCAGGGTTTACCAAATCAAACTGTACTGCGTTCTGTAACCAAGTATGCGTTGAGCATCATTAAAATTGATTTTAAAGATGGCACCGATATTTATTGGGCACGTAACCAGGTTAATGAACGACTCAGTCAAGTCTGGAATGATTTACCGAAAGGGGTTGATGGAGGTTTAGCGCCTATCACTACCCCACTCGGCGAATTATACATGTATCGCATTAAAGGTGACGGCTATAGTAATAGCGAGTTACGTGCGATACAAGACTGGGTGATTCGTCCACGTTTACGTACTGTTGAAGGATTAGCTGATGTTAACTCCTTGGGTGGCGAAGTTCGTGCGTTCGAAGTTATTCCTGATCCTGAAGCACTCGTCCGTTATGGTCTGGGACTTGATGATTTACAAATGGCATTAGAAAAAAACAACCGCAACGCCGGTGGTGAACGTATAGAGCGTGGCGAAAAAATATTGTTAGTTCGAACCGTTGGTTTGTTACGCAATGAAGAAGATATTCGCCGTGTCACTGTAACGACGCAAAATGGCGTGCCTGTTACAGTAGCACAACTGGCAAAGGTTCAAATCGGCTCACTAACACGTTACGGTGCAGTTACCGCTGATGGTGAAGGTGAGGTGGTTACCGGTTTAGCCTTATTACGTCAGGGTGCAAATAGTCGCTCTACTGTTGAAGGTGTAAAAAAAGAACTGGAATCTCTCAAAACAACACTACCAAAAGGTATTGAGATCATTCCCTTTTATGACCGAAGTGATTTAGTAACAGCGGCTGTTTGGACTGTAGAAAAAGCCCTGGGTGAGGCAGTTATCCTTGTATTGTTAGTTCTTATTATTATGTTGGGTAACTTACGTGCGGCATTAACGGTGGCAATAATTTTGCCTTTATCGGTTTTGTTTACTTTTATCATGATGCGTATTACTGGCGTCTCGGCGAACCTTATGTCATTAGGTGGTTTGGCAATAGCGATTGGTATTCTTGTCGATGCCGCAGTTGTGGTCGTGGAAAACATACATACTCAACTAAGCCATGCACCTAAAGGGGTGAATCGGTTACATCTTGTTTATCGCGCTGTGCTGGAAGTTGCAACACCTGTAATAAGTGGTGTACTGATTATAATTGTGGTTTTCTTACCCATATTCAGTCTAACCGGACTGGAAGGTAAAATGTTTACACCATTAGCCGTGACGATTTCCTTTGCCCTATTGGGTTCACTACTTTTGTCTTTAACAGTGATACCGGTCTTGGCCAGTGTATTGATGCGTGGTGGGAATGAAAATGATGGTTGGTTGCTTCATCATTTGAAAAAACTTTATCGACCTGTAGTTACTTTGGCATTACGTTTTCGTCTTGTGGCCGTAACCATTGCACTAATCGCACTCATTGGCGCGGTAAGTTTATTCCCGCATATCGGTAAAGAGTTTATGCCGATAATGGATGAAGGTTCCACAGTGATTATTGTAGAAAAGGAATCGGATATTTCGTTGAAACATTCATTAGAGCGTGATGAACCAATACAAAAAGCATTCATGGAAATCCCTGAAGTCACCGGTGTGGTGTCACGTACCGGCGCGGATGAGTTGCGCATGGATCCCATGGGCTTGTATCAAACTGATAATTTTATAATCACTCGTCCTCGAAGTGAATGGACAATCGACCAGGCAACCCTACTGGATAAATTGCGCGAGAAACTTGATCGCTTTAAAGGAATCGATATTGCGTTTACTCAACCCATAGATATGCGTGTTTCGGAAATGCTGACTGGAGTTCGTGCAGCAATGGCGATTAAGCTTTATGGTGATGATTTGAAGCTACTGGAAACCTTATCAACCCAAATAGAAACCGTTGTTAATAAAACAAATGGAGCTGTTGATGTTTTTCGTGGTCGTTTGTCAGGCCAAACCTATCTACAAATCGATATCCGTCCTGAGGCAATTGCGCGTTATGGAATAAACGTAGAGGATATCAATCGACTGGTTGAAACAGCTGTCGCTGGTCAAGTTGCAACAGAAATTGTAGAGGACAATCGACGTACCAGTGTTTTACTTCGGTATCCACAAAATGTACGCACTTCATCACAAGACATAAAAGACTTGTTAGTTGAAACGCCTCGCGGTGCAAAAGTACCAATGCATTTACTTGCAAAAGTTAGTGAAGTTGACGGCCCGGTGGAAATTGCACGTGAGTCGGCTAAACGTCAGGTTGTTGTACAAGCCAATGTTGAAGGACGTGATGTTGTTAGTTTTGTTGAAGAGATTCGTAAAAACATTGAAGCCAATGTGGCTTTACCACCTGGTTACTATATTACCTTTGGTGGCCAGTTTGAAAATCAACAACGCGCTGCTAAACGACTGAGTATGGTTGTACCTATCGCAATCGTATTGATTTTTCTGATGCTGTTTATCACCTTTCGGTCAATAAAACAGGCAGGTTTGATTATTTTAAATATTCCGTTTGCGATGATTGGTGGAGTGGTCAGTTTGTATTTATCCGGTTTGTATTTATCAGTTCCAGCTTCGGTAGGCTTCATCACTTTGTTTGGTGTTGCAGTCCTTAATGGTGTAGTAATGGTTAGTTACTTTAATCAACTGCGTGCTGCTGGACGGACCGTACTTAATGCTGTCATTGAAGGAGCAGAACGTAGATTACGACCCGTATTAATGACGGCACTTATCGCTAGTTTAGGATTGATGCCATTGTTGTTTGCAACAGGGCCCGGCTCAGAATTACAACGACCATTGGCTGTCGTTGTTATTGGCGGCTTGTTTACCTCGACATTATTAACCTTGATCTTATTGCCTACATTATATGCATGGCTAGAAGAAAGGTCTGAGCATAAAACCAAGTCAACTATGGAGAGCAATACATGAAACATTTAACACTCATCGTTCATACCTCTGTTCAACAGGATCTATCAGATCAACTACGTAGTATGGATGAGGTTTCCGGTTTTACATTTAGTCATGCAGAAGGCCACGGTGTTCAGATTGAAAGTGATCCACTATTGTCCGCTCGCGACAAGGTAGTGGGTTACGTGCCACGAATACGTGTAGATATACTTTTAGAAGATAATGACGTGGAACCCGTTCTTAAATTGTTGCGGGGCTCAACCTATGGTATCAAGGATCAAGGACGATACTGGGTAAGCTCCGTAGAAAAAAATGGGCAACTTTAATAAGTTAAATAACGCATAAACAACACTATGCAACTGAAAGATAACCTCGCATGGCCTGGAGACAATTTAAGACTTGTTTCAATGCGAGGCGTTTTAGCTGGAATCGATAGCTATTATATAGCGCAAATAGAATTGCATTAGCGTCTGATAGATTATACACTAGTATTCAATGTACTACTTTTCATTATTTAAATATTTATCGGGTTTACTTTGAAAACGTTCCAGACATCGCTGTGAACAAAAAACATATCGATGATTTTTATATTCTGTGCCAATGGTTGCAGTCCATTCATCAATTCGCATACCACAAACAGGATCTTTTATCCATGAGTGTTGCTCTGATTTTCGATCACGTATAGCTCCATCTTCTAACCACAATACCCTGTCTGCGATTTCTTCAACCCTTGGATCATGCGTAACCATGAGTACCGCACAATTATCATCACGTGCGATATCGTGTAAGAGCATTATTACCTCCTGTCCTTTATGCGAGTCCAGATTGCCGGTAGGTTCATCAGCAAGAACAATAGCTGGTTGGTTGATCAAAGCGCGTCCAATTGCTACGCGCTGTTTTTCACCTCCGGAAAGCGTATTGGGTAATGCATATTGTCGTGCGGTTAAACCAAGCCTGTCCAATAATATATCCAGGCGATTTCTTGCTGCATGAATTCCGCCAATATTTAATTGTGCTGGGAAGAGTATATTTTCTTCAACGTTTAGTGCTTCCAATAAATTAAATGCCTGAAATATAAAACCTATTTTTTTAGCGCGTAGTGCAGCAAGCTCGTTATCTTTCATTGAACTGATGGATGTACCATCAATAACAACGTCACCTGAAGTAGGATTTAATAGAGCACCTAACATTGATAACAATGTAGTTTTACCTGAACCGGATGGTCCCATAATAAGCACCATTTCACCGCGTTTAATATTAAGGCTTACATCATTTACTGCACGTACTTCAGATGTGCCACTAGCAAAGAACTTGCTGAGATTATTTGCCTTTAGAATTGAGTCTGATGTCATGTTAAGGCCTCACCCACTAAAAACGGTCATAGGATCAACCTTGACCACTGTTCGCGCGGCAATAAAAGATGCAATTACAGCTACAGGCAATGTAATTACCACAATAGGAATAAACTGATGCAAACCTACTGCCAAATTAAGCTGAGGTATCATTGCAGGCAGCCATGTTAATAGTGTATAGGAAAGTAACAATGTAAAGAGTAAACCTGTTCCGGTAATCACGACACTCTGGCACAACGCTGCACTGTAGATCTGCCCATTGCTAAACCCTAATGCTTTGGCAATGGCGAGTTCCTGTTTTTTACGGGCAACAAGGGAATAGGAAGTAAATGCAACAATAAGAGTTGCCAGTAATGTACCTATTGTTGTCATCATCCGAATTATTTCAGTCCCCATCTGAGTCGCTAGCTGCCAGTCGCTTTGAATAAAATCTTCGCTGCTTAGTACATTCACTTTCTCTACGTCATCTTTAATACGTTGAATTAAAGTTTGTGTTGAAACACCGGGATTTGCATACACCATAATGTAACTAACTTGGTCACGTCCATGCAATAAATTACCTAAATCTTCATGGGATACAAAAACGACTGAACTGGCCATTGCAAATGTACCGTGAGTTAAACCTACTACACGCAACTTTCTGTCGACCATGGTGATCTCATCGCCAATTTGTACACCCGTGAGTTGGCTTACCACTTCGGGAATAACCACCTCCCCTTGCTCTGGTAGCGCTTTACCTTTAGCCATATCCCAGGGGCCTGTGTTTTTATATTTGGGTGAAATACCCATAAGGTAGGAAAACCAGTCTTTACCACCGATTTTAAGCGGGCCATTAAGATAAAGAATGGCAGAGACAGCTTTTACTCCGGGTATGCTGGCAATTTTATCAACCTTCCAATCCCATACCATGGAACTTGCCATGTGCATGTTTGAAACACCTTTTTGCATAACCCAAATATCGGCATCCATTTTTCTTAGATAGGTTACCATTTGTTCTGATTCACCTTCGAACACCGCACTGAAGAATACGACTAAAAGAAAAGACATCGAAACGGCTAAGGCACTAATGAATAGTCGCGTTGGCTCAGACAACAATGTCTTTATGCTCCAATAAATCATATCAGCCTCTGAACACAATTGCAGGATCAAGTTTGGCAATAAAACGATATGGTAGATATGCACCAATCGCACCTAAAATAAGTGCCGCAACTAAGGTACGTAACACTGGTACCGTTTCAAGTACGGGAACCAGATAAAGTGGAACTTGAATTTCGATAAACCAGGCTCCAAGTTGTGCCAACACCAGGGCAAGAGGAAAAGCTAGAAGAATCATTATTAAAGATTCAAATGCAATACCAAAAACTAATGAATAACTGGAAAACCCCATCGCTTTCATTACACCATAATTACGTAGTCGTACGTGTACAGCCGCAAACATAATCATGCCCACTACTAACAATGCAATAATGTACCCAGCTCCAATTAATACGCCCAACACTGGGCCAAACAATGTTCGACCCAGATTCAGGTCATTTTCTGATAATTGCTCTGGAAAAAAAACATCAGCCGCCGGCTCTGCTTTTTCTATCGCAGCACCGATATCACGTATATTTACACCTGTCTGTACTTTAACTAATAAAAAACTCAGTAGAGGTAGATTACTAATATCACCGACCAGATCGGAATCAAAAAAGAAATCGATCATATCGTCATACTTGATAAAGGCAAAAGCAGTAAATAACGCGGAAGCATGTGTTGTAATGCCAGAGACAGTAAAGGTGAAATCTGAAACAATAAAGGGGTCGCCAACCTTAAGGTCATAAAGTACGGCGAGAGATTCGTCGATGACAACGTCTCTCGGTTTAGTTGCTGTGCGCCCTTCTTTGATTACCGTTGGTCCACCACCCGTATCGTAGACCATAAGAAATACAGGGCTCTTACGGTATCCTTTCTTTTCATATATTACAGGTACACTGGTAATGGGATGAGCTACTTCGACACCCTCTATAGATTCAATTACTCGACGACTCAGCTGAGGTAACAAAGAACGACTTGCAACAAAATTTCTGACACCAGCTTGAGCAACGATTAGGTCAGCCCCTCTATTTAACGACACATTTTTAAGTTGTACAAAAAGGCCTGTTTGAAAACCTTCTAATAACAAAATTACCGCCAAAGCACTGCTAATGGCCATACAAGTTAGGACCGTACGAAATCTCTCATAAATGAGTTGACGAAATATTAATCTCAGCATATCTTTCAATACTCTAACTGGTTACATAATCAGTTGCACCTGCATTTTCTTTAGACAATCATTATTTAAATATAGCTTATAATGAAAAAAGTTAATGTTTATGCTCTCCACCGTTATGATTGTTATTTTGTGTATTTGTATCAATTGGTTTTGTCATAAGTGAGTCCTGATGACCATCTTCAGCGTGGCCTCCTTTTGCATGAGTATGTTCTCCGGCATTAGCAAGTTTATTATACTGTTCCGGTGTCATATCACGTATTTTAGATAATACTGCAACCATATCCCAAATCTGTTCATCACTATTGTAAATTCCCCATGCTGGCATTCCTGTCATTTTGAGACCATTTTTGATTATCCAAAATGTTTCTTCAGGCTTGCGCGTTGAATTATCAGCTTTATAGAAAACAGGTGGTTGCGGATAAAGTCCCTCGTACAATTCAGATTTCTCAATACCCGGTCCTAAATGGCACTGTGCACACATTGCCGCGTAATTAGGTACACCTTTCGCAATTCTTTCACTACTGGCTAGATTCGGCACGATAATATTTTGGCTTCTTGTCGATACCGATCGTTGACGTACGGTTTCAAGAAAAGATGTGGTTATATCCCAATGCTTATCATTTGCTGCTACGTTAAATGCACCGAACCAGATATATAGTGCGCCAACGACTACTATTACAATGATAAAGAAAGATAATTTATTTGCTTTTAAAAACATTAATACTACTCCTGAATATTACTTAGTAATTACTTGATTGATTTTTATGAATTTATTTATTTTTCAGACTTTGCGTATTTCTTTTGCTCCATAAAGTATACATTTGATCAGGCCAATGTGATTGAACCCATGCAAAGATATCGTTAATCTCTTCATTTGTGAGTTTATTTTTAAAGCCAGGCATAGTCCCTCCTAATGGTATACCACCGTATTTTACAGTGCGTTGTAAAACAGACATAGGATGATGCCAGGCATGCTCGCTACCGTTTAGTGCCGGTGCAGAAAAATCTTGTTCTGCATTTGCATGGCCTGATGCATCCATCTTATGGCATTGAGCACAATTATTTTTATACAAAATATTTCCACGTTTTACTTGCTCTTGTGTATACCATCGATCATTTGATGTGTCTTTATTCTTAGTTGACTTTTTTTCACTGCAAGCAGAAAGTACTACTAAACTTGCAATAAATATTATATTTAACCATTTAATTTTCATTTATATCTCTTATGATTATTAGTAAGTAAAATAATCTACCATAGAATATGTCACTTAATCATTTTCAATTAAGGGGCAAATAACGTCTTCTTCATATTCATTTTCATCTTCCATTTCCCAGTTCAATAGTGAATTTTTTAAGAGTTTTTCAAATCCTTGCAACTCAATGATTTTTTCACACGTTTCTTTATGATGTTTCTCAACCATTTCATAAACGCGTTTACACGGAGAATCTCCCTTCAATGACGTATTGATAATCTCAATTATTTCATTAAGCGTTAATCCGTAATACTTTGCTTTTCGAACAAAATTTATGATACGCGCGTCATTATTAGAATAGTAGCGATAACCATTCTCAGCATCTCGTCTCGGGGAAACGATACCGAGACGAGTGTAATAACGAACCGCATCGGTTGTTACCGATAACTTTGAGGCAATCTGTTTGACTGTATACATGACATTTTCCCACCATTGCTGATATATTTACAATTTTAGAGAATGTATTAGAGATACAACTGAAAGCTGTATATTTTCTCTTAATACGATCTATTTAATAATGAATTTATAAATTCACTATTAATTATTAAATCGATTATGAGAATTGTGGTGGGCGTAATTGATTGTCAATACTTCTTATTTCTGCGTGTTGCAAAAAAGTATTGTAATAACTTTGATGGATAGTCGAAATTGTTAAAACTTGTGCTGAAGAAGACATTAACAAAATATTTACACAGCAGGAAGTACCACAATGGTCATTTGCCTGATGGTTACAAACACCTTTAGCATGCTCAAGAGAACAATGTTTAACATCGTGGTTTTTAGATGAGTTGTGTTGATGATTTGATGGTGTGCCTTCTGAATGTTCATGGGACGAAGAATCAGGGCTGGTTAAACTAGATGCCATACTGTAATTAAGCAGAGGCGCAAACACTAAGGTTATGCTCAATAGGATAATGCGTAATATCGAAATTTTCACTGATGTAGTCATCTATTGTTTCAAGTGTTTGGCATTTAGTTATAGAGTTTACAATATGCATAAAATTACAAATTATGTCATACATTAGAGACTTAAACTTATCATAAAAGTTCCTAATAAAACATATATTGTGTAATTTTCTGCAAATAATTGATAGAGATCAATAGAGATCAATAGAGATCAATAGAGATCAATCGAAGATTAAGTATTTTATAAACTACTCATACCACGTTACTTAAAGCAGACGTTTAACACCTGGCATTAGTTGCAGTATATAGCGCCGTCCGCTGCATGCTGTTATGTGTTTTTATTTGGACACTATGGGGTTGCGTCGCAAGAAGAGAGCTTCCACAACCAGGATAGACAGCATTACGGCACCTGCGACCCCCACCACTAGTAGATCGCTGGATATCTTAACCCAGAGAAACCCAACCAGTACGATCAGATCTAGAACGATAGCAACAATTAGAACGGCGCTACGGGCGCCAATTTCTTGCCGGAGATGACGCAATATACCCCAATGAATGGCTATGTCCATTATCAGGTAAAAGATGATGCCCAACGCTGCAATACGTGACAGATCAAAGAAAGTCGTCAGCAGTAAACCCAGGACTACTGTGTAAACCAAAGTATGCTTTTGGATGCTACCCGGCATCCCAAAATGACTGTGAGGAATAAGCTTCATCTCTGTTAGCATTGCCAACATCCTGGAAACTGCAAATATGCTGGCAATAATGCCGCCTGCTGTCGCAAACATAGCGAGCACAACGGTAAACCACACAGCGTATTTTCCCAGTGCCGGTTTAGCGGCTGCGGCCAGCGAGTAATTTTTCGTTTCGATAATTTGCTGAAGAGACAGGTTGCTTGCCACGGCAAAACCCACGAGCGCATAAATAACAACACAAAGCGCGATTGAAATGATGATGGCTCTGCCCACATTCCGGTGTGGGTCTTTCAGTTCCGAGCCACTGTTGGTAATGGTGGTAAAACCTTTAAAGGCCAGAATACCGAGAGCCGTAGCACCGATAAAACCGGCCAATGATGTGTCAAGGCTCTGGCCTGTGAAATTCACCTCAACCGAATCAGCCACCGTGACTCCAACAATGCCAAACAGAATAATACCGCCTATCTTGATAAAGCCGAGCACCGACGACACACCCTCGATCATACGGTTAGCGGATAAATTGATCAGAAAGGCCACCACCAACAATCCGGCACCCAGTGTTGGCACCAATAAACTGGTATCGTCGATTTCAAACAACTGCAGTGTATAAGCCCCAAAGGTGCGCGCAAGGAAACTCTGCGCAATGACCATAGAAAAATACATCAACAGAGAATGAAAAGCAGTTGTTAGCGTACTGCCATAGGCCTTTTTCAAGTACATGGCGATTCCGCCAGCCGAGGGATAAGCATTCGATAGTTTTACATACGAGTAAGCGCTGAATGAAACAATCAGTGCGGCCGAAAGAAAAGCCAGAGGGAAAAGACTCCCGGTCATTTCAGCCATCTGACCGGTCAGGGCAAATATTCCTGCCCCAATCATTACCCCAGTGCCAAGTGCAACCGCACCGACCAATGTCAGACTGTCTTTACGATACCTCGAGGTTCTATCTTCAGTAGTCTTCATATTTTAACTAATATCTCCTTTATCCAAGATCAGCGATAGCTATTTAATGGCGATGACCATGTGGTGAATAAGTATCTTGTACTAAATTATCAATTTCAGTTTCTTCAATATAGTGAACAAAAGCAAGTTTTAAATGTTCTACCCAGTTGTCCTTAATATACTCCCCCATCAGCCCTATTTTAGTTTCAATTTGTTTTGCAGTAACCTCTAGAAGGTCGTAACTGATACTTATATTTTCTCCATCTATATTAATCTCCTTAATTCCCATCATGTCGCATAAGCCAGTAGTAATTAGTTCAGCTATTTCATCTGGAACAGGTTGATCCAGTTTTATTATTCTTTTTTTTATGATGTGGTCTCCACGTTGTTTTGCGGCCGCTATACCCGAATGACCTATATACAGATGAGGATTGGTAATAAAACGTTCCTGACATTGATTTGAACAAAAGAATATTTTTAGATTTTGATACTCATAGGCAATATCATTAATATTAATGTCCATATTGCAAACTGGGCAATGGGTTTTAAGCTTTAGGTTCATAAATCACATATTATATATAAATATATTTCAAGTCCCGAGTTTTACTTTCCTAGGTGTGAGCAAAATCATAATCAAATTCGACTTTAATAGGCTTGAGAGAATTCCCTATATTAATACTGGCCACTACATGGAATGGCCCAGCGGTTTTAAGTGTGAAATAGTTTCCATATATAATTTTACCGTTAAGCTCCATATTCTCCAGTGTTTTATTAGATTCCATACCTATACCATTTTTATTATTGATAGCAACTTGTACTATTGCGTTCTTAATACGCTTTCCTGTTTTATCATCGAAAATAGCAATCGCGAGATGATAGCGATACTGACCTATCGGAATACCGCCATGCATGGTACCTGAAGTGTGACCTTCTAACATTTCGGCAGGCATCAGGCCTATATAAACAGCATAGCCATCTTTAACTTGATGGCTGGATTTTATATCCAGCTCATTCCCTAGTGCTGTTGATGTTATAATGTAAAGTCCAGAAATAAATATTATATTGCAAATATTTTTAAGAATTCCGCTTTTTTCCATAGTCGTTTCTCCATTTAAATCACGTAATTATGTAAAAATTTATAGTCATCAAATCAATAGATAAATATTATTCTACTTACGGTATCGGGCAACATGTTTTTTCTTCACCAAATTCTTCTTCGAGAACTTCTCCGTTTCGCCAGTTTATTAGAGTTTTATCTAATGCATTAGATAAGGCAGCTTCGGTAATAAATCCATAAAAACGTAATAACTTCTTTTTATCTGGTGTGAGCAAGATATTACCAGGAACTAACTTGATACCTAACTTTTTAGCTAAACCAGGCTGATCAACCTGGTTTATCGCAACCGGGATAAATTCTTTTTCGAGTATTTCTCGAATTTTACTTTTTTCCAATGTTTCTTTCTCAAATTTTCTGCACCATGAACACTCATTGGAATAAACGAAAATATATAAAGGTTTGTTTTTCTTTTTTGCTTCTACAAATGCGGCTACGTTGTATTCTCGCCAGTTAATTTTTGTGTTTTCTTTATAATTCCAGGTTTTTGCCAACGTAGTTGACATTATTAAAAAGAACAAAGTACTCAATAATAACAATGACAGCCTATTAATATTTATACTACCCATATGTCTTACTCCTTAAAGTAATCATTAGTCTTCATACCCAGATTCAGAACACGTAATGAATTAAGGCCAAAAGTAAGGGATGATTGCTGTAAAGCAGTACCTTTATTTGCAAAGGGCCAGGTGAATTCAGCTAAAGTAGGTTGTAAGACGATAACACGTGCACCACAATTACATTGACAACAAGTTTCTGATACAGCGTTATTAGACAGATACCAGGGGCGTTCATTATATAACTGTCGGTAAAGAATATTTAGTAATGACCAGGGTTGCGTTAAAATATAATCTAAACTCTTCCCTTCTGCCTGATGAGTGGCAACGTGATGCACAATAAGGACATCTAAATCATGTTTACAACAAACTGCATCCGTTGGTGCCAGTTCAATGGCAGCTCCATCACTAAATAAATCGTTGTCAATTTCCACAGGCCGATAGAGTATAGGAATTGCTGCACTGGCCATAATACGTGGCGCCAACTCTCCTTTTCCAAACAGCGTTTTAGTACCACGTGTAATATTCATAGCCAGACAATGAAAAGGAATTTTGCATTCTTCAAATGTTTGAATCTTAAGTTGACTACGAATGAATTCGATTGCAGATTCTGTACTCGATATTCCGGTGTAGCCTCGACCTTTTCTTATAACCATTCTCCAGAAAAATTTTAACCATGAATCAGGAGCCCAGTATTTCCGTGAATGTATATTTGCTATAGTATCTGACCATTGCAACATATTGGTACCGCTGGAAAAAAGTCCTCCGACTAAGGCCCCAGCGCTACAGCCTGCAATAGCTGAGACTTCAATATTCAGTTGTGTAATGGCTTGCATAAATCCAGTATGAGCATAAACGCCACGTGCACCTCCAGAACTTAATACAACACCAATACGAATTTTATTATTATTGTTAGTCAATTTTATACCCATAACTCCAGAATAAAATTTCGCATAACTGCACCTAGCACATCACTTCGAGTAATAATACCAACCAGATTACCTTCAGTTACTATTGGCATCGCGCCAATATGTTGCTCAACAAATAAACGTGCGATAAAACGTACATCAGTATCCATACTTGCCGTTAACACTTTTGATTTCATCAAATGTTTAATTTCATGATTAATTCCTATAGTGGATTTTTGTTGCTTATAATCATCGGACGTTCCACTAAGATAATGAAGAATATCTCTGTCAGATAATATTCCGACAACCCTTTCATTGCTTGCGATAATTGGAATATGTCGTAATTTCGTTTTCTTAAAAAGTTCGATAGCATAAGTAATGGAGTCATGAGGATTTAAAGTTGTTACTTGAGAAGACATTATCTGGCTGGCAATAAGTACAGGATTACTTTGAGGTAACTGTTCAGTATCGTGGTATGACTGTATAGCAATTCCTGAGTGCATAGTCTGTTCTGTATCATCAGTATAATGTTCCTTGGAATCAATACTGTGTTTTAAATCAGTCTTGTGAGTTCTTTCGACAGTTTTTTTATTAAAAAGACGTAGCACCGGCATTAAATCCTGACTATTTAATCCTTGCGTATAAAATGTCATTGTTATTTCACACTAACCCTTTATTAAACATATATAACTATCTGCGTTGAACTAATAATAATCGTTTTAAAAATTATTCAAATTTAACAAATATAATGTATTCTTTTAACCTGCGCATCGACGACACCACACACAATGACAATCAATATGGTTACATGTCACATCTTTGCGACGGCTTTCATATCGTCCTGAAGCCCATGGTAGTAACCATTGCTTTATGTAGGAAGGATTATAAATATTATATAAGCCGCTACGTATATCTGACTTGCCTGCCATTTTGTTTAAGAACCATCGATAACCACGATTGCCTAATAAACCATAGAACGCACGATTAACTACGGAGATTTGCATCTGGGGTTGTAATTCACGTTGCCATAAATCATCGAAATTTTCACCATCAAGTAGGCTTTGAGCCGCCAGAACACCAGAGCTTATGGCTAATCGAATACCAAATCCCCACAAGGTATCCTGAAACCCGGCTTGCTCACCGACCAAAGGATGTTGGCCACTGTAGCCACTACTCGGTATTCTAAAATTGCCTGCGCCACCATGAGCAACTGGGTTTATCATTTCCAGTCCAATGAGTCGTTGGAATGCTTGTAGTGTGCGTTTAACATAGATTTGTTCCTGCTTAAAGCCTGAAAACATACATGTTTTTACCGTTCCACGCCCGTTTAATACCAAGCAGTAAGCATAACCCTTGGGAGCCAGATCATCGCTACATATAACCCAAAAACCATCTTCCATGCTGGTTTCAAAATGGTAGCCAACAGCAATGGCATCCGGCGCTTTTGGTCCAGCAGCCAGAATACCTATTCCGTGTAGTTGTTTGAGCCGACTATTAAAGCGAACTTCTACGCCGAGATTGATAGCCTGCTTTAATAGCCCTGTGTCTAATGTATTTTGTCCAGGTCCTCTATCAATTAGGTAGAAAAGAGGTGTATCACTACGGATATCGTATTGCGTATCCTTTGAATCATAAACGCTTCCATTGACAAATGGATGAGCCGTAAAATTAATTCTAAGTCCGAGTTCTTCTAGCCAAGACAATGCATCATTCTTGCTACTCCAATTCTCCAATCCCTGAAAATCACCTTGAAAACGATGCCCAACTTCACTTTGTGCTTCATGTACGATAACTTCTCGACCCGCTCGGGCTAATGTAATTGCCGCAGCTAATCCAGCCGGACCTGCTCCTGCGATTTCAATTTGAGAACTGGAACTAATATTGTGCGAATTTCGATTCATGAGTTAAATGTCTATTTCACCTGCGTTTGCCATAGAAAATCGATCTAACGTTAATTTTCAAATAGATAATATCTTCATATACAATCATGACACCTAAGTGTTACACATAGGTCAAGTGCGCTTAGCAAAAATATCCGTTACCTCTTTGCTTAAATACATCAAATTATGGACACTTTTCAGAAATCATTTAATCAGTCTCCAAGTGATTCGTTTTCATTTTCCTGACGTAACCTGGAGCTTTTTATAAGCTGTCGCCACTGACCATAGCGTGGAATAAACATAGGAACTTGCTTTTGGTAGATCTGATATTTATCACCAAATATCTCAACTACGTGCTTTTCTTCACTGCGAGCTAAAAGATAATAAGCGAGTACAATGAGTGGAAATAAACCGACTGAAAATAATGTTGGCCAGTGCACAACGCCCTCGCCAAAGAGTCCAATGAAAAGGCCAGTATATTGAGGGTGTCTAACAAATCGATATAAGCCAGTTGTAATAAGTCGATTTTCTTGTCGTGCTTGATATAGTTGGTGCCAACCTTTTATAAAAATACCTATACCGATAAATAGAAGCGCATAACCAACGAGCATAGAAATGATCATACCCGTTTCACCTAACCCTAGTAATGACGACCATAAGTTGGCATTAAGGTTGTATTTATCCAGACCAAAAAAACGTGCCAGAAAATAAATGGTAAGCGGGAACCCATACATTTCAGCATATAGTGCAATAATAAAAGCTTGCACTACACCAGCACTTGCCCATTCCCGCCATGTTTTAGGCGCAAAATACCGGTAAAAAATCCAGGATGCGACTACAATCATGATAATAGAAATACCCCAGGCGCCTGAGTGTGCAATATTTTCATTCAAAATATTTCTCCTTCTAATATTAAAAAGTATGGATACTGTATAAATAAAAAAGCTGTTTAGACATCAATATTATTAGTAAATAGATTTAAAAGTATCGAAGATAAAACAAGTATAATTTCTCGAATATATTTTTTACGCCAATGAGTTTTTTTGAGCGACGGGGAAATATACCTAAAAAAGGTGGTTTGTTATCACTCGACATATGTAACCACATAGCATCATTTTCCATATTCATAATGCATGATAATTCGTAGCGATACGTAGTGTCTGGTTGTTTCCCCTTAAGCATCGCCTTCACATTTTTAGCAACGGCTTGCGAACGAAGCTGTGCCATGTGCGCCTGATGTGGAACCCAGGGTGGCGGATTCTCATGATTTGCGCAGTCACCTGAAGCATAAACATAATTTAAACCTTTCACCTGACCATATTTATCGGTATCAATTTGCCCACCTTTGGATACTGGCAAACAGGAATTAATAACCAGATCCGAACCGGTTATGCCTGGAGAATAAAGAACCAGATCAGCTTTTCGAAATGAACCATCATTATCTCTCATCCCCCCGTTGAGAAATTCAACAGGTTCATAGCCATAGTTCAGAATTATTCCACGCTCCTTGAGTCTATCTGTAATCATTCCGGTATCACCTATGCTTATATCCGGTGAGAAAAAATGAATTTCAAATTTTTCTCTTGCGCCTCTGGACTTTAAAGCATAGTCCAAGAGACAGGCGCATTCATACATCTGCCCTCCACGCCCGGAAACAAAACCATCTATTTTATTAATTTTAAATCCAAGATAAATTATTCCTCCTTCCAATGAATTCAATCGATTCATAAAGAGATCCATACTGTCAGGCCCATCACAGGGTGATAAAGTATGTTCTAATGTGCCGGGAATATCATTTTTTAAAAATGCAGGACCAATACCTAAAAACAACACATCATTTTCATACGAGCCCGTATTGGTAATCACCGTGCGACCACCATTTTGGATGTCCGTGACAATCGCATCAATAAAACGAATGTTTCTACGTTTTAGAAACGGTCGTATATCAACAGTACACTCTTTTTTGTTCTTTTTACCCGTAATAAATTCAGGTAATCCAGGAAAATAAATAAACTTACCGTTGCCAATGGCGGTAATATCACATTGAGAATATACGCGTCTAAGAAACCAGACGAAGACTGGAAAGACAGGCAATAGAAGAAAATATTGAATAAAAAATAATGAAGCAAACCCATTCCCAACAATAACTACTCTTTTCTTTATCATATTTGCAACTTTTTAGTTATATAAATATCGTGAATTGATGACTCAGGATTTTTCATTCTGCGCAGAAAAAACATTATATAGCGGCGTCCAGATTAGTGCGAAGAACCAGCCATAACCGTAAGTCTCAACTAAGCCAATGAAAAAGCTTGTCCAGTTTAACCATGTAAAACCAGGCAGTAATTTTTGCCATGCTTCATACATAGCATGTTGAGGAAATATCAAATCGAAAGCTATACATACGGTATAACTGACCACGAGGAATAAGCTAGTTGCATGTCCAACTGCATACAGTGAAAGTCGTGTATTCATTTTCCATCTCCATCACTTGTAGATTGTTTAGTATACTTCTCGGGATTATCTTCAAACTGATCCAAACATTTACGAGAACAAAAGCGATAAAGAGTACTTTTATGCATCTTCCCATACCCTTTATCAACATCAATAGTCATTCCGCACACCGGATCAATATCTTTTTCGCTCTTACCCTGTTTACTGTGATGACCATGGATCATATGGGCACCACAACCATAACGCATCATCAAATAAAATAAACCGGCAAAAATTATAAACGATAACCAATCAGCCATAATCATCTCCTGTCTAAAAGGTTAATATAAAGAATTACAATGACTATTGAATGATTGCCATTTGATGGCCTTCTCCAGCAGGCAATATGATATCACCTGATTTTCTCATTGTTTTTTGGTCAATAACCCAAATGATAGATTTCTTTCGACTAGAGACATAAACCTTACCTGTTCCTGTAATCGTATTTAAATGATAGGGTTCTGGTGATAAAGCTAGTTCACGTTTCTCACCCGTTTCAGTATTTACAGCAACCAGTTTATTTTCTTTTGTGCTACTAACAAATAAAGTCTTACCATCATCTCCAATATCTAGCCCGTGTACCGCTTTTCCTATCGAATAGCTTTTAGTAAGCTTTCCTGTGACTATGGATATAACCGCAATTTTTCCTGCACGAGGATTGGTGACATAGATGAGATTTTGGTTATTTGAGAACACCATATGTTCAGGTGCAGGACCAGATTCGAGTTTACGTTTTACTTTCCAGGTATCAAGATCGATTTCAGTTATGCTATTTTCACCTGTATTGCTGACATAAGCTGTTTTACCGTCTTTTGTTATCAAGGTGTAATTAGGAACCTTGCCCGTTTCAATTGTTTTAATAACCTTATTTTCCTCTACATCGACCACGCTGATATTTCCACGCATGCCATGCGTTGATAGAACATACTTGCCATTGGGTGTTATTGCTTGATGATGCGACCAACCTGATACAGGTATAGTCGCCATTACGTGGCCATGTACTGGATGGATAAAGAATAATTTACTGTTAGGTGTATCTTTTGGCTGTCCTTTCTTAATCGGATCTTCAGCAAGACTACCGGCGATAAGATATTCTCCATCAGGTGTGGCAACTAAACCATGCGCATTTACGACATCGGTATAGGTTGCAGTAATTTTATCAGTGGCAGCATCAACGGCTATCACTTTATTAGCGGTGCCAAGTGGAATATACACTGTGGGATTCGCATTAATGGTATTGGTTGCAGTAGCCAGTACCGCAGTTAGACCTAGTGTAAGCATTCTATTTTTCATGTTAACTTCCCCATTGTTTTAAAATTAATTATTTACTTTAAAAATTCTTTACGCATATAAGATATTATTAATAATAGATCTTTATCGGTTAAATTCGGGTTACCCCCTTTTGGAGGCATTTTCATTCCGCTTCCTGATTTTTGGCTTCCCTTTTTCAAGTTAGCCAGCAACTTTTTATCGGTCAACTTGGACCAGTCGCGAGTTTCTGTCAGGTCAAGAACGCCAGGCATAGCGCCGCTCCCATCATCTGCATGACAAATCGTACAGCTTGTATTAAATAAATCTTTGCCAGACGAATCTGCATGTACATTCAGGAAGCTGAACAGCATAAAAGATAAAATAATTATATTAAATCTGCTCTTAACACATTTTAATAAGTGTTTTTTTACCGCCAGATTATTTTTACTCCAGATCTTTAAGCCTACGTTTATATTCGTCTTCATTGATATCGCCTTTAGCGTAACGTTTTTTTAAGATATCGATAGGGGTATCTTCCGACGTATTTTTATTATCCGAACTATTTCCTGTCGTCGCTTTAACAGCCCAAACTATAATAACAATCAGGAAAATCCAGAAAATCCACATAAAACCACCTCCAAACCACATATTTCCATAATCTGACATCATAATTAACCTCTTTATTGATCTTAGTTAGTTTTTATAATCGTATGCGTCGCAATCGTAATGCATTAGTAATTACAGACACTGAACTGAAACTCATCGCAGCGGCGGCTATCATCGGTGACAGTAAAATACCAAAGAAGGGATATAAAATACCAGCGGCTATAGGCACACCCGCGCTGTTATAAATAAAGGCAAAGAAAAGATTTTGTTTGATATTACGCATGGTGGCTCGACTTAACCGACGAGCCCGAACAATTCCGCGTAAATCACCTTTTACTAAAGTGACTCCGGCACTTTCCATCGCAACATCGGTTCCCGTGCCCATTGCTATACCGACATGCGCTTGAGCTAATGCGGGTGCATCATTAATACCATCACCCGCCATAGCCACAATTTTACCTTGTGCTTGTAATTGTTTTACTATCGCAGCTTTTTGATCGGGTAATACTTCTGCTTGCACTTCAATGTCAAGTAGTTTGGCTACGGCTTCGGCTGTTTTTTTACTATCGCCAGTAAGCATGACAATATGTAAACCTTCTTCCTTTAAATTTTTAATCGCTTCAGGTGTCGATTCCTTAATAGGGTCAGCAACACCAATTAAACCGGCAAGTTTTTTGTTGATTGCCAGATACATTACGGTTTGACCTTGCGAACGTAAGTCATCAGCTTGTTGAAGTACGGATGCTATATCAACACCAATACCCTGCATTAATTTTAAGTTCCCCAATCCCACTTCATGCTTATTAACGTTTCCAGTTGCGCCCTGACCTGTTATTGACTGAAAATTGTCAACATTAACTATTTTTAATTTTTTATCTTTAGCACCGCGTACGATAGCTTCGGCCAAGGGATGTTCACTGCCCTGTTCCAGACTTGCTGCAGTTTCTAAATTGTCTTCATCATTAAATCCATTAAAACTTACAACCGTTACAAGTTTTGGTTTACCTTCTGTTAGGGTTCCCGTTTTATCAACAATCAGGGTATCGACCTTACGCATAATTTCGAGTGCTTCGGCATTTTTGATGAGTACACCTGCTGTAGCACCGCGCCCGGTTCCGACCATAATTGAAATTGGCGTGGCAAGACCTAGTGCGCAGGGACAAGCAATAATTAAAACAGCGACAGCGTTGACAATAGCAAAAGCGAGACTTGGCTCTGGCCCCCATAACCACCATGTTATAAAGGTAACAACTGCAATTAAAACGACAATCGGCACAAAATAGCTAGACACCTGATCTGCAAGTTTCTGAATAGGTGCTCGGGAGCGCTGTGCTTCGGCAACCATATTAACAATCTGTGCTAGGAGTGTGTCTGCGCCTATTTTTTCGGTACGCATTACCAGACTACCCGTACCGTTAACGGTAGCACCAATCAGTTTTTCTCCTGATACTTTATCAACCGGAACGGACTCGCCAGTTACCATTGATTCATCAACATGGCTGTTGCCATCAATTACCACTCCATCGACGGGTATCTTTTCACCCGGACGTACCCGTAACGTATCACCTACGTGTACCTGTTCTAACGGAATGTCTTCTTCAGTACCATCTGCTTGAATTTTTCTGGCAGTATTAGGTGCCAGGCTGAGTAACATCTGAATAGCAGCATTGGTGCGTGAACGCGCACGTAACTCTAATACCTGACCAAGTAAAACCAATGCAGTGATGACTGCTGCAGCTTCGAAGTATACCGGTACTGTTCCACCAGCATGCTTCATTACCTCAGGAAAAATTTTCGGGAACATTAATGCTACAACACTAAACACCCACGCCACTGATACACCCAGGCCAATGAGTGTAAACATGTTTAAATTCCATGTAACAACCGATTTCCAACCACGAACAAAAAAAGGCCAGCCCCCCCAAAGAACAACAGGTGTGGCGAGAACAAACTCTATCCATTGAACGGATTGCATGGATAGACTTTCGGGTAACCACTGTGGTACTAAATCAGCAATCATCGCTAGTATAAAAACGGGAAGGGAAAAAAACGTACTAAACCAAAAACGACGACTCATGTCGATTAATTCATCGTTGTTTTCCTCGGTAGTGATAGTGCGAGGCTCTAATGCCATACCGCACTTGGGGCAGCTTCCTGGCTTATCTTGTACAATTTCAGGATGCATTGGACAGGTGTATTCAGTTTTTGTTTCGGCAACGGGAAGCCCTTTCTGTTCTAATGCCATACCACATTTAGGACAACTACCTGGTTCTGATTGCTCTATTTCGGGATGCATTGGGCAGGTATAGGCTGCAGTATCGGCCCCTAAATTCGAAGGTTTGTCAGGTTTAGTACTAATTAAATATTTATCAGGATTATCTTTAAACGTATGCAGGCATTTTTCAGAACAAAAACGATAGGTTGAGCCTTTATGGATCAAATGGAGTTTATTTTCAGCATTAACCACCATACCACACACCGGGTCATGCATTTCAGTCAGCTTATCATTCTCATTATTTGTATTTGAGATAGGCATTTATAATCCTCAGTGTTTAGCAATTAAATACAGATCGTAATTCATCTTCGGTAGGCTGCTTTCTAAAAACCACTTCATTATCAATTACAAGGTTTGGTGAGTGCCTAATATCCAGCTTTTGGCAAAGCGCTGTATCATCTTCAGCATAAATAATTCGATGCTCTATACCTATATCATCGAGCTCTTTAGACATATTTGCCGAATGTGCACAATTTTTTGTTGCAATAATCAGTACATCCATCATTTTTCTCTTTAATTAGCTTAAACATTGATTTGAAATATTGACTTCGACCCTGGCTGAATGCCAGGAATGACGTCATGCTATTAATCGTTATTATTCATATAATCCATCATCACTTTTTGTTGACGCATAATTTGCTTCATCATTTTTTGCATATTGTTCATATTGTTACCCATCATCATGCCCATATTTTTACTATTCATTCCTTTGCCCATCATATCTTTGCCCATCTTGCCTTCCATTGAACCCATTTGATCCATCATCATATTTATATGCTCAGCCATCATATTTTTACGTTCTGATTTATCTTTTGACTTTTCAGCTTTGTCCATCATCATATCCATTTGACTAAAATTCCTGTCCATTTTCATATTCATATCCATCTCAGCCAAAACACCATAAGCTGGTAATGTTAGAATAGCGGCAAGCACGACGGTTTTAAGTGTACTTTTCATTTTTTTCTCCCTTCAGAGTTATGTTGTAGTTGTAACGGTCTTATGTTGTAGATTAGTTCCAATTTCAATAATATTATCTGATAGATACTGATACGGCGGTATTAATAAATTTATGGGAGCTGGCACTCCTTTATAAACACGTCCTGCCAAATCAAAACGTGAACCATGGCATGGGCAGAAGTAACCACCCGGCCATTCAGCACCCAAATCTTCAGCGCCTTCTTCCGGTCTATAATTTGGGATACAACCAAGATGAGTACATAAGCCTATCGCTACAAAAATTTCAGGACGTATAGAGCGATAGGTGTCTTTTATATATTCGGGTTGTTGTGATTTAACGTTAGAAGCTGGATCACTTAGTTTATTTAATAATTTATCCTGATTTAATAGCTTGAGCATATTAGTAGTACGATATAAGACCCAAACAGGTTTACCTCGCCATGACAAAGTGACTTGTCGGCCAGGTATTAATTTCCCGAAATCAAACTGTACTGGTGCGCCAGCACTACGTGCCCTTGCACTCGGGGTCATATAACTAATAAATGGAGTTAGGAAAGCTGATGTGCCTATTGCACCAATTACTGTTACTGATCTAACAAGAAACCGACGCCGTTCATTTGGATATTCTGTAATACTGTATTTAATCGCATTCATTATTTAACTCCAGTATCCTGTGAAAATGATTCAATCAATACACAAACAGAATCATTAGTGGGTACACCATCAGATAAATATTTCCATTGTTTCACAGCTCTTTCCATAGTTACTTGCAAAGCCATCATAGACTTCAGTCGTTTTCGATTTTCATCAAGTCTGCTTTCTATAATTTTTCTAACTATTGGACATGGCGATTCTCCAGATGTCGCATGGGATAAGATATTTTTAATTTCTTTAAGTGTATACCCAAGGCTTTTAGCCTTACGTATAAAAATAATTCTAGCTATATCATTTGAGTTATATAGTTTGTATCCATTATTAAGATTTCGTATGGGTTCTACTAACCCAATACGAGAGTAGTATCTGACTGCCTCAGAAGTTACATGTGAAAGCTTAGCTACATCACGAACTGTCAGTGCTTGCTTGTTCATGGCTACAATACAATCGCCTCGAATAAATATTTACAATCATTTGTTGAATTAACTTAAGTGTAAAACATGTGTGTTACACACAGGTCAATAGTCGTTGTGTATTTATTTTATAAAAAGGCATAAATACAATAACGGTTTGAATAATGACTATTAGTCATTAATTATTTTGATGGCCTCTATAGCTTCTAATTACACCTAAAATGATCGGAATAAGAGTGAGCATACCGAGTAATAGAATTGTAATAATCATGCGTTGATTATCATTACTCGTCATCTCACCACCAAAGTGCGCTAACAAAAAGCTTGCCGGTAATATTCCAACAAGTGTTGCTATGGAAAATTGCAAATAAGTTATCTTTGTCAAGCCAGCCGCATAACTGATAATATCGAATGAAACAAATGGAATAAGCCGCGTGACAAAGACAATAAACATTAAGTGATTCTTGGAATTCAAAAATTTATATTTGATTCTATCACCAAATCGTTTTTGCATTACTTCGTACCCAAGTAGTCTTGAAATGCTAAAGGCTATCAACGCCCCTATTTCCGCTCCGATTAAGATATAAAGCG